>OGYI01001382.1_pt1 | contig 23839 bp, 23 predicted proteins | sample 1576521 | NCBI WGS metagenome assembly OGYI01 (sample SAMEA3541484, study PRJEB24748) | human gut metagenome | biome: human gut; feature: human-associated habitat; material: faeces | place: China | collected 2012
GCTTGTAGGATGCAACAAACAACTTGTCTCCATGCAGAACATATTCGCCTCCTACATAAATAGGAAACTCCAGTTCATTTACTTCTTTCTTGTCTGTTCCATCAGTTTTACTGCTCCAAAGTGTATATGTATCACCTACTCCAACAAAATAATATAAACGCCTATTGTATATAAATGGATATTTTGCCTTTCCTTCTATAATGGCATTGCAATTAATTTTGTCACTTTTAAAATCACCTATATTATGATTGCAGTTTGCCTGACTACATGCGTACACCTGACTTTCCGATTCATAATCGTAATAATATAACCTACTGTAATCGTCCTGTTCTTCACTCTCAACCAAAATATCGTCGCATACTGATTTGTTTTCTTTTAATACGATTGTTTCGTCCTTTTTGGATTTCTTACTTTCACCACATCCTACAAGAATAAATACTCCCATTAAAATTACAATTCCAATCACTAATTGTTTTTTCAAAATTCCACTCCTTTACTTGTAATCAATTTTTGAAGAAAATTGATTGCCTGCTTGCACACCTGCACTTAGTGCATTTTAAATGGTGTGCAATTCCTTTACTTGTAATCAATTTTCGCAGAAAATTGATTACCTACCTATTATTTAAATATTCTAATACCTTGTCTATTCCAGCATTATCTAATTCCTTTAGAAAATTGTTATATTCTGTTTCAAAGTCTCCTGTAAATATTTTTCCTTTGTAGTCACTTCCTGCATAATTAAAACTTTCTCCTAAATATTTCTTTTCCAAACTCATTATTTTTTTTACTTCTTTTTTTACCGGAGTAAAATCATAATATCTGTCAACAAATTTTTCATTAAATTTTAGATTTTCTATATTTTTTCTCATTTCCTCCGTAGAATTACAATCTTTAAATGAATTTGCTACTAAAGGATTTGCCAATTTCAATCCTCTTCCCTCAAATTTTCCTTCATTTTCTTCACGACTAAAGTATTCATCATACTCATCTGATGTTATGCTATATTTTTTTCCTGTTCCGTCATACTCCGGAAACTTAATAATGTTAGAAGCTTCAACATCAGAATTTATAAAGTCATATGCTTCCAGTGCCTTTTTCTTATTTGGGGATTTTCTATATATTCCATTTATAGCATTACGTTCAATCAAATCCTGTGAATTTACATTGTTATTTCCCCACTTGTATAGCTTTACGTCTTTTACTTTCGGGTATGCATCCCTATCAATTTCTTCCTTGTGTCCACTTACATCTTCATAGAGCAAATTAGACACAAACATATTTGCGTTTAAAGTATTATTTGTCTCATCCTCATTCAAATACTCAAAATATCCCCTATTTTGATACTCCCTTACTTCTTTTAATGCTTTTTTTATCTTCTTTGACTTAAAATAATTTTCTATACTTTTACCATTCAAAGAAACGCTAAATGCATTTACCTCAGCATTTCCCCTTTTATCCATTTTATCAATATAGCCTACAACACAGTTTTCCTGTATTGGTTTTAATGCTCCTCCATCACATAACAAAAAATTTATGCTTTCTTTTTTCTTTTCTCCTTTATATACTTTGTTGCATGCATCAAGCCATTGCTCATATCCACCGGTTTTGTATTTGTTTAAATCAATGCCATATTCTTTTGCCAAACCAACGTTTACATACCACTTATGTTCTATTTCCAATTCCCCAATTCCTTCATTATATCCATAAAATTTTCCATTAACGGAAGATAATTTTATGGCATTCTCAGGCATTATGGAAAAATAGTTTTTCAAATAGGTATCTCTATATTTTGAAAGTTCTTCAAGCATTTCCCTACCTATTAAATCGTATGTTAACCAAGTAGTAAACTGTTTTCCTATTTCATCTAAATACCACTCTGAAAATATAAAGTCCGGAGCCTCTCCTTTTTTAGTTAAGTTTTCTATATCTCCGGCATAATCCTTTCCGTCCCCAACTTTTTTAAAGCATATGACATAATCTTTTTCTTTTGCTGTAAGATAATCGTTTAATTTTATTACCTGATTATTTGTTATATATTTCATTCCCAAAGGCTCATTATATTTTTTTCGTTCTTTTTTACTTATATTTTCTGATTCTGTATACACCCAGGTTAAAACTGTTTTCCCCGGATATTTCTTTTCCAAGTATTCTTTGTCTATTTTTATGTCTTCCGAAACTTTAGTATTTTCTGTTTTATTTGTTGTCTCCTGCACATTGTTTGCACTTGGAAGTATTGATTCGTGATTACTTTCACAGCCACTAAAAAACAATGCCAGTACAAAAATGTTTAACAATATTATTTTTTTCATTTGCAGAACTCCTTATTTCATATTTACCCTTACACTATCAAAATATGTTTATCTGTTTTAGTTATTATTAAGATATTCTAACACCCTCTCAATTCCTGCTTTATCCAATTCCTTTAGGAAATTGTTGTATTCTTTCTCAAAGTCTCCTGTAAATATTTTTCCCTTATAGTCACTTCCCTCATAATTAAAGCTATTTCCTAAATATTTTTTTTCTAAACTCTTTATTTCTTTTACTTCTTTTTTTACCGGATTAAAATCATAATATCTGTCAACAAATTTTTTATTGAATTTTAGATTTTCTATATTTTTCTTCATTTTTTCTATTGAGTTATCACCTGCAAAAGGATTTGCCACAAATGGATTAACAAAACAATTTCCGCCCTGACCAACCTTGCCTTTATTTTCATCTTTGTCATAAAATTCTATATATTCAGCCTCAGTTATGTTGTAATCCTTTCCACTGCCATCGTATTCAGGGAATTTAATTATGTTAGAAGCCTCAACGTCTGAATTAATAAAATCATAAGCTGCTAACGCTATTTTTTTATTAACTGATTTTTTGTATATTCCGTTTATTGAATTGTAGTCAATCAAATCCTGTGGGTTTACGATATAATCTCCCCACTTATATTGCTCCATATTTTTGACTTTAGGGAATGCTTCCCAATTAGCTTCACCATCTTTTCCCTTTACAGTTTCATAATATATATTGCTTATAAACACATTTGCATTTACTGTATTATTTGTCTCATCTTCATTTAAATATTCAAAATATCCTTTTTTTACATATGACACTATCTCCTTTAAGGATTTTTTAACATCCAATGATTTATAATAGTTTTCTATTTGTTTTCCATCTATAGATATACCAAAAGCACTTATATTCGCACTCCCATTTTTGTCCATTTGATTCATATATCCAACAATGCTACTTTCATTTATAGGTTTTAAACCTCCCCCTTCACATAATAAGAAATTAGTGCTTCCTTTTTGCTTTTCTCCTTTATAGACCTTGTTACATGCAACCAACCATAAGTCATATCCACCCGATTCAAATTTATTTAAGTCAACATCATACTTTTTTGCTAAATCAGAATTAACATACCATCCTTGATTTATTACTAAGCTACTAATTCCTTTATTATAACCGTAGTAATTTCCATTAACTGAAGATAACTTTATTGCATTCTCCGATAGTGTGGAAAAATAATTTTTCAAATCACTTTTTCTATACTGTGATAATTCCTCAAACATATCTTTTCCTATTAAATCATAAGTAAGATTTGAAGTGTATGTTTTACTTTTTTCATCTAAATACCATCTGGCGTATATAAAGTCCGGTCCTTCCCCTTCTTTATCTAATTTCTCAATGTCACCTGCATAATTCTTACCTGTTCCTATTTTTCTAAAACAAATCACATAGTCTTTTCCCTTTGACACAAGATAATTATTTAACTTTATTACCTGATTATTCGTTATATACTTTATTCCAAGAGGCTCATTAAATTCTTTTCGTTCTTTTTTACTCATATTTTCCGATTCCGTATACACCCAGGTCAAAACCGTTTTTCCCGGATATTTCTTTTCTAAATATTTTTTATCTATTGTAATATCTTCTGAAACCTTGTAACTTTTTGCTTTGTTAATTTGAGTTTCCTTAATATTGTTCGCATTCGGAAACATTGATTCCTCTTTTTTTGTGCAACTACAGAGAATTATCATACTTAAAAGTATGCTTAACTTTATTATCATTTTCTTTTTCATTTTATGGCTCCTTGAAAAATAATAAATCAATTTATTTCTCATTTTACTCCCCCAAAATCATTAAATTTTACAAAGCTTTTTAAGCATATTATATGTTTATTTAAAAATATTGTCAATAAATGTTTTGTTCATTTAAATATTGACCTAATGTATTTTTAAGTTATACTATCATTATCAATTAATTGAGGTACGTATATATGGCAAGCAAAAACTATTTTCTTAATGGGGTTGCAGAGTTATTAATTTTATCAATATTGAAAAACCAAGATACTTACATCTATGATATAAAAAAAACCATTAGTGAACTAACCAATGATATTCTTCCTATGTCCCAAAATACTATATATGCTGCTGCATATAAATTGGAAAATGAAGAAAAAATCTCAGAATATTCCAAGCTGGTTGGTAGAAAGCGAACAAGAATTTACTATCATATAGAAGAACCGGGATTGGCTTATTTAGAGAAACTTACATCAGATTATCAAATGGTAACTACTAATGTTTGTAAGATTTTAGATTATTTATCATCTAATAGGGAGGAGAATGCCGATGAATAAATTGTGTAGAACATACATTAGAAAAGTTAAACTACTTTTTCCCGTTATGGGCAAATATGAACGTAAATATATTAAAGCAATAACAATCAATGTTAACGATTATTTAGCTGATGTACCGGAAAGTACTATTGACGATTTGTACAAAGAATTTGGTACTCCTAAAGATATAATTGATTCGTATTATTCTACTGTTAATACTGATGATGTTATAAAGAAGATTAGGATTTCAAAATATATTAAACTACTGTTAATTTTATTAACTATATGCCTATTATCCTTGACAATTATGAAAATTTATATCCAGTATGAAGGTCATAAAGTCTTTATGGAAGAACAAATACATTCTGAAGAAACCATTATAGAATAACAATTTAGGAGGAAACGAGACTTTATTTCACAGTCTCATAAAAAACGGAGCAGTGTGAATGCTCCGTTTTAATTTTTCATCATAAACAAGATATTTTTCGCTATCCATCAGTTTGTTTATCCTTTCGATATTTTACTTTTTATTAGAAATAGAATCAAAATAGAATCACAGTTATTAAAAAAAATCCCACAATGCCCATAAATAAAGGCATTGTGGGATTTTTGTGTCTACTCAAACTCGGCAAATCCAAAGATATTTTTAAACATATTTGTTTAGTTTTTATCTTTTTTCTACCGTTATTTTATCTCTGTTACATATATTATTTTGGCTCGCTGATTTTCTGTTGCCAATTTGTTGCCATACATTGGGATTAGCTCTTATTTGTGCATACACAAAATTTTTCTTTTAACTATACATTTCTTATCGATATGTTGTACTTGATTTTTTGATAGCAACTGGTTGCTGGAAATTATACCCTCCCTCTATACCATCATAGTATCCATAAAAGCTCAAGAGATTTACTATATCTTCAACTTCCACCTCTGATTTAGGACCAATAAATATTTCCTTGATAATACTTTGTTTAACCCTCTCAAAATTCATTTCTATGTACGGTATCAATTTATTGTTTGCTGTTCTATATTTAACTTTAGAAAAAAGAATATTCTCTGAACTTGGTATGTTATAGTGTCCTATTGTCGAACATACTACTACTCTCCATTCCTTCTCCTCTTTGAAACCCGGATTTTTCACAAATGGAAACTGCATTCTATAATTTTCACTTAACTCAAGTGCAACATGTCCTACGCCCTTATATTCAAGTTTTTTTATATTATCCGCGATTATATTCTGAACATATTCCTGTGGATTATCATAAATCACTTTTCCGAAAGCAGTATGAAATTTACTTATCTGATTTAGTTCCTCAAGAACGTCCTTATTAAAACCAATTGCTATTCCTTTTCCATCCTGTGCATATCCTCTCCACTGACTTAATTTATCTTTACTTTCAGAAAAACAAACACAAAATGTTTTCATTGAAAAATTACTATATACACCATTCTCATACCAAGTCTTCCATGCTTTTAATGCTTCAACATCATTTCTCAGATATTCTTCCATTCCCTTATTTACAAATTTTCTACACTTTATACACTCTTGATAATCGTTTGATTTTTCAATATCAGAAAGCCACATACTTGAATTTCTGATAATATTGAAAAACGTGTCAACACTACAATAGTGATATACTATTTCATCCATACTTTTACACATATTCCTTTTTCAAATATATTTAACCACAGCTCTTATTTTTAGCATTATAAACTTTCTCATGGCAACAAACCAATTACAATCAATATAATTTAAAATACGACAGGCAATCAAAAAGACTACCCGTCATATCAAATAATCTATGCACTTCCGCACTATTCAAACTCGCAGAATCTAGTTTGATTTTGGTTATTCCAATATAGTTATCTATACTGCTTTGTATTGATAGTCCATGCCTTTTCCACACATTATTTTTCGTTTCACATATTTTTAATACCAATCCAGTACCATTGCATTTTTTCATTATTGTGTGTAGTTCCGGTGGCTTGCAGGTTCTTTTACTATTCACAAAACAAATGCCCAATTAAGATTTTTTGACATATTTTCGTTTTGTTTCACAATGAGATTTAATACTTAATCCTATAACTTCTCCCAATCTTGGCGGTACAGCATTGCCTATATGCCTAGCAATATTTTTCAAAACAACCGTTTCTCCTTGTGGCACAAACGAATATCCGCGTGGAAATGTTTGTAGCATTGCACCTTCTCGAAGTGTCAACGCTCTATCCTGTTCCGGATGTCCAAATCTACCTGTTCCATAACCAATGAATTGTGTAGTTATAGTAGGAGCAACATCATCCCATCTCATTCTTCCATAAACAGCTGAATATGTCTGACCACTATCTTTTTTATGACAATCTAGCACAAGTGATTCTGGCCAATCCCTCCAGGTTCCTCCTGGAATAGAATGCTGAATTCTTTGTATATTAATATCAGATAATGTAGCTGTTACATGTAAATTATCACTATAATTTTTTTCTCCTGCTGCTATTGGTGGTAAATTTCCTATAACTTGCCTAACCGTAACTGGTTGATTATGTGTCGGTTCTATGAACTTAATCTTTTTTCGTCTTGATGCCAACAACAATAATCTTTTTCGTCTTTGCGGTACACCATAATCTGCCGCATTGATCACTTTATATGTCACATTATATTTTAAACTCTCTAATGTTCTCACAAAATCCTTAAAAACTTGTTCATTTTCCAATTCGGGAACATTTTCCATTGACACAATATGAGGTTTAACTTCTTCTACTAATCTTCCAAATTGGTACAACAATTTCCAATCTTTGTGTTTTTTTCTATTTTTTTTATCCTTTTGATGTCTTGAAAATGGTTGACATGGAGCACATCCTGCAAGTATTTTTACATCATAACCTCTAAGAAGACTTTTTATTTCCTGTCCAGTTATGTTCTCAACATTTTTATTTATAAACCTAGCTCTATTATTATGTGTATATGTATATTCACAACTAGCATCAAGATCATAACCTGCCACAACATCCAATCCAGCTTCTTCTAACCCACATGTCAAGCCTCCAACACCACAAAAGAGATCCACAACACCGTATGTCATCTTCTCACTTCCTCACACTATATTACTTTAACAAGTGTTTCCAAATATTTTATATTTGACGCTCGGTCTCTTCTTTTATAGCCTAAATATTCACATAGTATTTCTATTTTCTGTGCAAATATATCACATGACAATTTTGACATCGTCAAATTACCCTCCGAATCTCTAACGCTAATATGCCATTGTGATTCGTCATCCAAAGGATGTTCTGGTCTAAAATCTGCTATATTAAACACCTTATGATTTATCTGTGTTATCCATGCAGCTCCAACCTCTGTTAATGCTCCCCAAGATTTTTTTGTATTGTCACTAGTAACAAAAATAATATATATCTTCTGCGTTGAATAGCTATTCACAAAAAAATCTCTCAAATAATCATAAATTCCGCTCTTTCCTACTGCCACCTCAGGTATTCTAGCTTTTTCGTCATCACAATTTGTATATATAATATCATCTACTGGAACTCCATTGTACAATAGCATATTAAACACTATATCTGCCAAATCCTTATCTTTATATGTCTGACTTATTAATATCTTCTTTTTATTATTATCTATGACACTTTTTAATCCTAAATCAGGACTATTGGCGTTCATTTCATCTTCAACAATTTTTTTAATCTCATTTTTCTGAGATTCCGATACCCCTCCCATTTGGCTTGAAACTTTCTGTGCAACATTTTCTGACGATTTCTTTTTAAATGATTCTACTGATTTTCTTAGTTTCACCTCATCTTCTTTTTGTTTTTCCAGGATTTCTTTCTTTTTTGAATCTTTTCTCATAGATACATACTTTTCTCTCATCTTCAATGCATCTGGTAAAAGTTCATTTCTAACAATCTCGAGCACTTTTTGATAACGTATATCATCCGTTTTATATCCCTGTCTATTACTTAATGCCATATCTGGTAATTCTGTAAGTTCAAACAAATCTACATGTAACTGACCAACAATAAAAACTTCGTTCAATTTATTTTGTCCAACAGATGGAAGTATATTGAATTCACCCATTTTTTTGTTTGCAAACAACGATATAAAATTGTCAGGAAAATCCGTAATTTCAACCTTTCTGCCCCTAGTTGATAAATATGTGCCTATCCAGCCCTTTATCTCCAAATTATAATTTTGAAGCTTTCCTTCCTTGTTATTCATTTGAAGCGGTATTTTTATTGCCTGCCTACTATTACAAAGCTCTGACTTCAAGTCTGGATATTCTGTTTCAAAAATATCTGTCAAATATTTAAAATCATCTCCTAGTGTAATCAAAGAAGCTAATTCTTTAATCATATCTTTATCAAAATTACTAATAACTGCCTCTTCTTTTCCTCTTATTATATGAATTTTAAAATCTTCACTTACCATCGGAAATAACTTCAGCAAATTTCTTCTTATAGCCTTAACAGTCGCATGTAATTGGTATTGTGGATTAAGCATTACAATTGCCGTTCCATGCTGAGTTATTTTTTCAAAATTTATATCTGATTCATCCAATGATTGTAGAAGTCTATCCTCTTTTACTGTTCTTGATAATACAAATCCAGATTTTTCATCATTTACCATTGTCTTAACCAGAACATTTTCCGATACAGACAATGCTGCCAATTTCCCTACGCCTTTTCTCCCCATTTTTTTACGTCCTAAAGCTGTCTCTGCATCATCTTCACTATTTCTAGATACTCTTGCAACATTTAAATACTTATCTATGTCTCCCCCAGCATATGACATTCCATTTCCATCATCCTCTACAGTAATTTTATCTTCACTATCAATAATATATACATTATGTGCATCTGCATCATATGCATTAGCAATCAATTCTGCAATAATATAATAAATATTTGTATACAAACTTGGTCCCAATAACTCTAAAATTCTTGGATCAATATTCAATCTATATTCTTTTGTTTCCATAAAATATTCCTCCTATTGTATTCAATTCCGCATTGTTTCATCTTTATTATATCACTCAAAGATGCTATATGCATCATGTAATACCAAATGCAAAACATAATTTTGTAATCCTTAATAAAACATATTCCTCTTATCATTGATTAATCATCATATCAAAAATTGTCTCTTCCACAACCTTCACACACTCATCCGTATGTTTCTTTATATCTTCACCCCAGAACCGGATTACTGTCCAGCCCTCAAAGTCCAGTTTCTTATTTATCTCATCATCCCGCTCTTTATTGCGAGATATTTTGTTAATCCAGTACTTACTATTGTTACTATTTTCAAGTCGCTGTTTTAAAGTATCCCAATCTTTTCCATGAAAGAATTCTCCATCACAAAAAATAACTATCTTATACTTTGTCAGCACGATATCTGGACTTCCTGGAAGTTTTTTATAATTCTTGCGATACCGATACCCTTTGTTCCATAAAGCCTTTCTTAATATAACTTCTATTTTGGTATCCTTCCCATGAATATTTTTCATATTTTTATGCCGCTGCTCTTTTGTTAAATCATCTGCCACAAAATCACCTCAACAATCTGTTTTCCCACAACTTTTCCAGTTCTTTTCTCATTTGCTTTTTATCTGGCATTTATTCTTTAACTGTACATTAGCTGCACGCTATAAATACACATCTCTAACAAGTTCCATTATTTTATCTGTCAGCATATCAAGCGACTTTCCATCCGCCATAGATTTAATATCTGATTTACTTTCAATGCATTTTTTTAGTACTACTTTAAGTACTTTTTCATCTCTAAGCTCCGCTTCTGATAAATCTTTTATAATTTTTTCTATCTCAATAGAGGCATCCGCAATCTGACTGCACCGATTATAAGAATCGCCCATATCCTCTGCCACCATACTTTCATGTTCTTCTTTTTCATATGGATTAAATCCATAAAAAGCATTACTTGCAACAGGGCATATAGCATCATATATAATTTTTGCCCCCAATTCTCTTTTTATCTGTTTGGGATATATAAGCCTGCCTCTGTCCGATTTCATTTCCAGTTTCTTTTCAGCCAATTTGCTGGCAGTTGTGATTCTCGTAAGATATGCCATCATCCTATTTGCAAAGTTTTGACTATCTACTTCATGTCGTCCAATTACTGGAATATATTTATCCATCTCATTTTCACTAACTATATGATCTGCTAAATATAAAGAATACATTTCTGATGCACAAAGCTTTACAACTGCTACATTCTCTAGTTTTTTATCTCCGATTTGATGAAGCATATCCATCTGCACCCATCCATATTCTTTATCTCCAGATTCATCAGGACAAAAAAACATATTCTGCACATATTTGTATCCTTGCTTTGCTATAAAATCATCGTACGCAAGCTGATATAAATACTGCTTTGTAACATCTGCCACTCCAGGCTGTCCTATAACTTTGTATTCTGACGCATTCTTATGAAAATTAATGTTATAATACTTTGCATCATATATGCCAAAACAATATTCTCCACTATCACCACACTCATAAATACTAATCAAATCTGGTCTTAGTGTATCTGACTTTTCATCACTAATATTATCTGAAGTCTTATGCCATACTGGTCTGTCAATTATTTCTATTAAAGTACTATCTTTACTTTCTTTATAATCATCACAGACTCCAAGTGGCAGCTCTGATAATTTTACATTTAAAACATTTCCAAAATTCTGTGCACACACTTTTTCCCATACTAAGTTAAAGCTGTTGGTACCATATATGCTAAAACTATCAATGTTATTAAAGCTTGCTTTTTGTGCTATATACGCATACATTGCCTTCAATACCAGTTGTTTTCTTGTGTTGTACTGCACATTAAGTTCATTTTGTATCCTATATAAAATATAATCTTCATCTCCCAAATCTTCCAGTTGTTCTTCTGACAGCTCTACTGTCACAATATTAAATAACTCTGGCAGATCGGATTCTTCAAGTTCCTTTGAAAATTTAGTCAATACACATGCATGTAAGCGTCTAATAAAATCATATTCATCTGAAGTCCGCTTTTTTGTCTGTAATTCAGTATAATATGGCCTGTTATTTGATATATATGAAAATGTTTCATTGATTGTTCTGTCCCACAGTATTTCCCCTGTGCCATTAGTCTCAACAATATCAACGTCATTAGCATATATTCCATTATCATAATAATCCTGCAGCAAATACAGCATTACTGCCAATAAGTTAAACGATCCTCCATCATCACTTTCATTATATAGTTTTATTACCTGCTCTTTTGAATTATATTTTTCCAAAACACGCATAATCTGCTTCATCTGCGCTACTGGACTACCACAAGAATTAATATATTTAGGATAACACTTTAATACCCGTCCATATACAACAATTACTCCAACAAATGAAAACACATAATATAATTCCCGCTCTCCACTTTCGATATCTGTTACTCTGATATCTTCCTCAACTAAGTCAGAGAGCATACTTTGCCTATCACTTTTTTTTACATTTTTAACAATTCCATACTCTTTTAACTTTCTTATAATCTGCACTGTTTCATCAGCAGTGCATTCAAATATTTTTCTAAGTTCATCTTGAGTATACCGCTTCTGCTCTTTGACATATTTAGAAATCATCCAGTAACATTCCCTTCTCATTCTAATTCACTCAAGTATTCTTTCTTGATTTTGTCTCGGATTTCTTTACAGAAAATATCTATGCCTCTTTTATCAAATTCCTCGCAAATCGTTGAATATTGGTTTCTTATATCCTCATCACAGCCTCCAAACAACATATGCCTTCTCTGCTTTGCTGCATCTTCAAATAAGTACATAATAATTTTACTCTTAAAAGTTTCTCTAAACGCATCTTCATTCTCTAAAATGCTTTTAGATACAAAAAATGGTCCCATAAGCTTGTCTTCATTTATCTTATAATCTCTAGAAGCAAGTGTTGTATTTATAGCCTTCCTAAGCTCATTCCAGTCAACTCTGTATGGCACCTGTGCTTTATCACACACTAAATATGTATCTTTAATCTTTTCTTCCTTATGGTTAATACCTATATATTCAAAGTTCCATCTTCTTTTAAATGCTGTATCCATTGGAAATACGCCCTGATCAGCACTATTCATAGTTGACCAGATATACATATTATCTGGTATCTTTATTTCATCATACTGCTCTGGCCTTCCACCAAGTTCTTTTGCCAAATATGCCTTTATATCTTCAGAAGGTTTAACTGGATATTGGCTTGCATTTCTATCGTCGCGATCTAAAAGCTGAAATACCTCTCCAAATACAGCAGCAACATTTGCTCTATTAATTTCCTCTATGAGAAGCAGAAATGGTTTTACATCTTCCTTATTCTCTGACTGTCCATTTTCTATTGCTTTTACATATGTCCTCATAAATGGTCCAGGAACATACTCATATGATATTCCATTTTTTGTAGGTACTGGCTTATATGTTCCAACAAAATTAGCATATGAATAATCTGGATGGAATGTAACTCTTTCGTACTCTCCACCTTCTGAAACAAGATCCTTCTGCTCATCATTCAGCTTAAAACTTTTTCCTGTTCCTGGTGCTCCAAATACAATTCTATTGTGTGCATATACACTCCCCGTATCCTTATTTTTACGTGAACACCCTGTATAATAATCAGGTTCAATATATGGCTTAGATTCCATTTCTTCCTCCTCAGAGCCTTCATTCTCTATGCTCATTTCTTCCTGAATAGAATTTACTGCATCCTCTTTGCTTTCTCCAAATTTTACAGATGTTGGTATCATTACAGTAACTGCTCCAAGCACCCTGTCCATAAATTCTCTGTCAAAAATTTCTTTAAATTTTCCAAGCATTTCTGGGAATTCATCAAGTACTGCACGTATAACAGCAACAGCCTTTATCATATCCAAAGTACTTAATGCCTGTGACGGATCTCTTGATAACTCTGGTCCTATATATGGAGCATCGTATGCGTCTCTATAACTTAAAAAATCTTCTCTTTTAAATGGCTTATCAAAAACGCAGTCAACTTCTATATCAAACTTAAAGTACTTTTCTTTACCATTATATCCAAAATCATATGGCTCTTTAATAACATGTGCTACTCCTATAAACCCTGGTACCCAATCCACTTCTGCTTTTCCTGTATCCCCTCCTAATGTAACAAATACAGTTTTTCCTATATTCAATTCCTCTTTCAGCGTATAAACCCCATCCACTGTTATATATTTATTACCATTTAGAATGTTATGTACTGTTTTTGTGAAACCACATTTCATAGATACAAATGTTGGTTCCTCATACTCATATCTATGAATAATCTCCGCTACAGCTTTTTCCAATTGATCTGCAGAATAATCCTTATATAAATCAAATACTTCCTGATATGCTATACCTCGTCTTTTTAAATCTCTACTCTCTCCCCAGCCTTTTCTTCCATTACCAGTAAAATAAGAATCAAAAGTATCCTTTGCATACCTATATGTTGATTTTTTTATTCCGAATCTCTTTTCTAACACTTCCCAATCATGCATCCGCTGCTTATACCTTACATCTGTTTTGGGAAGCATAGCATAATACATGCAGACTAACGCCTGTTTTTGCGAATCATTTAAAATATCAATATTGACCTTCTGCTCCATATTGTTTACTCCTTAATGCCAGAATTAGTATTCCAAAGTATATATACCATCTTCATACCTTTTAAACAAAACTTTTGTTTTACCATATTGTTCTAACATCTGTTTTGTAATATATGTACCATCCGGCACTCCAAGTTTATGCCTTATCCATTCTCCTATTATCGCATTACTTTCTGGAGTTTCTAATGCCTTTCCCTTTGCTTGTGCCTGTCTCATATAAAAAGCATCATATTCCTTTGTTACAACCTTAAACACTGGATACGTTCCATCAGCATTTACATCTGGGAAAAATCCATCTTTATGATCTGCCACATTATATGGAATATACGCCTGGTTTCTATTTCTCTTATAGCCATTTTTACGTATTCCCCAATTTACGCCAGAACCATATCCAGTATCGCTGCCATCAGCTTTCAGTAAAGAAACTTCTAATGTATCTACCGGCTCAATAGTCTGATAATTCTCCCAAGATAAATTTTCCAAATTAGTATCCGCAACATCATCTTCCACATTTTTCTTGCTAGAAAATGAAACCTTATCTTTTATCTGCCCATCAAAGCAATTTATCGTATCAGGTAATAAACTGTTAAAATAATGGTTTGCCTCTTTAGGATTACATACATCCATGCATTCTCTTCTTGCAAAAAATGCATTCATGGTATAATTAGCTGAACCATTAAAAGCTTCTATTGCCTTTCGCCCCCTGCACCATACATACACTTTCGAATGTACCTGTTTACCTTCCACAATATAATTGCATGATATCTGAGGCATTCCAGATACACTATTCAATCTTTTTATCAATGAACATATCTTGTCATGTTTCTTTTGTGTCAGCCCCGTACCTTTTGTCATTCCAAGTATAATGTCCACCTTTATTCCAGACACATATTCTTTATTCCTGCCATCAAATAGTTTTATCAAGTGACTTGATATTCTCTCAACATCGGTAAATGCTGTAACAATTTTCAAATGATTACATGCTTCACCATCTTTTCTGGCTGGTGTAAATAATATTTCTTCTTCAAAATTATCAGTATACATACCTTACTCCTTTATACTTGGTTCTACACTTTCGTAGTCAATTCCCGCAAATGTTCTTAAAATAGCTTCAAAGATGATTTTAGCTCCTTTTGCAGGTACCGCCATACCGATTTGTTTTCTAACAGACTCTTTAGACCCCTCAAAAATATAATTATCCGGAAATGTCTGTAATCTTGCTCTCTCTCTATTAGTCAATGCTCTTGGCTCCGAATAATGATACATATGCGTTCCACCACCGCCTGAACCAGTTACTGTATATGCAGGTTTATCTGGATCTAACCTCTTATAAATTTGACTTATCTTTGCCCCTTTCACTTTAAGCTGCAATTCTTCAGGCAAATCCGCAGTAAACGCATTTTCTCCTGGTTTAATATATTTCAATCGCTTTACAACTATTTCGGATTGCTTTGTTAACTCGTTATTATAAGCTTCTTTTCCGATTGGAGGATTCTCTATTGCATTCTTACAAGTAACATCAACATTTTTATATGGTTTTGGACTAGGTATTTTAAATTCATATGGCAGATCCTCTCTAATACCAACAATTATTACCCTATGTCTTGCCTGCGGCACCCCATATTCCTCAAATTTATATAAATTAGGATATATTCTATATCCAGCATTCTTCAAATCTTCCTGTATCTTCTGAAATGCCTTTCCATCATTAGCACTCTTTAATCCACCAACATTTTCTGCCAAAAACCACAACGGCTTATATTTCTTTAATACCTTTACTCCATATGTGTATAACGGACCATATACACCATCAAATCCCTTTTGCTCACCTACAACAGAAAAATCATTGCATGGGAATCCAAAAGCCAATGCATCTATATCTCCAAGACTGTCAATATCAAGTTTTCTTACATCTCCACAAATAACACTCTCTCCATCATCTGGGCAGATATTTCTCGTATATGTATTACATGTGTCTTTATCATAATCATTTGCCCATTTATGAATAATCTTATAATCTGAATCTTCTATCTTCGCTGTCGTTGCTCCCAGTGCCAATCCGCCAGGACCACAAAATAATTCTCCAAGTTTAAATTCTTTTACAATATTCTTCATCAAACTTTATCTCCATTTGCTAATATAAATTCTCTGTTAAATTCGACGCCCAATACATCTGCAATTTTCTCTAAATCTTCTACTGTAAAACTTTCTCTTTTCATTTTCGAATTAAAACTTTGTGGCGATTTTCCCAGCCGCCTTGCCAGTTCTGCTTCACTTACACCACATCTCACACACAAAACTTTTATTTGTTCTGATATTGTCATGCACCAATCCTCCTGCTTACTATCTATTTTTATATTATAAACATATTTTTTGATAATGTCAAAATAATTTTTAAGCATATAAAACTTAATGAATTAATATTTTTCTATCTAATACATAACTGGAAGAGACAGAGGAATTACCTTCCTCTGCCCCTATTCCACATCTTATCTTCTGCTTTATCTTTACCAGCATCTCTACCAACACTCTCATCATAAATTCTCTGGAATTCCTCATACATTTCGTCTCCATCCAGCTTTATCCCCAGCCTTTTCATTACATCCGAGAACAACCATATGCTTCCACTAACATCAGCAATATCAAATCCGAATATATCAGCCTTAACAGAATCACTAATATTCTCATAACCACCAAGCTCTGATATCCTCCTGACAATCCAGCCAGCTTTGTCCACAGACACTTTTTCTTCAGATTCCATAAATTCACTTTTACCTGTTACATCAGTAATATCTTCATCCATTCTTGCCGTATTTACATCAGACACATTACGAATATCTGGCATTACAGACGTATCGTTCTGATTATTGTCTGGATTCACTACCTCAACATTCGTCTCCGGCTCAATAGCCACATCTTTCTCTGACACAGCCTCCTTTTCCATCCCCGGTATCTCAACATCCCTGTCAGCAACAATCTCCTCCTTCCCCGACACCGCATAATAAACTGTATACAAATCTTCTTTTATAATGTCATCAGCAAGCTGTATCTGCCTCTTAATTTCCCTTTTCTCCTGCTTCAGTTCGTCCAGTTCTTCCTGCACTTCCACATGCCATATCTGATATTCCCGGTACTGCTCTTCATTCTTTATACTGCGTTTCCGACTAGAGCTTTCTCTGTATATCTCCTTCTGCCTGTCCTCAATCTGCTGAATCCTATCTTCTTTCTCACTTATGAAATCCACAAGCTCCACAATACTTTTGATGTCATTATTCACAAGCAACAAATATTCGTCCTGTAACTGATGAAACCTCTTCAAATCCTCTGTATACTTTGCTCCACCGACTATAAAACGTTTCTGCTCCACAATTCTCAGCCTATATAGCTTTGCATAAAATTGTTTCTGGTATGGTGATAGCTTCGTCCTGTGCAATCCCCTAATATCCGACGAATAAAAATAAAGCTTTGTCATCCAAGGCATATCTTCATAATGTCTAAGCCTATCCTCTGCAAACATTTCATCCATCTTTGCCAGACTATGATAATATCTGAATCCCGGTGCCTGCACTTCCATCCACGAACCTTTCTTAAATACATACCCCAGACTTCTCATCAGATATTGAAAATGCTCCACATTCCCGGCAGCATATGCACACATTTTTGCATCCCTGAGAATTATCTCTTTCATGGACATCTCTTTTTCCCATTTATCTCTGCTGATATTCTTAGAATTTCTGCTGTACTCTGCTGGCATGATAGCAAGCCCCAGTTCATCACAATATCTATTCGTAATCGGCTGGAGATGATTCTTCCAGTTGCTTTTCGGTGAATTGTACTTTTTCCCTGTTGTCATACTGACACTGTTCCATATCAGATGACCATGCATATGCTCCCTGTCGGTATGGACCGCATACACCGCCTCATAATCATCACCAAGCACATCCTTTGCAAAGTGCTCCAGCACATACATTGCCTGCTCTGCCGTCACTTTTTCTTCCGGCGAAAATGATATAATCACATGATACCCCTGCCTTTTACCCGTCTTATGAAAAATATTCTTTGTCTCCTCCATCTGCTCAAATGCCGTATCCGGCAGGCAGTTAATACCACCCACCAGTACACATTCTTCTGTCTTATCCGGATTCTGTATATAATTCAGAGAATTTTCCAAATGTGATGCCGGATTTCTGCCTTTGGATTCCTTGATATTTAAGATCTTTGTAATCGCCATATTTCCAGCACCTCCCCAAATGTTTTCTTTACATCATCCAGACTGTCCTGCAACTTGTAAATATCGCTGTAATACAACCTTCCCTGCGAATTGCCAAGCTTTACTGCCTGATTAATATTATTTGCAATACCCGCTATGATACGAATTACTCTTGCCCTGTCCTCTGGATAACTTGTATCAATGTTGCCGCCTGTCCGAATCAATTCTCTTATATAGGCACTTGCTGTTATTCCGGTTCGTTTAAGTGTTGCTTTCAGAATATCCATATCTTTCTCCGACAGTTTTACAGAAATCTTATAATCTTTCCTGTCAGACTTGTATCTTCTCTTTCCATCTGCCATGCGTTTCTCCCCCTTCGTAGTTTTCTAATGCTGTATCAAACCAATCTCTTTTTATTTGTACCATTGCTTTTTCATCCTTTCTTAAAATAGTGTTCATAGGTTTTGCAAGATGCGGAAAAGGTCGGACCTTTTCCCGAAAAAATATAAACGCATCAGCGTTTACATATTTTTTCGTCTTGGCAGGAGCTCCTGCACCCGATATATGATATGTGGTGGTTAAAGTTCCACCACAATTATGGGTATGGTGGCTGAGGTTCCACCAGATTTGAAAAGTAGTGGCACTTTTTGCCATCACTTTGCTGTTTTGGTGGCATTTTCCGCCACCACTTTTCCATTTTGATAGCACTTTCCGCCACCATAACTTTTTCTCGCTGATTTGAGTGGAGGCACTTTTTGCCGTCACTTTGCTGTTTTGGTGGCACTTTTGGCCCCCACTTTTGCATTTTGACGGCACTTTTGGCCACCACACTTTTTCCGCTCTGATTTGAGCGGGGGTGCTTTTTGCCCCCACACCGGTTTCACCTATTCAGTTGTCTCTTTTGCTATTGCATTCGCATCCGATATTACATTTTCTGCTATCTCAGCACCATCTTCCGGCAATCCATTTGTTTCAGGCGGTATATCCACTTCATCCTGTTCACTTATCACAGAATCCCCAACTGTCGCTTCATAATCCATTTCTTCTGCAACCTTACTCCGGTTACGCTGCGGCTCATAATCCGGATTGTAATAATCTTCGTAACCATAGATTTTCTGTTCAAAGTACTTCCTTGGACATTTGTCCCGCATGGTGAAATAACCTTTTGCCTCAAGCTCTGCATTATATTCCTTTATAATTGCATATGCCTTTGTCATCCCGATACCAAGCATCTGACTTATCTCACCTGCATCTATAAATGCTTCCTTTATACCTTTCATACTGCTCCTCCTTTCTTATTATTCTATTATAAATACGGATTTTGCAATGTCTTCAAAATCATTCTGTTCCTTAATCTGCATTTTCAATTCGTGTTTATAATAATATCCTTTTCAAAATATGTCAATATAATTTTCAAACAACACGCACTTGCAATTCGTTCTATCTTATGATAAAGTATTCTTACAATCACATAAAAGTCACTTGCCGATACGTATTTCATTGATTATCAGATGATTACGCATTTTAGCAACGGACTATTTCATAATAAGGATGGTGAACGAAATGGCTTACTCTGATTCCATGAAACTGAATATGTCTTCTCCAGAAGAAATCGGAAAGGCAATACAGAAACGGCGCAGAGCACAAAAGATTACACAGAAAGAGTTCGCACATCGGCTGGGTAAATCAGAACGTACTATTCAGAAATATGAATCTGGTGAAATACTGATGAAGATAGATGTTGTAAAGCAGATTGCTAATGAACTGAATGTTCCTTGGCAGGAGCTTTTATCTCCAGAAGACACCAATGTTTCTGATAATAATACTACATCTGAATATCCTGCCTGCGAATTTAATACAATGTCAGATGTTATCAATGCTCTGTTTGCCATAACAGAACTTACAGATTTTTCATTTGAACTTACTAACACCAAACCGCCTGAAAGCCCTGAATGGACTGCTGGTATCAGTGTTAACGGCAAGGGCAGTGGAAAATATGATGCAGATTTCTGTCTCTTTATGGAAAGCTGGATAGAAAAACAGCATATGCTGCAGGCTGGAAGAATCACTCAGGAAAAGTTTGATTCGTGGAAAGCTGATATGTTAGCATATTACAAAGATACTCATCTTGACAGATAAGCTTACACATTTGAAAATGAAATAGACTTATGATTCATTACTTGCGTAAAAAGAGCTCCGGCACAATCCTTCTCGCAAAAGGAAATACCGAAGCTTATGTAAGTGACTTGCCCGAAGGCTTTATAATCACACTAGACAAGTAGATTATATCATAGCCTTTGGATGATTGCACAACAATTTTTACAAAAGGAGATGATATTTATGCCAGCATACAAAGATAACAATACTGGTAAATGGTTCGCCAAGTTCTATTATACGGACTGGCAGGGAATCAAACAACAAAAGTGGAAAAGAGATTTCGCCACCCAAAAGGAAGCCTTGGCATTTGAAAGGGATTTCTTGGAAAAGCAATCTGCTAACCCAGATATGACTCTGCAGAATCTCTTTGAACTTTATATGGAAGATATGACAGCAAGATTGAAGCCTTCTACGATTTTGACAAAGAAAAAAATTTACAGAACTCACATTCTCCCATTCTTTGGCAAGAAATCTGTCAATGAAATAAAGGCATCCGATGTGAGGCGGTGGCAGAATCAGCTGATGAATTCGCCTAAGGAATACTCAAAAACTTATCTTAAGACAATTAATAATCAGCTTACATGTCTCATCAATTATTCCAAACGCTTTTACGACCTTAACACTAATCCATGTGGCAAGGCTGGAAGCATCGGTCAGGCAAAAGCTGATGAAATGGACTACTGGACTTATGATGAGTATATCGCATTTCGAGAAGGTGTGAGGGACAAGCCTCTTTCCTATCTCTGCTTTGAAATCCTATATTGGACAGGTATAAGAGAAGGTGAGCTGTTGGCACTGACATCTGCTGATATCGACCTTGATAACAAGCTTATTGATATCAATAAGACGTACCAGAGGCTTCAGGGCAAGGATGTCATCACAACTCCCAAAACGAGAAAGAGCAAACGAAAGGTTCCAATTCCAGACTTTCTGTGTGACAAACTAAGGGAATTTATCTCAACCAGATATATGATTGCTCCTGATGAGAAACTTTTCCCTATAACAAAATCCTATCTCTCTCACGAGATGATAAGAGGCTGCAAAAACACAGGTGTAAAAAAGATTAGAATTCATGATATCCGCCACTCGCACGCCAGCCTTCTCATAAATCAGGGCTGTGATGCCTTAATCCTCGCAGACAGGCTTGGACATGAGAAAGTATCCACAACTCTGAACACTTACTCCCATCTGTTTCCACATAAACAACAAGAGCTTGTGAACAATCTGGAGCAACTGGCAGCTGCAGCAAGTGTTACACCAACACCAGAACCACCAGATGGAAATCCATTACTTGAAGCAGCCGGAATATCTTACAACCATACAGAAGTATCTGATACAGATACTTCCACAACAAATGCTATAGCAGTAAATCTTCCATATGGTCCAGCACCATTAACAAAAAATAAGACATCTGCCAAAATAATACAGATGCCTCAAAGGAAGATAATTTAACACAAACCTACACTAATTTGCCATCAAAACGATGTGATACAGAGTAGTTGCTATTAGTAGCAAAATAGTAGCAGAGCAAAAGAAAAAGTCTCGGAATCCGCTTGTTTAGCGGGTTCCAAGACTTGTGGCTACTACTCAAACTCGTCTCACAGGAGATTGATTTCTGTAATTTCAATAGCGTTTTCGCTACTTTTCATTGTTGTATTCGCCATATTAGCAGGCATAATTTTGACTGGCATAAAAATTGCACTCAAAATGTACTCATATATCAATCCAATTATTTATTCCGAAATACAGAAATTATCTCTCATTATTGCATTCGCCCCTGAATTCTTTTATCAGATTCTCAAATTCTGCTACAGACATTCTACTATACATTTTGCACCAATATTTCTTTTGAAAGAGCATCACTTTATGCACTGAAAGTTTACATACTTTTATCACAAGCCAACGATGTCTTCTTTGAATTTTTTTATCTTTTGCTTCCTTAAATGACATCCTGACAAACAACACTTCATATTTTGAATAAAGTTCAAGTATGTATTCTAACGGTATAATTAGTATTAAATACACAATAGGAATCATAAAACTAATAAAAGTATTTAATGCATCCAGTTCTTTATATTCATGTATTCCAATCTTTATAGTCTCGTATAGTATCCAAAATCCTGCCACCGCAAGAACCATATCTAGCAACTTATGTACTTTCTCATACTCCTCTTCGCGCTCTGCAATTACATTCATAATTACAATTATTGTTGTGATCGGAATAATTACCAATTCAACCCATATGTTGAAAGTAAATGTGCTAATAATAAATTCCAAAACAATCGTCAATTTCAAATTATCTTTTAAAACTTTTCTAATATATTCCTCATCTGCCTCTTTTGAAACAGCATTCATGCAGTATATCAAACCTGAAAAGACAAACCAAACTATAATATCTTTAATAAAAGCATTATCCCAAAACGGTAACTGATAAAATATTAAAGTTATACCCAAAACATAAAGGAAAATAATCCCCCAAAGTATTCTTAACTTCTTACCAAAGAATATTTTTACAACATTCCAAAATGCCTCTCTAATCTGTCTATGTACCATTGCATACACAAATAAAATAAATGCCCAGATCACAGTTGCCCATTCCCTAGTAGTTAAAATTTCCATATATCATTTACTCCCCAATCCGAAGTTTATTCCACTGTTATTTTTTTCAATATCGGCAAGTATCCTACATAATTCAATTATTATAGTTGCACTTACTTTAATTTGCTGTTGCAGCCATACACTCTGACTGTTATAATCAGTGCATGGGTGCTACCATACAACGGTAGGCGGTTAGTCCTTCAGCAGAGGGACTGTGACCCTCTGATTACATAGAAACTCGAAAGAGAATCCACTGGAAAGGAGGGCTAAGCCAATGAGTATTGTGGACTTTATTGCAGTCGTGAGCTTCGGCATCACCTGCTTTTGTGCCGGATACACATTCGGCAAAGATAATAACAAGACACAAAAATAACCGCCCCAGCCTCGCAAACTGAACGGTTATTTTTAATCAATTAAGTATGTGGACTAACCGTCTATCGGTAGCACTCTTTTTCTATAATCATATTAGCACGCATGTGTGAAAATGTCAAAAATTTTCTTCATTCTTGGTTATTAATCTCCTTGATCAACTGTACTGCCTTCTCTGCATCATCGGTTTTCACAAATATATCCACACCATATATTCCAAATCCTGGTGCCCCATGCATTGCAACATTCG
>OGYI01001384.1_pt1 | contig 23792 bp, 31 predicted proteins | sample 1576521 | NCBI WGS metagenome assembly OGYI01 (sample SAMEA3541484, study PRJEB24748) | human gut metagenome | biome: human gut; feature: human-associated habitat; material: faeces | place: China | collected 2012
GGGCACTCTTCTGCCGCTGTGCATGCGGGGTATATTAAGTTCGGTGCCGAGGCGACGGAGCAGGCGTTGGAGAAGTTGCCGGAGTTGTAATTTTCTTTTTTTAAAAAAAGATAAGAATATAGTGGCTTTATGCGCTTGCACAGAATGAGTGAAGAAGAAGTGGCTCGGCATAAGGAGGAGTGCCGTGAAGTCAGGGAAAGTGGAGAGGTTTCTGAGTTTGCTGTTATTGCGTGGGGTGAGCGTGTGAGGGAGTTGGAAAGTGAATTGGCTGAGGAGAGGAGAAAGGTAAGGGACTTAGAATATGGGCGGTTAATAATGAAAGAGGATTTGGAGTATGCAGCGTTTCGAGTAAATTGTGCAGGTGCAAGAGGGGAGGGGATTCTTTCTGTTATGCTTTTATTGGTAGGGGTGGCTGGTGTTGTATGGGGCGATGTTATAATTTGTGTTTCCGGGTTTATGTTAGCTTGGCTGGCTTGTTTTTTAGAGTGCAGCAGATTGATTAAGAAAATGAATGAGGTGCAGCATAAACTGGATTTGATGATCAAGGGAAAAAGAATAAGGCCGGATAGGTAAAAGAATGTTACTCAATAGCATTGTGCAGGTATTACAGGTGTCTTTGTTAGAACAAGGAATCCATTGGATATAGTTTATTATTTGTTAGAAATTTTTGTTTTCTAACAAATAATGCTTGTGGATGTTAATTAAGTGTGGCAAGTATTTGATTAGATTACGGGATGAAGTTTTTCCCAAATATCTAAGTCAAATTCACAATTAGAAAAGTAATACCAGATTATGTTACGCAGAGCCTGATTTTCTCTTTGCGCTCGGACTAGTTCTGATGCGCAATACTCCGAGAGTTTCTCCGGTTGTGCGTTTCTGTGAGGCGGGATCGGCTGATTCCGCATGGGAGGGGAGGCTTGCATTAGCTGTCTCCTGCTTTTTCGTGGCTTGTTGTGAAGCAAGCCGGGCCGCAAGACGTTCTCCGATGTCTTCTTGCTCGCTACACCACTCAACCGCTAGCGTACAGTAAGCCGATAGTTCCATGCAGAGCCGTAGTGCTTCCCGTTCTACTCGTTTTTGAGCGTCGTAGTCCAAGCGCAATTCCATTCTTCCGCGATTGTCCAGATTCGGGAGCGTACAAGGAGATAATGAAGGTATGATGTTCATTAGGGCTAATTTTGTTTGAGAAGAAATCTTGTTTTTACTCATTTGTGCCCTGAAGGACTGAGGTTTGAGTCCAATTTTGGCGGCTAACTCTGCCTGAGTTTGCCCGTTTTCTCTTAGCCAGGATTTTACGGTTTTTCTTATTTGGTCATCCGTCATGTTTTGCATGGATGTCTTGTAGACTAAAAATCAACACGCAACAAGAAAAAACTCTTGGTGTGTAGTTTTTTTATCAACATTACTGGTTGACATGTTGATAAAAAAACTACATAAGAAACGCATGAAAGAGATTCAACAACTTGAAATAGATTGGTTGGCCCTGAGTCCGCGAACAGTGGCCCGCGTGATGGAGTTGAGTGAGCAACTAGGAATTACTCCTAAAAAGGCTTTTGAACTAATGGTAGCCGAAGCTGCTGAGAATGGGGCTGATGTAAAAGAGGCATCGGCTGCCAGAGGTAAAAAAAGGGCAAAGACTGTAGCGTGATGGACTTGGTGGACGAAATTGACGGATTGGACGATCTGGAGCAGGCGATGCTGGAGGAGTTGATGTTGCTGGGATGGAATTACGCGCACAGTCCTCTTTATTGAAAAAGATTTTTATCTCCCGGCTCCAAGGTGGAGGCCAAGAACAACAAACAACTGAATAATATGGATGTAGTTGAGCATACTGGCTGGCATGGGGTTATGCCCTATCCGGGAGGCCATTTTCCGTCGCATAAAAAAGTAGCCTGTCTGCGGCGGGATGAGAGGGACTGGTGCCCCACTCAGCCATCCGCAAGCATGGTGCGTCCGGTGAGGATGGGAGATTTGCCGTGGGGCGGCAGGCCCTGCATGCGGGTGTATGGAGTGCCTGGACGATCCGGACGGGGAAGGGCGTTGTTGTGGAGTTTGGGGCTGTTGGTGTTAGCTGTTTCGCTGGGAGGTGTTTATGTCTGCGGCTGATGATTTTAACAAGATATTGTTTGCGGATTCCGTCTTGGATTTGCTGGCTGCGAAAGTGGTGGAGCGTTTGGCTGCAACGGGTGGAGGACAAGCTGAGGCTGCCGGGGTGCAAGTGAAGGTGGAGAGCGGTCAGGATTGGGTGAGTGCGAAGGTGGCCCGTGCGGTGCTGGGGCGGAGTGATTCATGGTTGCGACGGACAGCGCAGCAGCATCCGGAGGTGAAGCGATCCATGAAGCAAGCGCATCAGAAGGTGGGCCGTCCGCTGTATAGCTTGCGGAGGATTTACCGAATTCTGGAGGATTCCGAAACGGCCAATACCAATGATTAAGACTATGAATAACAGTACCAAAGAACGTCCTATTCTGTTCAGCGCAGATATGGTTCGCGCTCTCATTCAGGATTATCACAATCCAGGCATGTATAAAAACCAGACCCGCCGCACACGTGGTTTGGAACGTTTTAATACTCTTCCTGAGTTCCTGACGGAAAGAGGCTGGGAGATTTATGACTTCGTGGAAGAAGAACCCGGCTTATGGCTGGCTATCTCCAATGACGATAGCGGGGAGTTTCCGGATATTTTTAATTCGTGGATAAAGTGCCCTTACGGAAAAGTAGGTGATCGTCTGTGGATACGGGAATCTTGGAAAGTGGGAGCATGGCGAACAGATACGCCCTCCCTTGCTGTAGATTATCTGGCTGACGGGTACGTACGCAAAGAATGGATACCTGTTGACGAAGAGGTACACACAAAACTTGTCAATCAGTCAATTATTGATGCTGAAAGAAGCGGTCTTATTCCGCTTGTCGGTTTCCGTTACCAATGGGAGCCGGGAAAAGCCCCAACACGTACGCGCCCTTCAATGTTCATGTCGCGCTGGGCATCTCGAATCTTGTTAGAAATTACGGAAGTTAAAATTGAACGGCTCCAAGAGATTACATGGAGAGGCGCACAGTTGGAAGGCATCGAATGCGTTTGGCATGATGATTATACCTCAGCTTGTCTTTGGAAAGATTACACAGGGAAATCTACGGGGTTTATTTTTGAGCGAGAATCCTATTTTTCCCTTTGGGAAAAGATAAATGGTCCTGATTCGGTTGTTCTTAATCCGTGGGTATGGGTTATTAAATTCAAGGTTTTAACTATTAACGGAGTATGCAATGAATAGCGTTGAGTGTGTAAGCAGATTTGCGTGCAATGTGAGGCGGCTGGGGTTGCGTCTGAGCGGGGCGCAGGTGCTGGTAGCATTGGCAAAGGGGATAAGGCGTCACAATGGTATTGTTACAGATACCGGGTTACACGGGAATACCGTGACTAATGTACTGGCGGTGTTGATAGATCAGGGGCTTGTGAAATATGCGAGTGCGCTGAAGCCGAGAGTGTACTTGTTGACGGAACGGGGAGTACGGGAGGCGAAGGATTTGATGGATATGAGGAGAGAGGAGGAGAGCAATGGGTAAGGCCTCTTCTGTAGAGTTTGACATGGAGGAGGAGATTGCCTGTTTGCGCCGTGATGCTGATTGTTGCAGGGCGCGTGCGTGCTGGATTGAAAGGCAATCCCTGAAGAGAGAAGGAGAGTCGGCACCTCAGATTTTCCGGGATATGGCCGCCCGGTACGAATGGATAGCGGCCCGTCTGGAAGAATTACAAGAACTGAAAGGAAAAAGAAAACCATGAGTCCTGAACGAGTAGCCAAAAAGAAAAAAGCCGTCAAAAAGCAGAACCTGACTGTCATGGATAAAGTTGCTCTGAGAAGTCCCCTCCTCCGCAAGCGGAGAATTCAGGCATCGATATGGGCACGCTTGGAAGAAATTGAAAAGAGGGTGCCGAAATCTCTGGAAGAGGCCGTGGAAATATCCCGGCAGTCCCGGAGGTGGAGAAAGAGGCTGGCTCCGTTTACCAAGCTGAAGGCAACGGTGTTTCCCACTCACGCCCTGATTGTGGATTGCTGGGGAAAAGAATGCCTGCTGGGAGCAGGGACGCGGAAGAAAATGGAAGCTCTTATAGACGGCTCCGAAGCAATCCGGAATGCTGGCTATAAACTGGTTTGCCTGAGTGAACTGGCAAAGGGAAAGCAGCAGGTGAACAAGATGAAATTTATTCAGGGGAAGGGGGAAAATGAACATCTTGTATGTTGATCTGTTTTGCGGTGCCGGGGGGGTCTCCACGGGTGTCTCCGAGGTGCCCGGCGTATGTGTTGCGGCCTGTGTGAACCACGATCCCGGCGCAATTGCATCCCATGCTGCCAACCATCCTCTGACTCTGCATTTTACCGAGGACATCCGGACTCTGGACACCTCGCCAATAGTTGCCGCCCTCAACAAGCTTAAGGCTCTTTATCCGTGGGCTAAAATTGCTCTGTGGGCTTCCTGCGAATGTACCAATTTCAGTAGAGCAAAGGGAGGAAAGCCGCGCGATCCTGACAGCAGGAGTCTTGCGGAGCACCTTTTCCGGTATATTGATGCCATCAATCCCGATTATATCCAAATTGAAAATGTGACGGAGTTCTTGGATTGGGGACCCATGATTGACCGGGACGGGCAGATGATGCCCGACCCCGCCCGCAAGGGTGAATCATTCCGTGCCTGGTTCGATCATGTGGAGGGCATGGGATACTGTGGAGAGTGGCGCATTCTGAATGCCGCCGATTATGGCGCGTACACTTCACGGAAGAGGCTCTTTGTCCAGTTTGCAAGGGCAGGTTTTTCCATAGTTTGGCCGGAACCGACACACGACCGGAGCAACTGGAAACCGTGCCGGGATGTACTGGATTTATCCGATTTCGGCAAATCCATTTTTGAACGTAAAAAGCCCCTCTGTGATGCCACACTGCGAAGGCTGGCCGAGGGCATTCGGAAGTTCGCCAAGCCGCAATTCGTGTTCCGCTACATGTCAGGAAACCACCACGTCCATTCCGTGGACGGTTCTTGTCCTACTGTGTGCACGCAGAAAAATCTCTATCTTGCCACGACGGGAAAGTTCCTGGATAATTATTATGGCCGGGGATATGCCACGTCCCTTGACCGTCCGTGCGGCACTCTTTGCACAAAGGAACAGAAGTACCCGGTGACCGTGATGTTCATGGCAAATTACTATTCCGGCGGCGGACAGATTTCCGGAATGAATGAGCCATGCCCCACGCTTACGACTGTTCCCAAGCCGCGCGTCGTCCGGTGTCGGTTTCTGGATCAGCAATATGGACGAAGCGGCCCGGCATCCCTGGAACGTCCATTTCCGGCAGTCATGACCAATCCTCATTATACCGTTGTCTCGGCATCCTATATCCGTGCCATGATGCGGCCCGGCGTCAAAGGGCTTGTCTATTCTGTGGAGCAACCGATGAAAACCTTGCTGACAAGGGATTACTTTTATCTGGATACATGTCGGTTTGCCTATACGGGATGCCCGAATTACAGTCAGCCGGAAGACGGCGACACGGAGGCCATGCGTCAGCTCAAGGCACTCATGCGGGAGAGGGGCATTGCCGATGTGTTCATGCGCCCGATCAGCGTCAGAGAGAGCCTGAAGGTAATGGGGTTCCCGGATAATTACCGCCTTTGCGGTACGCAGACACAGCAGCGAAAATGGATTGGAAATGCGGTGGAGGTGAATATGGCCCGGAACATGGCTCAGGCATTGGCTGATTCCATGCCCGGTGCAGTGGAAGTTCACGGAAACCAGATGGAATTCCAGTTTAGGAAGGAGGCCTCGTGAAGCGGGAAGAATTGAATAAACAGTCTGAAAAGATGGGAAACATATATGACTTTGTGGAGAAAGCAATATCCACATGGGATGAAGAAAAAAAAGAAAATATACTCATACATCTGGTCTGCTTGTGGGCGGTCGCAGACATAGCCGAAAATCAAGGAGGCAGGCGTCATCCTCTAGTCGGGAGTATCAGGAACATGTTTCGTTCATATGGCCTGAAAACAGCCGCGGAAATTGCAGAACTGGAAAAGAAGCTTGAGGATTGACGATGCCGCGCAGGGAAATCAGAGACTGGTGTCAGGAGGTGGAGATGGATGAATTAAGCTCCACAGGGGAGCGCGTGTACGTTCGGTTGCGGATGGCGGCGGATAGTGCAGGGAGATATTATGGGGACGCGGAGTGGGTGCTGAGCAAGTGTTTTTCCTGCCGGGTGCAGTTGAGTGTGGAAGAGGTGGAAAAGGCCCTGTGCGAGCTGGAGACTGCTGGGATGATTGTGCGGTATGATGCGGAGGGAGGACGGTATCTGGCGATTACGGAGTGGGGCGTGAGACAGAGGAGCGAGCCGAGGTTTCCTGCTCCTCCTGTGCGTGTTATGGAGAGCGGTGAGGCGTTGTCAGACGGTTGTCAGTCAACTGTCAGTCAATTGTCAGACAAGTGTCAGTCAGTTGTCGGACATATGTCAGACAGTTGTCAGACATCCCCCCTCTCCCCCTCTTTCCCCCCCGCACCCCCCCATTCTTCCCCCACACCCCCGCACCTATCCGCGCGTGGCCGCGCGCGTGCGGGGGAGGGACGTTTGGACGGTGATTTGGAGGATTCCGGGGTGAATCATGGGGAGGCTGCGCCTCCACAAGTGCCTGATTCGTCAGAATCAGGAGGTATTTCAGACACACGCGGCGGTGTGGTAGCCGATTTGTTAAATAGTGTTAATGTTTTTAGAGCTAGTGAGTTGCCGTTCAAGGAGGAGGGGGCCGGGGGAGTGCCAAGAAGGCTGAGGCGGGGTGCAGGGGTGTATGCTTTTGACGTGCCGGAGAGCGTGGAGGAGGTATTGGCCGAGATGAGGAATTGTCTGCATTACACGGAGCGGGAGGATGAACGTGTGAAGGATTTGGCAGAGAAGTTTTTCCGGCATTATGAGGACGGGCGGACGGCTGGAGGCGGTCTGTTGAAGAACTGGCGGTATAAGGCTCAGGTGTGGTTGCAGGAGAACGCGCGGAAGTGGCAGAAGGAGCGGATGCGGGAGGAGCAGAAGGGCCGTGGCCGGGCCGCAGGTCAGGGGGTGAGAGAGGATATTGTGATTGATGCAGAAGGGTTTTAGTGATGAATGATGATTTAGATGATTTGATGTCCCGTATTGCTCTGCATGTGAGTGACGAGGCGGCAGAGGATGAGCCTACCATGTTTGACGATGCCGACGTGTTGTTTTCACGTAAGCTGAAACGGCTGAAGATGTGGGGGTGGCCGGAACAGTATTGCAAGCTGAAGCTGCCGTTTGCATCCGTGGAGGATGTGGATGCGGAACGCAAGGCCGGGATGCTGAGGGCTTGGCTGCTTGGGATGGCCGGGAAGGGGATGCTGGCCGTGGTGCTGGGCCTGAGAGGTACGGGCAAGACCTTATCCGCCTGCAAGCTGGCGAGAGATTGCGGGTATGAGAGGGCCTGGTATTTCAGCGGGGACGGCTTGTACCGGGAACGGCTGGCGAAGATTGGGCTGGGAGGAAATTTTGAGCGTGATTTTGCCGTGCAGATAGGGCATCGGCGCAAGAGTCTGCTGGTGCTGGATGAGTTTCAGCGAGGCATCGGGTACAAGGGGGAGGGACGGGATTTGAGTCTGGATTATTTCGAGGAGGTGGTGAATGCACGATATAACGCGGAAGAAGATACCGTTATCGTTGCAAATTGGACGCAGGAGGATTTCAACATGTTCATGCCGGATAGCGTGAAGGACCGCGTGATGCAGCGTAAGCGCGAGAATCGCGGCGGGGTAAGGTGGTGTGATTGGAGGAGCTTCCGGCGTGCATGACAGATTTCCCGGAACGGGTGTTCCGGAAAAAACAAACACATAAACACATAATAATATAAGTACATTATGGTTAAGAAGACAGTAAAAAAGAGCAAGGCGGAGAAGATTGAAGCAATGAAGGAAGCACAGGAAGCTGGCGTGTGCATGGATGGCGATGGCAAGTGCTGTGCGCCTGAGTGCGCGGATGCTGTTGGTGCTACTGCTGCCGAGGAGGGTGGTGCGTGTGAAGTTGGCATGGCACAGAGAGCGCATTCCCGGACGTTTGCGATAACGAAGGGGAAGAAGTTCCACGCTGACCGCCTGAAGCTGTTGGTGGAGGTATGCGAGAAGTGGTGCCTGTTTGGCGATGCGTGGAAGACGAAGTTTGCCCGCGATGCACATGCTCTGATTGATTTGGGCTTGCTGGAGTATGTAAAGTCTGATAACGGGTATATGCAGGTTCGGCCTACGGAGGAAGGGGTGGAAAGGTATAAGACGATTGTGGCGGGCGTGTTTGGCGATGAGGTGAGCGTGGCCTGAGCGGAGGCGGTTTGTTGATGCGAGAGGAACGGAGGAGTACGCGGCTATGGAGGAGGGCCGCCCGTTCCGTTGCTTGGGGACGAATTTTCACAGGAGCGGGGATTGAAATTTATGGATAGGAGGTTTTATGAAGAAGTTAAGTGAAAAGGACGATGAGTTTTGCAAGATGATCGTGTGGGAGAATTTTTCTCCGAAGGCGGCTTATGCTGTCGTATGGAATCCCGGTGATGATGCGAGTGCAAGCGCGGGAGCGAGCCGGAAGATGAGAGAGCCGCACATACAGGAGGAGTTAAGGAGGTTGAGAGCGGAATTGGATGAGGCTGATGCGATGAGCGCAAAGGAGAAGAGGAGGTATCTGGCGAAGCTGGTGCGAGGGGAGATTGGAGTGGATTTGGGGCTGTTTGAGTCTGCGCCTACCGTGCAGGAAGTGATGACTGCGATTAAGATTGATAATGAGATGGCCGGGCATAATGCACCGTCTGAGGTGAATGTGGGTGGTCCGTCTTTGGTTGATGCTATTTTCGGGTTATTGGGGGATCAGGGTCTGAAGGTGGGCGGGAGCAGTGAGAAGGTGACCGATGATGAGTAAAGAGCCTCCGTTTTTCCTCAGCGGCATGAATGATGCTGTGCTGAGTAAGTTTGCGGGAGTGCTGGGGGACAGGGAGTGGAGGCTGAATCATTTGTATTGGGTGGAGAGCAAGATGGTGAAGGGAGGGGATAAGGTGGTGCGGTTTCGGCTGAACAGAGTTCAGAACAAGTTGCACCGTGGGTTGCATCATCGCAATGCAATTTTGAAGAGCCGCCAGATGGGGATCAGCACTTATCTTGCCATGCTGGCTCTGGATTGCATGTTGTTCGTTGGCGGGTTTCATGCCGGGATTGTAGATAAATCACTTCCGGATGCGGAACAGAAGCTAGGCAAAATCAGGTTTGCATGGGACAAGCTGGATTATGTGCCTCCGCATGCAACCGAGGAGGATTTGTGGCTGGCAAGGCTAGGCCGGATGATTAAGGAGCGGACTGGCAAAAGGTTGAGGAACAAGGGGCTGATACCCGTGTATGCTAATGAGCGGGAGCTGAAGTTTGCCAATGGGAGCGATATTTATTCAGGGGCGAGTTTGCGAGGAGGCACACTGGATATGCTGTGGCTGACGGAGTTTGGGTCTACGGCTTGTCATCATCCTTCCAAGGCGGCAGAGATTTTGTCCGGGGCGTTTAACACGGTGCCGAGCGATGGTTTTTTATTCAATGAATCTACGCATGAAGGGGGCCGGACTGGATTGAATTACGATATTATGAAGGGAGCGTTGGATTTGATGGGTAAGAGGTTGTCAGAGGTGCAGTGGAAGTTTTTCTTTTTTCCGTGGTTTGAAGATTCAGGGTACGTTCTTACTGGCGAGGGGTATGATGTATTGGATGAGGATAGAGCCTATTTTGCCGAGCTGGAAGAGAAAGGTATCAGGCTGACGCAAGGGCAAAAGGTGTGGTACTCCCATATGAAGCAGACTCAGGGCGATCTGATGAAGCAGGAGTATCCGAGTACGCCGGAGGAGGCGTTGTGGCCGCATGTGACGGGTGCCATTTACGGGACGGCGATGCACAAGTTGAGGGCACAGGGGCGTGTGGGAGTGAAGTTTCCGGTGGAGCCGGGTTATCCTCTTGTGTCGGCGTGGGATTTGGGAATTAACGATGCGACGGCTATTTGGGCGGCTCAGGTAGTAGGCTATGAGCTGAGATGGCGGAAGTTTTATCAGAGCAGCGGTAAGGAGTTGGCGGAGTATGCCGAGGTGATCCGCGCCTGGGAGCGGGAATTGGGAGTGAGTTTTTCCTATCATTTGCTGCCGCATGACGGTACGAGGAGGAGCTGGGGAGGTGATCCTTTAACGATTTTGCGGAAGACGGGGATTGGGGGGAAGTTTATCAGAGTGCCAAGGATTCCGAATGTATGGATGGGTATTGACAGCGTGCGCAAGGTGCTGAAGAGTTCCGTGTTCCATGAGGATTGCCTGATTGAATGTGTGGGAGAAGGCGATGTGAAGTTGTTGAGCGGGGTGGATTGTGTATGTACATACCGTAAGAAGACTGTACTGGAAAACGGAGTAAGCCGGGATGTGCCGGAGCATAATGAGGCAAGCCACGGGGCGGATGCCGCAAGGACGCTGGGAGAGGGACTTTCCCGCGGATTGGTGCCGCTGGCGAAGGGGTTTGTGGAACAGGGAGAGTGCGTGGTGGAGGAGTGGATGGAGGATGATGAAGGGAAAAGTGTGCGGCGGAGATGCGGAGGGCTTGCAAGGATGGATTGATATGAACGTATTGGAATGGATGCGCGATGATGTGGCTGTATGGTATTTTTGAGGCATGGGTTTTAAGAAGAAAAGCATTGAACCTCCTCCTGTGCAGGCTCCGAAGGTGGAGACGGTGAGTGCCGGAGAGAGCGAACATTCCGCAAAACGGAGTTTGCTGGAAGAGGAACGCAGACGTCGCGGCAGGGCTTCCACGTTGCTTGCGAGTGAGGCGGAGAGATTGAATGGCGGCAACGGCGGCGGGAAGAGGCCGACGCTGGGGTGACGGGCATGGATGAGGTTGCCGATGATTTACTGAAGCTGTATAACGGGCTGAAGACGGAGAGGGATGGTTTTGGCGGGACGTGGCGGTTTGCGCGGTGGTTTTTGATTCCACACAAAGTGGACGATTTTTCCGCCCGTCCGAGCGATTTTGTGGGGAGGGTGCGGAATGGTACTGCGAAGCTGGCATGCGAACGGCTGGCCGGCTCTAATTTGAGTTATGTGATGCCGAGCCATGAACAGTGGTTCCGGTGGGGGTGCCGTCCCGGGGATGTGGAGGATGAGGACCGTGACGAGGCTGATGCTTGGTATGCGGCGTGTACGGATATTGCTTTGGCAGAGTTGACGCGCAGTAATTTTTATACGGAGGTTTACGAGTGTTGCAGCGATAGGGCCGGATTGGGGACGGGGGCGTTATACGGCGGTCCGGGGAAGGACAGGCGGTTGTTGTTTAAGTCCATTCAGCCTGAGCATTGTTGCGGGGTGCGGGATGAAGATGGCCGGGTGGTGGTGTTTATCAGGGAAATGTTGCTGTCTGCTTACGATGTGGCCGATTTGTTTGGCGCAGGTTCTTTGAAAGGGAAGGTTAAGGGGGCGTATGAGGAGGGAGGAGCGAAGATGTACGAGAAGAAGTGGGTGGTGCTGCATGTGGTGAGACGTGCAAAGAAGCCGGAGATGGGAAGAGGCTGGGAGAGCGTGTATGTGGACGTGACCGAGAAGGGGGTGTTGAAGAGAGTGATGGAGTGGGAGATGCCTTTTATGGCGACTCGGTTTTTGAAGAATGGGGAGAGTTTTTTCGGTTTTCCTGCCTGGTTGAGCGTAGATGGGGAGATTGAGGAGTTGGAGCAGATTGAGAAGGATTTGGCGAAGGCGCGGCGCGTGGCGGTTGATCCGCGTATTTTGGAGATTGCCTCCCAAGTGGGAGAGGTTGATTTGCGGGCCGGAGGGAGGACGGTGATTGATCCGACTGTGCTTGACGCAACGGGAGGAAATATGTTTCCGAGGGAATGGGCGGGAGTGGGAGATGTGGGTTTGTCCTACAAGCAGCTTGGAGATAAGGAGCGGCGTGTGAAGGATGCGTTTTTTTCTTCTCTGCTTGATTTGTTTGATTCCTATGACGGCAAGAACGGATACCCGACTGCGACGGAGGTGATGGCGAGGCAGAATCAGTATTTGATGCAGTTTTTCCCGTCTTTTGTGTTGTTTGCGGATGATATTCAGCCGATGCTGGACAGGATTTTCATGGTGCTTTACCGTGCCGGAGCATTTCCTCCGGTGCCGGATTGCGTACTGAAGCCCGTGATGAATGGGGCTGTTAAGGTGGGGGTAGCCTTGAATAATCCGGGTGTGACGTTTCATAATAGGGTTGCGCTGGTGCTGCAACGGGTGGGGAGCGATGCCATGATGTCTGCACTCCGAGAGTTTTCGGAACTACAGGAGGTGCTGCCGGGAGCAATGGATCATTTCGACAAGGATTTTGTCGTGCGTTCCAGGGCGCGTGCGCTGGGAGTGCCGGAGAGGGGATTGCTGTCTGAGACCGATGTGGAGGATGCGAGGAGAGCGGAGATGGCTGTGCTTGAAGAACAACAGAGCATGATGGAAGAGCAGCAGGGAGCTGCAACGGAGAAGGATTTGGCGGCGGCGCGGAAGTTGCAAGCGGAGGCAGAGCGTGCGGGAGGTAAGTAAAAGATAGAGTGTTTTTATGTTATGAAAGATAGTTTAGATGTACAGGTGCGGGCAATGGAGGAGGCTGCAAAGCTGGCGAAGCGGCGCAGGCAGGCTTTAAAGAGGTTCCAGAGGAGCGATGAGGGAGGAGTGATTTTGGAGTGGTTGCGGGAGAAGTTTGGGGTGGATTTGTGTTGTTTCCAGTTTCAGAATATGGAGGAGAAGCGCGGGTATGATCCTTTGGATGCGATGAGGAGAGATGCACACCGAGAAATGCATTTGTTTCTTAGCCGTGCGCAGGAGGATGAGGACAGAGAGGAGGGCGAGGAGCTGTGAAGAAACGGTACAGAATGGGAATTGGCAAGAGTGCGGGGAAGGGGCTGGGGCGGCCTTCCGTAGCGAAGGTGGTATGCCATGGTATCGGAAACGGTATTTCCGAAGAGGTGATGAATGGAGGAGAACAAAACGAAGAAAGAAGAATTGATATGACTATTAGTAATAAATGCAATCATGCCGAGGCTATCGGCAAGGATATGTACGAGAAATATTGTGATGTGATGTTTGTGGCAACATCTGAGTTGATTCCTGCGTGGGCAGAGCTGCGTGATGCCGAAAAGGATGCTTGGATTTTCGTAGCTAACAATTCCCTTTCCATCATCGGAAAGCACGCACTGGAGGATGTACGGAATTATTTGACCGGGCAAGCAACCGCGTCCAAGGGCTGGAAGAAGTGGCTTTACTGGGGTGGAGGCGTTATCATTGCGGGTATTCTTGGCGGAGGTGCGTGTCTGACGCTGGGCGGTTGCGGACATAACGTGGATGTAACTCCGGAACGGACTGAGGTGTGCAAGGATGGGACTTGTTTGGTGCTGGAGCCGGGGCATGTGAGTTTTTCACAGGTTCAACCCGTGACTGATGTTCCTCCTGTCGTTCAGGGTGAAGGGAAGTAAGGGCAGGAGGGACTTAATTGACAGATTGGACAAGTTATGTGCAAGCCGCTGAAAGAGTATTTGGGCGTGGTACGGGAGTATAAGGATACGATTGTGATGTTTCTTGGGATTGCCGCATGCGTGTTCGTTTACGCGGATTTCCGTACTGTTGTGAAAGAACAGGCGGAGACTGCGGCAAAGACGGCTGAGATTTTGCGGACGATGGATGCACGTCTTTCCAATTTGGAGCATAAGGCAGGCTGACGCTTTCCGGAGCAGGCCGTTATCTAAACGGCTTGCTCCGGAGTAAAGAAGACGAATTATATGAAGATAGCATTGAGTATCGGGCATAGCCCGCAGGATGGAGGAGCAGTGAGTACGGATGGAAAGTGGAGCGAGTATGGATTTTGGAGAGAGCATGTGGTGCGTGTCAAGGAGGAGCTGGAGAGGCTGGGGCATGTGGCCGTAGTCTGCAACCGGACGGACGCGGGGGGAACCACTCCGAGTTTTGCGGCTAAGGCATGCAATGCGACTGGCGCGGATTTGGCTGTGGAGTTCCATTTCAATTCTGCCGGATCAGGTGCGACGGGTACGGAGACGCTGTGTTTTCCGGGGTCCAAGAATGGAGCGCGTGCTGCGGAGCTGATTCAGACCGCCATGTGCGATGTATTGCGCTTGCCTGACCGCGGTGTGAAGGGGGTGACGGATACGGGCCGTGGGTATATGTATTTTAAAAAGACAGTTATGCCTGCGGTAATGGTAGAGCCTGCTTTTGCTGGAAGTAATGTGACGGATTACGATAGGTTGAAGGAACGGGTGGCTGAGTTGTGCGTGGCGGTTGCGAGGGCGATAGACAAGTATTTCAAGGAGGGTTAAGGAAATGAGGATTGATACTGTTAAAGGGTGCTCCTACGTGGTTACTTGCACGGGTGCCTGCACTGTTCAGGTGTTGCGCGCTGACGCATCGCCTATTACCATTCTTGAAGCTGCAAAAGCCGGGCAGTATGTTTTTGTGGCTCCCACGGATGCGGTGGAGGTGTCCGATGAACATGCGCTGGTGACTCAGACTTTTAAAGCAGCCTCCCTGGGATCGTCTGCTCAGGGGGGCGGGATAGGTAATGGTGAGAACGCCACGTTGAATAGCCTGAGTGCAGCTACGGTGGATTGCAGCGGTACTGCAACATTTCGAGAGTTGATTGTGTCCGGGGGACTTACAGCGACGGGTAATACGACCACCCTTGGGAATGTCATCACGGCTAATATCTCTGTTCAGCGGGTTGACGTTGCTGGTCCGGCATCATTTGATTATGGGGTCACACTGGCGCAATCCCTGATGGTAGATGGCCATACTACCCTGAAGGGCGGATTGGGGATCGGAGGGACTGTTTTGTTTTACGATTCCTACGGCGTGCAGTCTGCACAGATTACTGGTGTGTATGATAGTCCAGATGAAAGCGGGGTGGTGTTGGGTAATGGAGGCGGAGTTGATTTCTTGAGGATTAAGTATAATTCGGCAAGCAAGTATATAGATATTCACACCCTTATTCCGGGTTCATCTTTTAACCTTCCCGTGTTGGCTTCCATCAGCGTAAATGGATCGTGTTCGGCTAATTCCTTCCAGTTTGGCCCTAATAGTCTTAGTTATGATTCATCGAATCCGACGAGGGTTGTTACAAGCGGATCGTGGCAGTTTGGGGCTGCTGCTTTTGCCGGGGGCGTGACGATGAGCCAATCGTTGAATGTGGCTGGTTTGGCAACCATGTACCGCTGTGCGGTGTATGATGAAGCGTATAGCTTGATGTCCGTCCAAACAGGAGAAGCCGTCTGGCAAAACAAGTCCAGCGGCACATTTAGCTTGCGAGGCGATGATGATGGTTTAATGGGTGTTACTCTTACGATTGGACGGAACGACAGAGAAGCGGCGAGAGTTATCAAGCAAAATCAGAATGGAGTCCTGAGCCATACTGACGTGCCCAATGTAGCAGAAGGGGATGCCCGGTGGGTTAAATTCAACAATACGTTGACAGACGCGCAATTTGACGCTCTGGCGGTGAAGGACCAGACAACCCTGTACATTACAGATACGGGAAAAATCTACCTTGGCAGTTACTCTCTCAATTAACCTAAGACAATATAATACATTATGTTAATACACATTATTTATGACGCTCCGAAAGATTCAGGGGCCAAGTTTGACCCGCTTGCGGGTATTATCAGGTTTGTAGGGCCTAAACCCGACGGATGGAGCTACGGAGAAGAGATGCCCCTGAAGGACTTGCCGAAGGAGCAGGCTCCGGTTTATCTTGCTCTTGCATCAGCTATTCAAGGGAGGGGAGAGGATTGGAGTGCTGTTCAGGTGTGGGCGCGGATGGCTGGTCAGGGCAAGGTTTCTTTACAGGTGGAGGCCCGGCAGGACGTAACCGGAGCTATCCGCACGTTTACGGCTGCCGATGATCCTTCCCTGATGATTGAAAATTCCTCTGCTGTGGCGTTTTTCAAGCATTTTTCCGGGGAAGATGAAGGGGTATGAGTGGGCGGTGAGTTATGCGGGCGGCTGGGAGAGGTTGTGTCTGGAGTGCGGGAGGGTGCTGGATGCGGGAGGGGTGGCGGCGATGAGCGGGGAGATGGTGCTGCTGGGGTGGCTGGTGGATGAGGGGCGTGTGTTTTACGTGCATTTGGCTCAAGGGAGGATTGAGGAGCTGGTGGAGCTGGCACGGGTGTGTTTGGGTGAACGGGCCAATGAGGTGAAGCGAGTGCGGTTTGAACGTGGCGGCCGGGAGCGGGACAGGGGGATGCGTGAGGTGGCGTTGGTGGATTTATTAAGTATTAAAGACAGAGATTAAATATTATGGTTATTGGTAAATTGATTGCGAATGGATTTTTGCGCGAGGAGGCTGGTGACGGGGGCGCAAATGGCGGTGGTGGTCCGGTGAGCCTGATGGCTGGTGCCGGAAATAATGCTGGTGGAGATGGTGCCGGAAGCAGTGAAGGGGATGGAGGAGAAGGAGACGGCGGAGGCAGTGGTGGAGATGGCGGAAGCGGCGCGCCTGGAACGGGTGCGGGGATGCGTTATGATTTGGGGGATGAGGCGGCGATGACGGCATGGAGGGAGGCCCTTGGCATGAATAAGGAGTTTGCCGGAGAAGAGTTTTTGCCCGCTGCTCCGGAAGGGTTGCCGGAGGGGGTATGGGATGCGCAGGCGGTGGAGGTGCTGGGCCGCAAGGCATGGGAGCTGGGGGTGCCGAAGGATGCGTTTGCAGGGATTGTGAGTGAGTTTGCCGCCCGGAGTGCGGAGGCTCAGAAGGCGGCGGAGGCTGCCGAAGTGGAGCGTGTGGAGGGGGTGAAGAGTGAGCTGGAGGTGTTGTGGGGAGAGGGGTATGACGGTCATATGCAGGGGGCTGTGAAGGCAATTAACGCTTTGTGCAAGATGGCTGGGATGGGGGAGGAGGATGCCGAGGAGATTAGGAATGATCCTGCGGTGGGGACGAATCTGCGGGTGTTGCGTTTGTTGGCGCAGATGGGGGCGATGCTGGGGGATGAAGGGGCGAAAGGGCTGCGCGCATCAGCGTCCGGCTCAGGTAGCGGAGCGGCAGAGGCGGCAAGGATTATGAATGATCCGTCCCATCCCCTGCATGAAGCGTTCATGAGTCTGGATCATCCGAATCACAAGTTCGCTAATAGCGAGTATGATCGGCTGATGGGGCTGAGGTGAGAGATGGAGGAGTGTTAGTTATTAAATATTAACAATTAAAAGTTAGTTTATGGATATTACAAGTAATTTTCAAAATAAGTATTCCAATAAGTGGGGAGTGTTGCTGCAACAAAAGGTTAGCCGTATCAAGGAGTTTGTGACGGTGAAGACTGATTGCAGCGGGAAGGTGGTGTTTCATGACCAGTTCGGTACGTTGGAGTTTGAGGAGAAGACGACCCGCAAGGGGACGACGAAGGTGGATGACGCTCCTACGGACCGCCGTGCTTTGCATCCCAAGTTTTTCCACAAGACGATCGGGTATGACGAGTTTGACGGTACGAAGCTGGGTGATCTGGATGTTCCGGTGTCTCAGACGATTGAGGGCCTGCGGTTTGCTGCCGGACGCCAGATGGACAAGGTGATGCTGGATGCGTTCCTGGGGACCTGCTATACAGGCGAGAACGGGACGACGGCTGTGACTTTCCCCACGGCGCAGACGGTAGCGAAGAATTTTGTGGAGTCCGGAACTGCGGAGGATACGGGGCTGACTTTGGCGAAGCTGCGCCGAGCATTGCAGATGTTCCAGGAGAATGAGGCCTGGAATGATGATAGTGCGGGGATGGGGGATCAGTTGGTGATGGCTTGTTCTTCCGCACAGATGATGAATTTGCTTCAGACAACGGAAGTAACCAGCCGTGATTTTGCAGATGTGAAGGCTCTGGTGGAGGGGAAGGTGGATTCTTTCATGGGGTTCAAGTTTTTACGGTCTGAGTATTTACCGATTGCCAGCGGCACGCGGACTTGTCTTGCGTGGGTGAAGAGCCGCGCCTTGTTCGGGCTGTGGAATGATTTCAAGGTGAAGGTGTCCATACGCGATGACATGGAGGAAACCTTGCAGATCCGCGCGAAGTTCGGTTGCGGCGCGACGAGACTTGAGGAAAAGGGGTTTGTGAAGGTGCTGTGCAAGCAGTAACGGTGTTACGGCAGGCAAGGTGCTGAGTTGCCTGTTACGGGGCGGGAGGCGGTCTGCGGGCTGTTTCCCGCCCTTTTTCAAGTTTAAGAGAGTTTGTATTATGAAGAAGCTGGATGTAGTTAATTTTGCTTTGGGTATGCTGGGGAATCGTGCTGTGAAGGGGATGGACGACGAGGAGGTGGGGGACGTGGTGAGCGCGATGTGGCCGATTGCCGTGGAGTTTGTGGTTCAGGAGGTGAAGCCCGTATGGAGCAAGCGCGTAGAGCGGCTGCACGGGGAGGAGGATTTAAGGATGCCGGGGTTCCGGATGAGTGCCGTGCTGCCGGATGGCTGTGTGGAGGTGGTGAAGGTGGATGGCGATGGATGGTGCGTGTTTGATGGCCGTTTGTTTTGGCGGGGCGATGTTCAGGAGGTGGATGTGGTGTTTTGCGTGAAACCGGATGATGAGGTTCATGATTGGCGGTGTGCGGATGGCGAGTTGCTGGCCGCGAAGCTGGCGTGTTTGTGCGCGTTCCAGATTACAGGTGCGGTGAGTTTGATGTCTGCGCTGGAAGGGGTGGTGAAATCGCGGTTGCTGCGGGCACAGCACAGGGCGCGGTTGCAGGATATGGGGAGAGGCGGCAGGGACCGGGTGGAAAGTGAATGGAACAGGGAGGGGATGGCATGAGCGGTGTGCGGTTTGCGTTTACTGGGGGGGAGTGGAACAGGATGGGGGATATACGAGTTGATGTGGAGGGGTATGACCGTAGTGCGCGGGAGCTGGTGAATTTTTTTGTGCATAGTTTCGGCGGTCTCCTGCGGCGGCCTGGAACGGAGAGGATGTGCATGGTGAATGGAGGCGACGCCCGCGGGATGGTGCGGCTGATGGGGATGGATGTGAGCGATGAGAGGAGGTATGTGGTAGCGTTTGGAGCCGGGTTTGTAGAGGTGTTCCGTCTGGACGGCAGCGTAGCCGCCCGGCTGGAGAGTCCGTGGGAGGAGAGGGATTTGCAGGAGTTGCGGTGGGTACAGTGTAATGACGTGGTGTGGGTGGTATGCGGGAGGGTGGCCCCTCAGCGGCTGGAGAGGTATGGCGATACTGATTGGAGGCTGGCAGTGATGGAGTTTGACCGGAGTCCGAGGGAGTTTGCCATTTCCAAGGATGGAGAGGTGTGGGTAGAGCGTGATGCGGATGGGTTTATGCTTGGTTCCAACCGCCATTTGTTCCTCTCAGAGGAGTTTGGGACGAGCTTGCTTTATACTCAGCACATGCCGGAGAAGGTGGTGGTGGCGCAGACGCACGCGGCATTGACCAGTACGGATAATCCGCCTGTGGCCGTGCCGGATTTGGCGGCGGCTGGTACGATTATTCCGGCGGGGCAGGAGTTGTGGACGTTGAGCGGTGATGTGCGTACCACATGGACATGTTTCAAACAGTATTACGGGCGGACGGATTACAAGGGGAGTAAGAGTCTGGCTGATTATCCGGAGTTTTTCTTTCCCGGCTGGGTGGTGAGTCGGTTCGGAAGCGGGTATAACAGCATGAAGGAGTGGTGGGACAGTTCCGGAAAGGGGCCGCAGAGGGCTTTTATTTGCCACGAGGGGCCGTGGACGATGAAGACTTATGGCAATGCGGACCAGCGGTGGCAGGGCGAGTTCCAGCTAATGGGGATGGATGCTGAAGGTGAGAGTTTAAATCCGCTGAAGTTTGAGGTGCTGCACAAGTTCTGGTCATGGGACGGGGATTACCGTAATTACGAGTTCAACGGCACTTGCGAGCGTCCTACACGGTTGCAGTTAAGGGTGATGAAGTACAAGCCAGCTGCGGCTGTGTGGGGCAGTCATGAATTGAGGCTGAATGCGTGGGATTACGAAGCGGAAGGGGTGGTGGCCGGGGTTGGCAATTATGAGGAGGAGGTGTGGGGGAAGGTGCTGGAACTGGATGGGGAGAGGTTGCTGCTGGCTGGCAAGGCTCATTCCCGGTGTTATGTGTATGACCGGGGGGATGGAGGAGGCCGGGGAGTAGGGGTGGAGCGGGATGGAGGATGCGGCTGGGTAGGTGGGTGTGACCTGAATGATGGGCGGGTGTTTTTGACCAGTGGCGGGGCAAGGTGTTGTGTGCTGGATGTGGAGAGCGGGGAGGAGAGTGAGGTGCTGCTGGAGGGAGTGGGGGATGATTATTTTGGCGATGCGGTGTTGATGGATGATGGATGCGTTCTGCTGACTCCGTATTTGACGACTGCTTTTTATGTGTATGATCCTGCGGCTGGGAGTCTGGTTAAGGTGGCGCATTCTGGTCTGGCGATTGTCAACGGGAATTACCGGAGAGCGGCTGTGGTGGATGGTGGGCGGGTGTTGCTGTGTGCCGCCAAGAATGGCGTGGCATGCGCGGTGTACGATCCTGCGGCGAAGAGTTTGGCTGCCTGCACGACGACCGGAGATAAGAAAGCTGTCTGGTATGTTACTCCTTTACGGGATGGCCGGGCCGTGCTGCTGGGCGGCCCTAGTGCGGCGGATGTAGCCGATGGAGCATATGCGACGGGGCAGGTGTATTTGTATGAGTCCGGGAAGGTGGGGCTGAAGATTAATGCGCTTTTGGGACCTTCCGGATGTGTGGAGAGGGATGACGGGTGTGTTGTCGTGTTGTGCTGGGGATTGTCTGGATGGAGCGAGCTTGTATGGGATTTGGAAGAGACGACGACGAGGAGTTACGGGTGCCAGGTACGGGGGTACTGGCCGAAGAAGTGGAAGTGGTGCGGGTGGCGGAATGGGGGGATGGATATGGTGAATTATTTGTCCGGAGCCGTGGGAAGAGGTGTTGAGCAGTCATGGACGGCGGCAAATATGGATGGAATGAAGTGGAGGGTGCTGAGGCTGAGTTATAAGACATATGGAGGGGCCGGACTGCCGTATGAAAGGGCGGTAACGGATGTGTGGAGCAGGGGGATGTTCGGAGGCGGGAACGGCTGGCCGAGTGCAGTAGCGATGCACCAAGGGCGGTTGTGGCTGGCCGGGACGGCGGCGCATCCTCAGACGGTGTGGGGTAGCGTGGTGGATGATTATGCTAATTTCAAGTTGGGAGATAGTGATGATGATGCGATACAGGTGACTCTGGCGGCCAAGGATAGCCACCGGATTGTGTGGATGGAGAGCGTGAATGATTTGCTGATTGGTTCTACGGCTCAAATCTGGCGGTTGAGTGGCGGCGAGGGCGGCGTGGTGACTCCTGATTTTTGCCGTGCGAGTGTGCAGTTGAGGGTGGGGAGTGGGAAGGTGGACGCAGAAGCGACGGATGGAGGATGCGTGTTTGTGCAACGCGGCGGAGTGCGTGTGAAGGAGCTGGGGTATAGTTTTGAGGCTGACGGATACCGGGCGGCTGATACGACGACATTTGCCGAGCATGTGGGAGGGCCGGGAGGGTTTGTGGGGCTGGCGGTGCAGCGCGTGCCGGAGGTGCGGATTTGGGGGGTGAGGGCTGACGGCGGGCTGGCCGTGCTGACGTATAATGCGGAGCAGCGGGTGTGCGCGTGGACGCGGCATGTGCTGGGCGGAGGGGGGAAGGTGCTGAGCGTGACCGTGATGGACGGGGTGGATGCCGATGAGGTGTGGCTGGCTGTGGAGCGTGATGGCGTTGTGGGGCTGGAGAGATTGGTGGAGGGATGCGGCGTGTTCCGGGACGGATGGAGCCGCAACGGCGATACTGGAGTGCCGTATGAGTCCGTGCTGGTGAGCAATGAGCTTGCGTTTGCGGAGCGTCCGGGTGTAAAGTCAGGAAGTGTGAGCGTGCGTGCGCGGTTTTCCGCGAGTGTGGCCGAGGGGGTGCGTGCCGGGTTTAACGGTCGGTTGACGGAGTTGAGCAAGAGCCGGGGCGCGGTGTTGGAGGGGTGGCAGTTGTTGACGGTGCCTGGAGTGTGGAGTGAGGGGATGGTGTTTGAGTTGCGGTGTGCCGGAGATGGCGATGTACGGTTTTTGGGGATGGATGTGCAGTTTTCAAAGTAGTTAAGATTTAATATTTATGCAGTGGTTTCAGTTAGGTATGGCAGGGTTACAAGGCCTGTCAGGCATCATGAAAGGTAGTGCCGAGAGGCTGGCCGGGAAACAGGCGCGGCAGACGGCTTATTATAATGCGGAGAAGATAGAGAGGGATGCGGGTGAGTTGGCTGCGGAAAGCGCGGAGAACCAGATGCGTTTGCGGGCGATGCAGGGTGTGGCGGTGGGGCAGGTTGCCGCCCGTACTGCCGCAAGCGGGGTAGAGAGGAGCGGTAGCGCGTTGGGAGCGGAGGCGAAAGTGGCGACGCGGTTTGAACAGGAGGTAAATGATTTGGCCGCGCGGGATATGAAACGGGTATCCGCTATGCAGGAACAGGCTCAGATGGAGAGATGGAAGGGGAGACAGGCGGCCAAGGCGGGTAAGATGTCCGGATTGGGAAGTTTGCTGAGCGGGGTGATGCAGGGGGGTGTGACGGCTTTTAATGCTTTTGAATGAGAGCTATGGATAAGTTTTCATTGTTGAGCGGCTATCATAGTCCGGTGTTGGCTGATACGGGAGCCGCGACGGCTCCGGCGCGGGCGATGGCGGAGGTGGCTGGGGAGATTGGGGCCGGAGCACGGTTGATGGCGCGGGAAGATGAGGAGCGGGCGCGGTTGCGGGCGAAGGCGGACAGGATGGACGATGTGGGGAGTTTTGAGGATGTGAAGAGGCTGATGGAAGAAGCGGTGGGTGCCTGGGATAATAGCGAGCTGGCGGGAGGGAATAAGCCGGGCCGGGAGGCGCGCTGGAGTGCGCTGGTGAGCAAGAGGCTGGGGCCGATGTTCAGGAAAGTGAAATTCAAGACTCCGGAGGTGAAGGAGCGGGCGCGGCTGTGGTATAATGAGTTTACGTCAACTGGCCGCATTGATGCCGGGCGCAAGGAGCTGCTGGCGAGTAAGGAGAGGGCGGGTAAGTCTTTCCGTGCGCGGTATAATTTTTGCCTGAAGGGCGGGGATTACAATGGGGCGCGGGAGGCTGTGGCGACGGCGGGCGGAGAGAGTTTGTTGGAGCCGGAGGAACAGGATTTGATGGTTCAGGAGGTGGATTTCAAGGAGACGGATAACCAAGTGCAGAAGGTTATTATGGATGATCCGTTTCATGGGTTGGAGCGGCTGGAGAAGGAGGGCGGATTGAATGCCGTGAAGGGGAGACCGGATATTATGGACGAGTTCCGGCGCAAGGCTGAGACCGCAAGGCGGAAGGCTCAGGCCGGAGTGGCTCAGGGGTATGTGATGGATGCTTTTGAGGGCCGGGAGTTCCGAGTGGCGGATCTGGAGAAGGATGTGAAGGAGGGGCGCGTGGCCGTGGATGATGCGATGAGTTTGCGGGCGGCGGAGGACAGGAGGAAAAAGACTGTGGAGAAGATGGGGAAGGAGGCTGCGGAGCTGTACACGAGTCCGGAGGATTATATGCGTGTGGACGGCATGCTGCGGGGGTTTGAGCCTGAAATGGATGTTGACGGGACGATGTATGCGGAGGTGGAGAGGGAGATTGCAACGTCCATGTTGTCCAAGACGACTAAGGAGAGGATGATGGCCGAGCTGAAGGATTTGGCCGTGGGGAATGTGCCCGCACGGTTCCGGGGAGCGGCCAAGGAGGCGGCGAACG
>OGYI01001389.1_pt1 | contig 23731 bp, 21 predicted proteins | sample 1576521 | NCBI WGS metagenome assembly OGYI01 (sample SAMEA3541484, study PRJEB24748) | human gut metagenome | biome: human gut; feature: human-associated habitat; material: faeces | place: China | collected 2012
TTTCGAAAGTATCGATTATCTCTGCCAATGCATGAGCATGCTTGTTTTGATGCGCCTGGAAGAACCAACGAATATATTTGACAGAGTATCCAGGATATTTGGATAAGAAAACCGATGGATTTGACTGTTATCAGTTTATACCATCGGTTTTCTCATGTCCAGCTAACCTCTGAACAGTAACACAAAAATAATAGATAATTAGCAGTTATCCATTATCTCTAATTGTATTAAGGATATTCTTTTTCAGAGGAATGATATACATGAAGGCAAATCGCCTATTTATAAAAACCAAAAATAAAAAGATAGAGTATATGCAGGATAAGGTTTTAGAATTACTATTTTATATTTTCAGAATATTTCCTGTTCAGAAAAGGAAAATTGTTGTTTCATGTTTCAAAAATCACGGTTATTGTGATAGCCCCAAATATATTATTCAACAACTGTTAAAATTAGATTGCACGGCAGACATAGTCTGGCTATGCGATTTTGAAAATCCACCTGAAATGCCAGCTTGCATACGTCAAGTCCCATATCATTCGATCCGGGGAATATACGAACAGGTAACAGCTCAAATATGGATTTCTAATCGCCGCAAGTCACGATATGTTCGAAAACGAAAAAATCAATATTATATCCAGACATGGCATGGTGGTGTTCGACTGAAAAATATGGAACGTGCAGCAATAAATAAGTTGTCCAAGAGATATATTGATAGTGCAAAAAATGATTCTAAAATGATAAATTTATTCTTGTCTAATAGTGACTTTTCTACCTTTCTTATAAGAAGAGATATGTGGTATTCAGGAAAGATACTGCAAAAAGGGCTTCCGCGAACGGATGTAATGTTAAACGGAGATCGTAATACTATAGCTAAAAAAATAAAATCTTGTCTATCAATTAATGAAGACAACAAAATATTATTATATGCGCCTACTTTTCGAGCAGATATGGGAGTTACCCAATACACACTGCCATCCAGTCAAATATTGGCAGAACTGGAAAACTGTACAGGCAATAAGTGGACATTTGTCATTCATATGCATACAAATGTTTATAACCCCAAATACTGGCTGGGGAATTCAGAAAAAGTAATAAATGCTTCATCTTATGAAGATGTACAGGAATTACTTATAGCAGCTGATTTTTTAATCAGTGATTATTCCAGTATTATTACAGATTTCGCATTATTAAATAAACCTATACTGCTATATTGTCCAGATTTAGAGGATTATCTTTCGGACAGAGGATTTAATCAGGATTTTAATGCTTTGCCTTTTCCAAAAGCATATACAGTTTCTGAAGTTATAAATAAACTTCCAGCAGCTGTATCGCAAAAAGAAATAAATACATTGGATTGGATGAAGAAAGAGTATGGCCTGTGCGAAACCGGACGTGCTTCCAAAACAGTCGCAAATATAATAAAAAATGTACTGGAGGGAAAAGAATAATGCAGGGGCTTTCAACAATCATAACTTTTTATAATGGATTGTCTTCCTTAAAAATGTGTATCAAGCTGCTGCAGGATGCATTAAAAGCAGAAGATATATATGAAATTATTGTCGTCAATGACAATCCAGCCATGAATATTAACTTTTTAGAGGATGAATATTCTGTCCAGGTATTAAATATGCCGGAAAATAAAGGGTATGCAGCAGCCTGTAATTATGCTGTTGATCACGCACGGTATGATACATTGTTGTTTATGGATTGTGATATCTATCCAACAGGTAATTGGTTGCAAAGCATGAAAAAAACATATGCAGATATTTTGGAAAAGGGATGTGTATCCGCGACAATTTATGAAACAGATTCCGGAAACTTATTTGGATACGGTATGGGAATTTATGAAATTGATATTCTGTTGTTTCTTCGCCATGGAAAACCTTCTACATTCTCCCAAAAAGACCTTGATGTTCCGCTTGTGTCTTCTGGCTGCATGATGATGAATCGTAATTTATACCAGGAACTTGGCGGACAGGATGAAATGTGCATGAACATTCATTGCGATGTAGACCTGGCCTTTCGTGTTCGAAAAGCTGGCTATACAAACAGAATGTGCGCAAACGCCAAAGTTTTTCACCGTGGACAGATTTCAGGACCTATTCGGACAGTACCTTTTAGACAAGATGTAAAAGCATATTTATTCAAAAAATGGGGCGATGAATTATATCAATTATGCAATGCTGAAAACTATTTAAAAGAGCTCTGGATGGAAGCAAATTATAAAAAAATATCGCAAAAAAGTGTCATTGTTGTAAGTTTTAGTAATTCGTTATACCGTGATAAATACATAAAGCTGTTCACACAATTGTTTGACATTTCCATTTTGCAATTTTTAGATATAAAAAATGTTACCGGCGCCACACACATTATTTTGCAGGAAAATGTAACCTGGGATATATGCCGATTAAATATTCCTATTGTATATTTTGCAGATGATTACAGATTATTGCTGGATAACTACTATTGGTTTACAAATCGTAATGAAGAGGATATTATTTTTGATAAAAACGGGAACCTGATGTACGGATCAGATTCCCTGGAAACTAATAGTTAAAGAATACATGTTTAAACTGTAAAGGCCAATAGCCGTCTGTCAGGATGTTTTCGCTCCCAGAGATAAGCTGGTTGTAGTAAGAAGAGAGATTATCGAAATAAGCCTCTTCAAACAGCTTATCTCTTTTTGATGTATCCCCCAAAATATTATAAATGAATAGCAAATTGTAGATTAGCGGCTTGTGTGTCATCAAGGAGACCTTGAATTTTTGATAAAGAGCATATGCCTGTTCAAGTTCTTCCTTAGCTGGCACATATTTACTTTGCAGAATGTAGGCAGCGCCTAAATTTGTATGCAGCTTTACTATTCCATCTTTATTCACCCTTTGAGCGGAAATTACAAGATCCTTTCGCCATGTGGAAAATGCAGCTTCAGCTTTATTACTGAAATATTGAATAATTCCTAATAAATTTCTGCTTTTTATTTCCATTGCTGTTCCATTAATTTCAAGTGCACGGTTCAGTGCCAAATCTGCCAGATACTCAGCATCCTCCAGCTTATCTGTTAGTAAATCCACAAAAGCTTCCTGCGCAAGAATTTCAGAACTTCGATTGATGGTCGCTTTTTCAGAAATGTGTTTTTCTACCGCTTTGCTAAAATATAGAATTGTATTTTCCCTATCTTCATAGGCACGATAATAAATATAAGCTTTATCTGAATAAGAGACACTTTCCCACTGTGGTTCTTTACATTCTTTCGCTATTTTTAATGATTCATCAATTGACAATAATGCGTTTTCTATATCATTTATTGCTAAATATAAGACAGAATACCGATTGTGCATAATGAAATCATAAAAGTTATTCCGTCCTTTATACTTCTTGAAATAATCTAAGACGATTAATGCATCGTCATAATCCGCTGCTGAAATACAGGCATTTGAGTACCTGTGAAAGAAACGGCATGTATCAATGGACGTAAATTCCGAAATACTGTATTGCTGCAATATTTTATAGGCTTTCTTATAATAATATACGCTTTGAGACAAATCCTGATAAATTCTGTATGCGTCTGCCACTGCATAGTAGACATGAAATTTTGCACCTGCATCCATAAATTCTGCAAAGGGGTTAGGCACTAATTCTTCGGAAGCATCCTGAGCTTTCGGAACATCTTTTAATAGCTCTGTGCCAATATGTATGACTGCCTGAAAATTTCTTTTGTCACATTCGCTTGAGATAGAAGATATTCCAAACCTGACAGCTTCTTCATATTCGGAAGCGCGTATATAACAGTCAAAAATTGCTGTTGTCCTAAGGTTGGATTTGTACCAGGCATTTTCATTTAGCCACTTAATAATTTTCAGAGAAAGCGAGCGGTCATTCTGATAAAATTGGTACCCTTCAAAATATCTGTAAATATTGTCATGGTAAAATACAATTTTAGGGTATTTATCCATGTACTTAAAAAATAAAGATTGACTTAATTCAAATAACATATCACCGTCTATATTTAAACTAGCCAAAAAATCAACAGGTGTTTCTCCTCCAAAATACAATATTGACTTCACAACAACTTTAAATGCATCGAAATATCCCAATGTGGTATCAAAAGAGAATTTTTTATGCATTTGCAGTTGGAAGCGTTGATCGATAATTTCCTTGCTTTTTACAGGTACTTTATTTATAAAGTTTTCAATTTCTTCTTTTTTTGAAGGAATCACCATATTATGTGTTGATATATTAATTAAATTCTGGTCATAAAACCAGTGAATCAGCATAATAATATCAAATGGTCGTTTTCCGCTTTTGTTTAATAGCAGGCGCGTAAAATAATCAAACCCTTGCAAATTGGGAATAGCGTGATAATACAATGTTTTCGCATCATTGTTCTGCATTTCACCGCAAGTATACACATACGAAATCACGTCTTCGTATTCGTTTATTTTAGCCAAAAATTCATTTACAAATCCCTGAGAGTCAAGAGGCACAATTTCTGTATTTGTGCCTAAAGAAAAAATCACTTCAGGAAAACATTTCTGTAAATGTGCAATCAGGAAATATATGATATCCAGAGTTTCTTTATCCAGACATTGTAAATTGTCTATTGTCCAAATTAAAGAAACTCCGCCTACTATATTACAAGAGAAGAAAAGAAGTGCCTCTTTCAGATAATATAAGATATCAGGATCTAATTTCTTATGAAATACAAAAGAAAAAACTGCCTCACTTACTTTTGAGTTCCCATAATATTGCTTGATTATTTTAGAAAAATCATCTAATGTGCAGCTGATATTTCCAGTGCCATAAGGTAACCCCAGACAAGCACATAAAAATTCTCTTAAAATTTCAAATCCGTTTTGTTTTTTTGCATCGCAATATAACGTCTGAAAATTATAACTTTTAGCAGAATTTATTATTTCAGACAATAGCCGTGTTTTTCCTGTTCCTGATTTCCCAGTTATATTAAGCATATAAATTGGGCTGAATCCGTTGCCCTTCAGAAGCGGAAGAATTTTACTGCTTAAGAAATTCTGTACATTCTCTCCTACCAATGGATAGTAGATGAGTTTTGTTGGATCTATATATCCTCCGGGAACTTTTTGGGAATATGTATGACCATTGCACTTATATTTTAAAGTAAGCGCGGGTATATGCTTCACGGTGTAAGAGCTTAATACTTCAGCGCGTATTTGTATAACACGGTTACTTCCCTGCAGCATATTAAAACAATTGTGGATTTCAGGAACATGAAATATAATATCTGCCATTTTCGGTAATGTGCAGGTTACATCTGAAACAGTTGCACTATACAAATTAGTCAGATAAATATCAATGTAAAAAATATTATCTCGTTGCAATACGAGTTCCGATTCTTCTGTATATTTTTCCGTATCTTCAAATACACTAAAAAAACGAGATATTCTTAAATCATTTTTTATTATTTCATTTGATTTTTCAAAACCATATTGAAAACGTGGAAGAATTGATAATTCCTGATACAGACGGTTCCCATATATGAAGGTGACAGAAAAATTATGCTTGGCAGCAACTATGGAAACATGTTTAACCGCATTTCTGGTAATATCACTTGTAGAGAAATAAATCAGCTCATTAATTCCTTTTGAAATAACCAAAATAACATTTTTAGATATTTTCTCAAGGCCAAGGGCACGGTTGTGCCTCTTGCATTCAGCCCATATTTCATAGGGGACATCCTGTGCAGTTCCTACAATGTCTTTTCCGCCATCTTTTTTCAAACGCGTACCGTGTATGGTAATATTTTTATTTTTATAATGCAAGGTCAGGTATTCCGTGCAAAGCTGTTCAAACTCCTCGTCTGTAAGGCTGTGTATATATTGCTGGATGTTCATTTGTATTCATCTCCATAGGAAATAATGGATAACTGCTAATTATCTGCTATTCATTATACCAGATATTCCCAAGTTTTTCCATACTAAGAAATACACAATGTCATGATGTTGGGGTCGAAACATAACGTTTCGACCCCAACATCATAAAATACTCTGTAGCGCCTTAATTTCAGCTTTTATTTAGTTTAACCTGAACTTTTCATCCGAGTTACACTAGAGTGGTTTCAGGGCACATATTCCCCAGAAATACAGCAGTTGTTTAGGTTATGATATTTAGTGTAACTTTTTTGCAAAATTGAGCTTTAATTATAAACCGCATCTGCATTCCACCATCCAGTAGATGTATAACCATTACTCGGATAATAATCGTCATCAATTCTTGCACCTAAATACCTAGTACCTGTACCAGTGTCTCCAGATCCATAATCAGTATACATTCTTCCTGTCTGACCAGTTTTTCTCCATATACCACTATTGGAACAGGCAACCCCACTGCTCTTCACTGGCACAAAGCGCATTCCATAAGGACTGCTTCCTGTTTTTTTTACACCATATCATCATCCTTGAGAACCTGGACGCGCTTTACTATATGGTTCCTGCGTAGTTCCAACCACGACCCCATCTTTATTCAGTATATTACCTGTTTTGGGGTCTATATGAGAACCGGCTGGTGGCGTCCATTTTCCCGACTCATTCACTGTACCAAGCGCATCTTCCAATTCCTTTTTCGTTCGGGGCGTTTTCAGTTCTGGCGTTGGTGCCGAGCTGCCGTCTGCATTGTCTATATTGTCAGTATTCTCAATAGTTTCTTCTTGAACAAATGATTCTCTTGAAGTCCTGTTATTTTTAGACGTATCTCCATTATCTTTATCACTGCAGCCTGTACATAACACCATTATTACAAACAACAAGCTAAAAACAACTTCTTTCTTATGTGTCATTTTAATCTTTTACCTCCATTATGTCCGTTTAACTACTCCGAACCGAACTACTCAATTTAAAGCGATAGAATTCTATCATTGTCCCATTGGAATCCACTCCCTTTCAATGAACAAACTGAATTAACTGTAAATCAAGAACTTTGATCAAATCAATGACAAACTTTATTATCTTTATTTTTGCCATGATTTCAACCCCTTTTGCACCAAACGACATTTACAGTCTGTTTTTGGTCGATGTACACATTTTCTTTACGATACAAGGTGCTTGTAAGCCTGCTATCAGTAATATCCCAACAGAAAAACAGATTGTATAGATGTACTTTCCCAGCAAGAATAAAGCTATATCTAACAGCCCAAACAATATCACGAAGAACACTGTTGTTTTTTTATATGTCCTTTTCTCGTTAGTATCAAGTCTTCTGTTTTCACTGTCTATTGGACTAAATGTAATCAGGCTCACAGACGCAATAACTGTAGCTATTGCCAACTTCAAATCACATTGCACATGCATTGATAACATTATGCACAGAAACAATAGAAAACCAGATTCAAAAATACAAGTGTGCAAATTTTTTGCATGATAACCACCACTAAATTTTCTCAGAACCATAAACGGAAAAATAAGTGCAACTCCGTGTTTTACACTTCCTAAGCCAACGCCAACACCTCCTGCAAGGATAAGTGGTGATACCAATAGAAAAAACTATATAATGCATACTTGTAAAGTTCCTTATCCGCCTCGTTTATCGCATTACACCGGATCATCCAATCAACTACTGTATCTGTACATTTTTCTATTACTTGTTTCTCCTGTATTTCATTAATTCTTTCGGTGCTTTTGGATGATACATAATCGCACATGAAGCTGTGTTGGCTTCAGTCTGTAACACAACATCTAATGCTGCTTTCATCCCTTTTGCAACCGATTTAGTTACCCGTTTCTTCATAATGTCCTCTCTCCTTTCCTAAAGATTGTCATTGATTTTCACATAAACAATCATATGCCGGAGACTTTATCGAACTGCTTGTAAAACGAAATAACAAAGCACATAATGAACCAAAATTGTAATTAATATGTCTTTTCATACGCATTTTTTGCATTTGGAAATTCTATATGATAAGATGTATGTAAATATACTTTCATTAGAAAGCCAGGTGCAAAAATGCGTATTTTAATTTGTGATGACGATACTCTGATAATTGAACAATTACAGAAATATATTGAATCCTACTTTGAGTCAAATCATTTAAAATGTCCCGAGTTAGTTTCCTTTACCAGTGGCGAATCTTTATTGGCTGATAAAAACGAAAAAGATATTGTTTTTCTGGATATTGAAATGCCCGGTATGAATGGAATTTATGTAGGAAATGAATTAAAAAAAGCAAATAAAAATGTCATAATTTTTGTTGTCACCTCTTACTCCGAATATTTGGATGAAGCAATGCGTTTTCATGTATTCCGCTATCTTTCCAAACCTTTGGACAAGCAGCGTTTTTTCCGAAATATGAAAGACGCCCTAGCATATTACAATTCCATTACTACCAAAATTCCTGTTGAAACTAAGCTGGGAGTATATTCATTTCCTGCTTCACAGATTATTGCAATAGAAGCACAGGGACGAAAAGTAATTGTACATACTACCCGGCAGGATTTTGATTCCATTCATAATATGGATTATTGGCTGGAACAACTCCCCAAAAACAGTTTTTTCCAGACACACAGGAGCTTTATTGTTAATTTCGAACATATTGTGGACTTTGATCATTCCACCATACATTTATCGAATCAGCAGATTGCAGCTTATCTGACACGCAGAAAATACAGTTCCTTTAAAAATGCTTATCTACTATATCTGGAAAGTATGAGGTAAAAATAAATGGGACATATCGTTTTACTTCTTTTTAGCTTTTTTACAGAAGCAGTTATACTATGGCAATACGCATCCAGCCTTTTTACCTCTTCTTATAGCAGTAAAATAAGGCTGGCACTATTGAGTGCTCTTTATACAATATTGTTTCTTCTTTCCCTGCTCGAACAAACAGGACTAAACGTTGTCAGCTTTTTTGTGTTTAACACTGTTTTTCTTTATATGTTGTTTAAACTCAAGTTGTTATTGGCACTCTTCCATTCGGCTATCCTTACAGCAATTATGGGTATATCTGAAATTGCAGTTCTGGGGATTACATCAAGATTTTTTCCGCATTTTCTCTTAGAAACAGATGCCGAACTTGTTTTTTATACGGTTTTTAGCAAAATTTTCTTTTTTGCAGTCATCTATTTATTAATTCATCTGTTCAAAGGAAAAAAATCAAATCAGGAACAGTACGATCACTCCGAACTTCTTTTAATGTTAATTCCGGTTTCGTCTATTTTTATAATTTTTACTTTTGCAGCAATAGGTGAAACATCAGCCTTTGCACCGCCTATTGATTTTATGGTAACAATCTGTGCTGTTTTTCTGCTGATGGTCAATCTGCTTGTATTCGGCATCAACCAATATAATCAGAAAAAATCACAGGAATATACTGATATGCAGTTGCTTCTTCAGAAAGAATCGGATTCCGTTGAATACTATGAAATGATGCTTTCACAAAATGAAAACCAGAGCATTCTGATTCACGATATAAAAAAACATCTACAATCTATCAAATTACTCAATGAAAAAAATAATTCTGATAAAATAAATGCTTATATACAACAGCTTATGGAATCTTCTGATCTAAAAGAAACCTCAAAAATCTGCGATAATGAAATGCTGAATGCAATTCTCTGCCGCTATCAGCGGCAATGCAACGAGAAACACATTGTTTTTCATACTGATATCAGAAGCGGTGCCATTCAAAACATTTATCACCATGATTTAACATCGTTATTCTGCAACTTATTGGATAATGCAGTGGAATCAGCAGATAATATCCCTGATTCTTTCATTGAACTTACAGTACAAAAAAAAGAAAATTCACCTTTTATCGTTATCATACTCATAAATTCCTGCAGAAGTACCCCTGTGTACGATCTGGATGGACTTCCTGTATCCCATAAAGCAAACAATGGCAGACATGGCTTCGGAATTAAGAGTATTAAAAAAGTCGTAAAACAATATCACGGAAATTTGCAAATGTATTATGATAATGATTCCGGTACTTTCCATACAATCATAACTTTGAAACAGTAATATTAAACCATTTTCCAAATGCAAACATTCTTTTAAAAATGCCACTTTTAAGAACCATATTTCCAAGGGAAAAGGCTGTATTGTGGAAAGTTACAGTGTAAGAGCCTGCACAAAGTGCGTTGCAATTCAGAATAAGGCATTGCTAAGTTCTACACTTTATCCCAAGTGTCCACATAATTGACATGTAACAAGCCTCAAAATCGGATAGCTGATAACAGTCTATTGCGATTTTGAGGCTTGTTGATTATTAAAATTATTTACTATAAAATACTCGATACAATGCTAGCTTATTGTGATTTCACTAATTTGGAACATTCCCTCTTTTTCTAACACATCTGCCGGATGAATTACAAAACAAATTTCTGCTATTTGTCCTAATGCCTTGGATTGCATTTTCTTTAAAGGTATATGTATTTTGTTTTCTCCATAATTTATTTGAAATTCCATAGTTCCCAAAGGTCTGATTCCATCAGAATGCTTGAATTCTACAAAAATTCTAGTTAATGAATTTGTAAAACTTGTCAGTAAAAAATTGAATTCAGCCCCATCGCTGAAATCCAGATATCTGCCTAAATCTATTTTATCTGGGAAACCTAATACCATGCTAATAAAGTTAGGATATTTTACATTTTCCCTTTCATATGGATTCATATTATAATTAACTACAATTGCATTATCCTTAATACTATATTTAACAATATCTTCTTTACATCGAAAATCAATCTTATCATCAAAATATGTTCCAATGTTTGCCATTTCGATAATATTTTGATTTTTTAATAAAATTTGATCTATCTCTGTTATAAGAGCATGTAATTTTCGATTTGCTCCCGTACCGACATGAATTTTTCGTTCCAGGTCTATATATTCAAGAAGTGATCTGATATCCTCTTTGTTATTAATTTCTCCTACCTGAATATTCATCATTGGTGTTCCCGCCAATGCCTGACTTTTGGTTACCGGATACAACGCATACGGAAAAATGTAATCTTCCCCATTGCTTTCATACTTTTTTATCAAATAAGAATATGCAACCCCCAATTCAATCATGCAAAATTTGCTCTCGTAATACTCTCTGCTCAAGACTGGAATAAAAAGGTCACAGGCATCTAATTCGTCAAATATTGTTTTTACAAAGTTTTTTCCAGTTCCAATGCTTCCCCTTTCAGAAGAGCAAAACACTTCAATTTCACTATTAATTGATTCTAAAAATTCTGCAAATTTTAAAACAATTTTTTCGTTTTTTATTGAATGACTAATAAAAATACGCATATCTTAATTTCCTTTCTTTCAAATAAAGTTACTTGATATGTCCTAATACCAGCTCTTTCAAATAGATTTTTTCATTTTCAATATCTATAATTTTTTCTTCACGTAACCTTTCAATGGTTTTATCCCATTCTAAATTATCCGGATATTTATCCAGAGTCCTCTCGCACCAATGCAGATATTCCTGTTGAACCTCTGATTCACAAATTCCCTGTTCGTAACAGTTCCGTTGGTGTAGAAAATATAATACATAAGCATCTTCCTGTTTGATTTCCTGCTTTGTAGCTTTTTGAATAAACAAAGCTGTGACGATTAATAATTGCAGGTAATTAAAAAAACTCTCTGGTAAATTGACTGATGCAACTAGTTCCAATGCTGCTATAATTGCACTTTTAATATTTAGACGCACATTTCCTAATTTGTACGATGCGGATTCTTCTCCCAGAAAAATCATTCCCTTTCTGGGATCATCAGGAATTACCAAGATATTTCTATCAATAAATTCACCTCCAGCTTTCCCTTCAATCCCAAGTGTTTCTGCTTCTTTTATTACTTCATTGATTAATAAATGATTATACTCTTCTGCTTCATGGTGGGTCATTTACTCATCTCCTCATTCTGTTTCTTCGCTCTGTATGAATAATTTTATCCAATTTTCCTTTTTCTTTTTTTAGAAAAACCTGATCCCTATATTCATCATAGACGTCAAGGAATCCACCATATAGATGATTTCCATCTATCGTATCAAAATCATATTCATCTCTATCTACAATGGCAAATAACTTTCCTTTTCGCTTAACTGGGTTTGGATGCTCTGAGTCTGAAAGCATTGTCTTATACAATACACGGTCTGTATAATAATACAAGTCAAAAAAATCCATATACATTGCAGGTGCCAAATAAGTATATTTTTCCAGAATCGGCTCCTCATTACTCTCCTTCATGATAATTTTAAGGACAATATCATAGGCTATTGCATCTGCATCGTATTCTTCCTTCTCCAGATGTCTTTCGGAGTATTTTTTGCCAATATGCGCGAGATAAGCATGTGCAATTTCGTGAGCCATGCTGAAAACTACAATCGTCCAATAACAGTCTTCTGCAAGTTTCATAATCTGCATATCTCCATTTAGTAAATGCAGCAAAGCATTATTTGCATCAAGTGCCTGCATCTCGCCAAAAATACATACATCATTCATCAAAAAAAGTGTGTATCTAAAACAGTCTCCGTAAATATCCAAGTTATCAAATTCTTTGGACCACTTGAACATTGCTACAAAAAAAGAAATCACTGTTGATTCAAATAATTCATCTATATGAATAAAAGTTGGATTTTTTTGATCGTTATAAATATAGCTATTGATTGTCTTCTGATAACGATTATTTAACTGAATTGCATTTCCTTCAAAATCATATTCTTTTTTAAAATACTCTTTTACTAATTCAAACATTTTAGGGAGATTATATTTTTTCATATTCTCCCGAATTTGTTCTTCTGTTAAAAGTCCTGAGAAATTTTGCAGCATTCTTTGTATGCCAACTTCATCATTTTTTATTTCTTCACCTCCGAAGCGAAATATATCATACGTTTGTGACACCATAAACTTTTCTAAAAAGGGGATTTCGTTCTGATCTTCAGGTGATTTTTTTGCCATATTTATCATCTCCCATTATTTTTTCTATATTTTACCATATTTTTATTATTGCCACTATATTTTAATATAAATATTATATAATTTCAAAAAATAGGAGTTGCCATTCAATGTGCATTCATAGAAAGGCAGCTCCTGCTTGAATCATTTTTATTTAACAACTACTTTTACTTTTTTGCGGATCTTTCCAGATTTCACTGTGATATAGGCTGTTCCCTTTTTCTTTCCAGTGATCACACCACTGGAACTTACCGTTGCGATCTTCTTATTTGAAGAACTGTAGGTGACTTTCTCCTGGGAAGTGATCGGGCTGATGACCGGTTTCAGCGTAAGTTTTTTATTTCTTGCAACGGTCACGCTTGATTTCAGTCCGGTGATCTTTGTTGTTCTTACCGTTGTTTTTTGCACAGTAACGGAAATGACCTGTTTCTTGCCGCTGGCCAGTGTAATGGTCACTTTGATTATTATTTGAATTCCAGCCCTCAGCCTTTTCATTGACAGATGGCTAATTTGGGCTTAACAATTATTGAGCATCCCTTAACTGATCTACAATGCTGCATTTCGCTGCGTTATCATACATCATGCAAGGAATCAGCCACCCAAGTAGAAGAAATACCGGAATTGTCAGCAGGACAGGCAGAACGGTGAACCGATACTCAAAGAACCAGAACATACTGCCCAGCATTTTCCCCGCAAGAGGTCCCACCGCCAGTGAAAGCACAAAGGCCGCCGCTACGGAAGACATTGCGTAAAACAACCCCTCGTAGATCAGCATGGTTTTGAGCTGTCGGGGCGTCATTCGGGGTTCCAATCTCTGTTTCTTCCATTTGTTCTCCGACCATGACTCCACTTACCAGAAATTTTCGGATTAGCGAAAGTGTTTTCCCATCCTTGATTTCTTTGTTCAGAATAGATATCATCTTATCATGTTCTACTGTATCAAAGAACTTTTCCAGATCAATATCAACGACCCAGTTATATCCCTCATTCATGTATTCAGCTGCTTTTAACACTGCCTGTTGTGCACTCTTTCCGGGTCTGAATCCATAACTATTTGTATGAAATTTCCGTTCATATATAGGTGTTAATACCTGTGCAGCCGCCTGTTGAATCATGCGGTCTGTAACTGTAGGTATTCCAAGTTTTCGTTTACTTCCATTATCTTTAGGAATCTCCACCCTTTTTACTGGCATTGGTTTATATGACTGATTTCTTATACTCTCTCTGAGTTGATGACCATTTACTTTCAAATGGGAAAGCAGGTCATTACATTCCATTCCATCTATCCCTGCCGCACCCTTATTCTTTATTACTTGTTTATAAGCACGGTTCATATTTTCATTTGACAGAATGTCATCTATAAATATTCTTTGTCTCTCCATGCGTTGTTTCCTTTCCCTTTCGTGAGCTTCAACCACATAGTACTTGTGGTACCCCTCTCGGCATGTGTATTGTCAAAAACTCTCAATTGGGACTTACTCCAACTGATTAACTGTTCCGTCCTTCGCTCCATCCCCATTACAGAGACTTCTTCACTACTATGACGTCTGCTGACTTCCTATGATTCGTTGTTACTATGGCTAATGATACCACCCATAGGATCTCCCACGGTTAAAAACGTCATCTTTCCCATCATCTATCCGCCATGTCTACTACCAGTCCTTTGTTAGCTATCGGACTTCAACCTGTTCAGCGGTCTTATCCAGACTGTAAGCCTTATACATGATTTCTGTTCGTCGGACCAATGGTTTGCCTCAGGCTTCCTTCAGATTCCACTTTACAGTGGACACCCTTGCCATATTGACTATGCGCTTCCCGCTAACGGGTACGCTTAGGTAGGGTCAAGCGATGGCGCGGTAACTTCCGTTTCCATCACCTGCCACTTCAAACCGTGCATGAGGTTCTCCCTCACACGGCTTTCCGATAATCTTCTTCCCACAGCATTCAAAAGACTGCCACATATCTTTTCTTATTTAGATAATAGAAGTACTCTATTCTACTAGTTGCATACCACTTTCGAAATCCATACAGCACATGTGCCCTGTATTTCTTCTGTTTTCGTCTGTAATACACCCGTCTCCAGAGTTTCATCCACACGTATTCATCAAGCTGTTTAAATCGTTTTGTTGAGTTTCCATGCTGAAAGTAGTTTCTCCATCCTCTTATGAGCGGATTTAATTTCCCCACTTTTTGTTCCAGCCCCTCATAAGCTGATTTTCTGCAAGTAATTACTCTGATTGCATCCTTTACCTTTTTCATCGCCTTTTTACTAGGCATCATATAAGGCAGCTTCCGTCCACTTTGAGTTTTACCAAACTTCTGGTAACAGAATCCAAGAAAGTCAAAGCTCTCCTTATTCATATCTACAATCTTTGTTTTCTGCGGATTCAACGTCAGTTTCAACTTAGTCATTATTCTTTTCAGATGCTCAAACGCTAATTCTGCATCTTTTCTTGTTCTACACACTATCACTGCATCATCTGCATATCTGACTATGACGCCCAGTTCCTTATGATTTTCCCAGTAGGAGTCCAATACATGAAGATAGACATTTGCTAACAACGGACTAATGACTCCTCCTTGCGGTGAACCTTTTTCCGTTGGATAATATTTCCCATTTTCAATGACTCCTGCTTGTAACCACTGTCTGCATAACTTAATGACCCTTCTATCACTGATGCGACGATTTAATAATCCCAGTAGTATTTCATGATTGATGTTGTCGAAGTATCCCTGTATGTCTGCATCTACTACATACCAGTTTTTATACAATTCTTTTTTCACTTTTTCTGTAGCCTGCTTTGCATCTCTTTTGGGGCGAAATCCATAAGAACTATCTAGAAAGTTTGCTTCAAAGATGGGTTCTATCACTATCTTACAGGCTTGTTGCACAATCCTGTCTCTAATAGTCGGTATTCCCAATATCATGTACTTGCTATTATTCGGTTATCCGAGTATAATTATATTGATAATGTTTGAAGAAAGGACGGTTACGATATGGAATATATGTCTTGTCCCGAAGCAGCGGAAAAATGGGGTATTTCTGAACGGCGTGTGCAGATACTTTGTAAAGAAAATCGAATACCTGGTGTTTCAAAAATCGGTTATATGTGGTTGATACCCAAGAGCGCAGTAAAACCATTTGATAAAAGGATAAAAAGGAGTGTAGACAATGAATGAAAAAATTTTAGTTGTAGATGATGAAAAAGAGATAGCAGATTTACTTGAAGTTTATCTTAAAAACGATAATTATATAGTACACAAATATTACAATGGAATTGAAGCATTGGAATGTATTCAGAAAACGGAAATTGATTTGGCGATATTGGACGTTATGCTTCCTGATATAGACGGATTCCGTATTTGCCAAAAAATTAGAGAAAATTATTATTTCCCTGTTATTATGCTTACAGCTAAAATTGATGATGGCGATAAAATAATGGGGCTAACAATAGGTGCCGATGATTATATAACAAAACCTTTTAATCCCCTTGAAGTCATTGCAAGAGTGAAAACACAGTTAAGACGCTATCAGAAGTACAACAATCCAACAAAAAAGCAGTTTTTTCCAAAAAGTGAATATGACATTAGAGGATTGATTATCAATAAGGACACGCATAAATGCTTTTTGTTCGGAAAAGAAATATCTTTAACTCCTATCGAGTTTTCAATCCTTTGGTATTTATGTGAACATCAAGGCAAAGTTGTTTCAACTGAGGAACTATTTGAAAATATCTGGAAAGAAAAATATTTAGATAATAACAACACCGTAATGGCACATATAGGGCGGCTTAGAGAAAAATTAAATGAACCCGCCAAAAATCCAAAATTTATCAAAACAGTTTGGGGGGTAGGTTATGAAATTGAATAAAAATGAACAAAATTATCTGCTTACAATCCTGTTTAAAAGTTATATCTTACAGAGTGTAATTTGTTCGGGAATTATCTTAGTGTGTACGGTTTCGTTAGATATGGGACTTACTTGGGTACTGGATAGATATGTGGAACATTACTACCTGATATATAGGGGACTTTATGTTTATATGGTAGGGCTTATATTATGGGTAGTTTGCATTTTGTATTTGACTTATAAACTTTTGAAAAAGGTTGTTAATTATGTCTACGAGTTACAAGCTGCAACAGGAAAACTATTTGATAAATCAGTAGATTATATTGAACTCTCACCGGAACTAAGCGAAATTGCTATCAACATAAATCGCTTAAAGCAAGAAGCAGAAAACAATGCGCGACTTGCACAGGAAAATGAACAGCGCAAGAATGATTTGATTATGTACCTTGCACATGATTTGAAAACGCCGCTTTCTTCCGTCATTGGCTATCTAACACTACTGCATGATGATGAACAACAAATATCACAGGAGTTAAGAGAAAAGTATCTTTCTATTTCTCTTGATAAAGCAGAACGTCTTGAAGATTTGATAAACGAGTTTTTTGAAATCACACGATTTAACTTATCTAACATAACATTACAATACAGCAACATAAATTTGACCCGTTTATTAGAACAACTTATCTATGAATTTAAGCCCATATTAAAGGAAAAAAATTTGAAATGTACTCTCAATAGTACAAGCGACATTATGCTACATTGCGACGCAAACAAAATACAACGTGTGTTCGATAATCTCTTGCGTAATGCGGTAATTTACAGTTATACAGATACAGAAGTTGCAATAACCACAGAACTTCAAGAGAACACTATTGTAATTACTTTTGAAAATTTTGGGAATCCTATCGCAGAAGAAAAACTAAAACTAATATTTGAGCAGTTTTACCGAGTTGACACATCAAGAAATACTACAAGTGGTGGTGCCGGATTGGGACTTGCGATTGCGAAACATATTGTAGAACTACATAAGGGGACTATTGTTGCTCATAGTAAAGACGAGTGTATAAAATTTATAGTTACACTTCCACTTTCGTAGTAAAATCGTAAGAAATTCCGTAGCAAAAAAGAGGATTTTCTTGCGAACAATCATCAAAATTAAGGCTTTTATTTTGATATAATTATTGTATCAAGGTGAAAGCCTTTTATCTTTAAACGAAATATAATATACAATAACAAGGAGGTATGTTGGTGAAATACCAAAATCGAATTATGGCGTTACCTATGCTATGTATGATAATAATTGTGTTATCTGCCTGTTGTTTTGACGAGCAGAAAAATGAAACCAGTAACGTAAATCCAAAAGTACAATCCGTTGAAACGGTATCCGTTACTCGCGGTAATCTTACTCCAACGGTATCTGCTCACACAACTATTATTCCGGCTTTGGATTTTGTTTTATGTTCTTCTGTTGAGGGTACTTTTGAAGCCTGTTCCTCAGCCGGCAACAAAATTACTGAGGGTGGTGTGATTGGGAAAGTATCTGAAGAAGAAATAAAATCCCCAGTTGACGCAACGATTCTTTCTATTATCTCATCTAATGAGAGTGTTCCCAAAAATTATCCCTTAGCAACAGCTAAGTACACAGGTTTTGCTCTCAATATTGAAGCTGAAAATTTTTTGAAAATATTGCCGGAAAATGCAGCATTAAAAGCAAAGTTTCAAGTAGTTGATGGTGTGGGACCTACGGAAGCGATTGCAGTTGTAGTACCAGTATCAGAAAATGCAGAAAGCACATTGCAATGTTTAATTGGAAAAGATATTGATGTAAAACCCGGACAAAGTGCTACCGTTGTCATAACAGCCGAAACTAGAAAAGATGTGCTTTTGTTACCACTTTCAGTCATTGCGGGCAGACAAGGTAAGGGAATGGTAACCGTAATAAATGACGGAAAACAAATTCAAACAGAAGTTATGCTGGGTGCAACTGATGGTGCATATATAGAAATATTGTCGGGTGTAAATGAGGGCGATACAATTTCTTCTATTCCCCCAAACCTTGACCCAAGGAGTAAGGAGTAATTTGTAACATGGAAAAAACGAATGGAGGAAATTTAATTCAAATAAAAAACTTGGTAGCGACTGTTAATTTGAATAATGGTGATACCTTAGTAACTGTAAACAAAGCAAATATGGAACTAAAGCGAGGAAACAGCTATGCTATTGTAGGCAAATCGGGTTCAGGAAAAACAAGCCTTATATCAATTATAGGTTTACTCAACCACTCATATCAAGGCGAATTTCTTTATAATGGTATGTCTGTTTCCACTTTAACAGATAGCCAGCTATCTATGCTTCGAGCAAGTAATATCGGTTTTGTTTTTCAAAACTATTCTTTAATTAAACATTTAAGAGTTTGGGAAAATATTGAGCTTCCTTTACTTTATTCCAAAAAGAAAATGAATACAAGACAGCGGAAAGAAGCAATACGAAATCTTTTGCAAAGTGTTGGATTAGAAGGAAAAGAAAATGATTATCCATCTAATTTATCAGGAGGCGAACAACAAAGAGTGGCGATTGCCCGCGCACTTGCAGTATCGCCGGAAGCCATTTTATGTGATGAACCTACTGGTGCTTTAGATAAAAAAACCGGAAAACAAATTATGGACCTTTTACATCAAGTTGTGCTTAAAAATGGCATTATGCTTTTAATAGTAACTCATGACCTCGATATTGCAAAGACTTGTAATACAATTTTTGAAATGGACGGAGGGAGGCTTCAATGTGTTAAATATGATTCTTAAAGACCTTCGTATTTCTCCTCTAAGAAATATCTTAACAGGTATATCGATGTTTGTAGGAATTATTGCAATGATTAGTTCTGTCTTGGTGGGAACGCTTGGTAAAGAATATTTGATTTCTGTCAATGCACAGATGTATGGATGGAGTCCTACATATTCTTTTTCAATTACAGGATCAGATTTTCAAGATACCATTAAAATGGAGAATTTTTTTCGAGAAATTTACAATACTGATCATTTTGTGGCTGTTACCTTTTCCATGCTGGAAGAGATAACAGTTGCTCCAGTAGCGTCTGTCTCTTCTCTACAAGACATAAGTGACACTGTTTACAAAAAGACTGTACCCGTAGATGTTGTTTTTACTACAAGCACATATAACAAAATCTATAATTTGCCTATGTCATCAGGGGATTGGTTTGATTCTTCGGAAATAAATAAAACTCTGTGCATGGTAGTAAATAAAGCAGCACAGAATTATTTTGATACTTCATATGCTGTTGGAAATGTAGAAAGTAGTCTTTCATTAACACCATTTAATGTGGTAGGTACTGTGAATGACGGGACAGATATACCAACTGTATATCTTGACGCCCATTCAATAGAACTACTTGTTCCGAATATGTGGAAAGTAAAAAATGCAACTGTTCATTGGCATTCAGAAGCGGGAATTACCATGAGACAGATGTATTCGTCATTACATGACATTTTAGAAGATACAATAGGAGGAAATTTGGATATCATAGGGAAAAGTGATATTGGAGATACTTATAATTCCGTACTTTCTGTACTTCAATTAGGACTTTTGGTAACATCATTTTTATTGTTATTTGTTTCTGTATTAGGACAAATTAACATAGGGTTATCATCCTTGGAACAACGTACTCACGAATTACTAATTAGACGGGCGATTGGCGCTTCTCGTGCGAATATTGTTACTTTAGTGTTAGGCGCACAATTAACTATATCAGTGTTTGTTTGTATTGTTTCAATCCTGATATCCTTTTTCTTGGTTCAAGGCATGGGGTTATTTCTGCCTGTGGATTCTCCCGTAGCGGCACTGGAATATCCTATTCTTTCGGCAGTGGTAGCTGTTATAACATCCGTTGTTGTAGCGTTGCTTGGAGGACTATTGCCAGCGTTAAAAGCTGCAAAGCTTGAACCTGCATTGGCGCTTAGATAAAATAAATTTTATAAAATTGGAGGAAAAACATGAAAATATTATCTATGAAAACAACGATTTTTTTAGGAGCAATGCTTTCTTTATTGGTATGTCTGATGTTTACAGGTTGTTCAAATTCTGAAACAAATTCTACTTCAAGAGGACTCACGGATTTTGCACACATTGAAGAAGAATATCTTGCAACCATTGACAGTTTGAATTGGCCTGATGGCATTGCACTTCCTGATAAACTGGAAGATGAAGATACAGGAGCTTCCTTTCAGGTTGGTTATGGAGAAACGAGAGCTTCTTATTTGTGGGAATATTCATGGATGAAAGAATGGCTTGATACTTATAATACAGATCCAGAGCGAGCCGAAAAAGCATTAGAAGAATTGGAAAAAGCCTTCGACATGCCATATATGGGAATAGACCGGTGTGATGACGCAACTCGTAATTATTTGCGCGAAAATATAGATAAAGCAAAATTAGGTGACCCCTCTGGATTTACAGAAAGTATAAGAGCAAATTATGCCAATTAGATTTACCTATTAAATCTGACTGATTACTGTCGGAGGTGCAATTTATGAAAAGAAAATACAAGAGAAGGACGTCTCGTTTCGGAATATTTTTTGTTTTCCTTACTGCTGTAACGATAGCAGGTGTATTTTTCATACCGTGGGCAATGAAACCTGACAATTTTCGCAATGAGAAGAATAAAATCAACTCTTGGCTGAATGGAATTTTCTTTCAAGATTTTTATAATGCAAAATCCCTCATATTAGTTGACCTTTCTAATGACAATATATTTATTTCAAAGCGAGAAAACGAGCAACAGCTTCCTGCCAGCTTAGCCAAATTATTTGTCATTGAATACGCAGCAACACTTGCGGATTTAGATAGTATTGTTCCTGCAAATTATGAAGCAATCCAATTAACTAAACCTGGTTCATCTGTTGCGAATATAGACGCGAAAAAATATTTTCTCCACAATTTGTTTGCTGCCATGTTGGTTCCATCTGGAAATGACGCTGCTTATGTAGTCGCGGATTATTGTGGTTCTATTCTTTCACCACAAGCTAAGAATAGTCAAGAACGTATTAATGTTTTTATGGAACATCTAAATAATTACTTACAAAATCAAGGGTATGAAAACACAATTTTATATGACCCAAGCGGATATGATGTCAATGCTCTCACTACCGTTTCAGACCTAAAATCAGTATCTACTCACCTTTTAGAGAAGCAATGGTTTAGAGATATTGTTTCAAAGAGTAATTATACAGCTACTTTACCTGACGGAAGTACGCAGACATGGAGGAATACTAATACTTTTCTTGACCAAACATCAGAATATTACAATGAAAATGTTAAAGGTATCAAGACAGGTTCCTTATCTAATGACTATAATTTAGTTGTTCTTTATCAACAACATGGAAAGGAATTTTTAATATGTAGTTTAGGCTCTCAATCGGATTCTTCAAGATATGATGATGTGAATTATATTCTTAAAACAATAGATGAATCTGACTATTTAACTAAATGATTTCATCTGCCGGACGACGGCAAAAGAAAAAAAGCCGTCGCAGAGCAGACACATTTTCACGCGCCTACTCTATTTCGGCGGCTTTGATTATCAGAGCCGCCGTTTCTTTTTATCCATCTAAATTCCAACGACGACCCTCTACCATGTAAAGGCATGGCGGCTTTAGGAGGTAGCCGCCATGCACTTATCAACTTATCGACACAAATCGACATTCCCCCAATTATCAAAAAAAGTCTATCCCCTGCAACGGGGTATTTCGGGCATAAAGATGAACAATCACATCATCTAAATACTTTTTATGTTTGCGTTGGCGCAATGTGGATTTGGAGAACAACACCTTTGATGTTACCGAGCAGCTATCTTTCAAGGTACCGCCAAAAACAAAAGTCATTGAAGAAATGGCACCGCCGAAATCCAACGGCAGAAAGCTACCCATTACGGAGCTTGCCCGCCCGTTCTTCCTCAAACAGCTTGCCATGCAGGAAGTACAGAAAGAACAGGCAGCAAAAGACGGAAAGCCTTACTATGACAATGACCTTGTTGTAGCAAAGCCGGACGGCGCACCTATCGCCGCGTCGTGGGTGTCCTCTCAATTTGGAAAGCTGCTTGAAGATTTGGATATGCCGCACATTCGTTTTCACGATTTACGACATACGGCAGCGACCAATATGCACCAACTGACAGGCGACTTCTATACGGTTGGCGAAGTCTTGGGGCATACGCTTGCGGGTATCGGCGCGTCGCTTGGGCTTTCCATGAACTTTGAAGCTGTTACCGCCCGTTATGTGGACGTGCGGCTTGAACGAAAAAAAGAAGTTTTGGACGCTTACCATAGCGCGGTGGAAAAAGCAGCCCCGGAGAAACCAAAGGAAGCCGAGCCGAAAAAAGGAAAACGGGCAGCAAAGAAAAAACACAGCGAAATAGACCTTTAACCGCTGTATCTCTTTACTGCTCTTTACAACCTTTTATATGCCCGCGTGGAATTTGGGCACCATTTGGGCACCATTTACGGAAAAAGCACCATGAAAACAGAGGGTAAAAGAAACGCCGACAACTCACAAAAACGTAGTGTTCATGCGGGTTTTCGGCGTTTTCCTATCCCTTAACGGGCTTCTATTCATCTTGTGCGAGAGAGAAAAATTCTACTATTTTTTATAGTATATTTCAATATATGACTCCTTGGAAATTTTCCTGATGAACGTAGAAATGACAGAGAAGTAAAAATGGTAAGCGTACTTGAAAAATGGCAGAATAACAAGATATAGCATTCTATGCGCTGTATTTTATTGACGAATTCAATATATTGTGTTACCATATAAATGGATTATTTTTTATGCATGGTTTGCCACGCAGTAAAGTTTTTTGTTCCGGATATGCTGTTCCGGAAGCAACATTTAGGCGAATGCCTTTTATCAATCAATAGGAAGACATCAAAAATCAAAAGAAGATTTTTGGTGTCTTTTTTTGTTG
>OGYI01001391.1_pt1 | contig 23697 bp, 20 predicted proteins | sample 1576521 | NCBI WGS metagenome assembly OGYI01 (sample SAMEA3541484, study PRJEB24748) | human gut metagenome | biome: human gut; feature: human-associated habitat; material: faeces | place: China | collected 2012
CAAAGAGTGATAATTCCGGCAGCAATAACTCCGGTGGAAATAATTCCAACGGAAGCAATTCTAATGGAAATAACAGCTCTAACGGAAGTAACACAGGCGGAAACAATTCCAGTGGAAGTAACAGTTCTAATGGAAGTAATTCCAATGGAAGCAGTTCGAACGGAAGCAGTACCGGCGGAGGAAGCTCCAGTGGAAGCAGCATCGGCGGAAGCAGTTCATCCGGCAGCCAGTATCAGTCCAAAACAGACGGTAAGACCAGTCAGGTGGATTCTTCGGCGGGAAGCTTAAAAGATGGTGAATATGGTTCAGATGCCTTTTCGTTTTCATGGTCAGGCGGAACCGGTACACACGGGCTGAATATCACCTGTGATAAGATCAGTGTAGAGAATGGACAGGCATGGGCTTATGTAACTTTTAACAGTGGCAAGTGGATTTATCTTAAAGCCAGTGGAAGCCAGTATGATCCGGTAGAGCAGGGAAGTGATTATACAACTTTCAAGATTCCGGTTCAGCTGAATGCCAACAATAAGGTAGTTGGCTGTACTACGGCTATGTCAAAACCATACGAAATCGAATATACATTGTATTTTGGTATGGACATTTCAGACAGCAGCAAGAGTTCATCAGGAAGCAGTGTCTCTGCAAAAGCAGCCGGAAGCGCAAAGAAGGTAGCTGCGGGCGAAGAGGCCGAAACAGATGCAGGTATTGTTTACAAAGATGATGCAGCACCAAAGATCACGGGGCTGGAATATATGAGCTCACTGAAACTGGAACATTCAAAAATGTTCAAAATTCATTATTACAGCAATGATATGACAGTACTTGAAATTTCATTAAATGATGAGTTTGGCAAAGAAAGTGTGGATCTTACACAGAATAATGCAGCACAGACTACATCGGACAGTGAGAATGGTGATTCTGCAAAATCATCTGAAGAGACAACTTCTTCCAAATCCTCCGGTACAGATGGAGAAGAAGCAGCATCCGAACAGGATTATGCAAAACTCTACAAACAGGATGCTATCCGTTATCTGCTGGTTCCGGAAGACAAGACGGATCAGATTCCGGCAGGAATTGACAAATCAATCATCGTCATTCAGCTTCCGATGGACAAAACATACGTGGCATCTGATGTGGCGCTGGAAATGATCAATAAGATCGGTGCGGATAAAAACGTTTCAGCGGTGTCAGTAACAGAAGAGGAATGCAAAATTGATAAAATAAAAGAATCCATAAAAAATGGTGATATCATTTCTGCGGGAACTTATGATAAGGCTGACCTGAAAGATCTTGTGAAGAATAAATGTAAGCTTGCGATCGTGCCGTCTGATATTCTGAAAGATAAATCGGAAGAGGAGCAGGGTGATACAAAATATCCGGCTATGACAGCTCTTGCAGAAAAATTTGCAATCCTCAAGATTCCTATGATACTTGACCGTTCAAAAGATGAAAAAGATGTACTTGCGAAATACGAATGGAGCAAGGTATATGGTGCGCTGTTCGGATGCGAGAAAGAAGCTTCCAAACTTTATGAATCTGCTGCAGGTGCACATAGCAGCGATTCGAAAGAAAGTACAGATACTCAGGAAAGTACAGATACTCAGGAAAGTACAGACACAAAAGAAAACACAGATACAGAATAAAACACGGGCGGTCTTCGGATCGCCCCTTATACAAAATCGGAGGATGAGATAAGAAAATGAAAGAAAGAAGTATAAGAACTCTGTGGTTATCATTGTTGATGGTATGCTTTTTTGTAGCAGGCATTTTCAGCATTTCCATGAATGTAAAGGCCGCAGACACGGATTCTTCTGCACCGGAAATTCCGGGACTGACATTTGAATCGGAAATGCAGAACGATTTTGCAGAATGTTTCCATATATATTATTACAATGATGATTACACTCTGATCGATGTACCGGACAGCGGACAGTTCCTGCTTGTGCCGGAGGGAAAAACAGCACCGGACGGTCTGGACAGTGATATCGTAGTGCTTCAGAAACCGCTGGATAATATTTATCTGGCAGCAACTTCGGCTATGTCATTGTTTTCTTCGCTGGATGCACTGGACAATATCAAATTTTCTTCCCTTCAGGAGTCTGGCTGGTATGTAGAGGCGGCAAAACAGGCCATGGAAGATGGAAGCATTGTTTTTGCCGGCAAGTACAGTGAACCGGATTACGAGCTGCTTGTAAATTCCGGCTGTAATCTGGCAATCGAATCAACCATGATCCTGCATACTCCGAAAGTTCAGGAAATGATCGAACAGATGGGAATTCCCGTGTTTATGGACCGTTCAAGCTATGAAAGTCACCCACTTGGAAGAACAGAATGGATCAAAGTATATGGAGAGATGGTAGATAAGAGGGATGAAGCAAAGGCATTTTTTGATGAACAGGCGAAAGTTATTTTAGATCTGAAAGATTTCAAAAATACCGAAAAAACCGTTGCATTCTTTTATATCAGCAGTGATGGTTCTGTAGTAGTAAGAAAACCGACAGATTATGTTCCCAAAATGATTGAAATCGCCGGTGGACGTTATGTGCCGACACAGGTTGATTCCGAAGAAGAAACAAAACGTTCTTCTGTGCCGATGACAATGGAAGAATTTTACACACAGGCAATTGATGCAGATTATCTGGTATATAATGGAACCATCGATGATCCGATCAACAGTGTGGATGAGCTTTTGCAGAAAAGTGAGCTTTTTGCTGATTTCAAGGCTGTAAAGGAAGGAAATGTATGGTGTGCCGGTAAATATCTTTATCAGGCGACCGATATTGTTGGAAATATGATTACAGATCTTCATCTTATGCTCACCGGCGGAGATGAAAGTCAGATGACATTTATGACAAAAATTGATTAATTACAGGAGCGGTTATGATGAAATCACAGACAGGTGAAGCAACAGGAACTTTTCATATGGAGAACTTCCGGCGGCGTTCACGCTATGCGGCGGTATTCGCAGTACTGGCTGCAGCACTTTTTGCAATTCTGATCTTGAATATTAATACAGGTACTACGAATATTCCTGTTTCTCGCATCCTGAAGATTGTTTTTCTGCGGGAGGGTGCACAGACAGAATATAATATCATCTGGAAAATCCGAATGCCGCGTCTTCTGATGGCTGCTATTTTAGGAGGAGCACTTTCACTTTCTGGTTTTCTGCTGCAGACTTTTTTTGAAAATCCGATTGCAGGACCATATCTTTTGGGAATTTCTTCAGGTGCCAAGATGGTTGTCGCGCTGGCAATGATCTACTTCCTGGAGAAATTCAATAAGGTATCTTCCTACACATTGATCATTGCAGCCTTTATAGGCTCGCTGATCGCAACTGGATTTATTCTTCTGGTATCCAGAAGGATTAAGCATATGGCTACCCTGTTGATCGCAGGAACTATGATTGGTTATATCTGCTCTGCAATTACAGATTTTATGGTTACTTTTGCAGAAGATTCGGATATTGTAAATCTTCACGGATGGTCTCAGGGAAGTTTCTCTGGTATGAGCTGGAGTAATGTCAAAGTGGCAGCTGTGATCATTGCGGTTGCGGTGGTACTGACTTTTATGCTTTCAAAACCGATTGGGGCATACCAGCTGGGTGAAGCTTATGCACAGAGTATGGGTGTGAACATAAAAATCTTCCGAGTGACATTGATTTTATTATCAAGTGTTCTTTCTGCGACAGTAACCGCGTTTGCCGGTCCCATCTCTTTTGTCGGTATTGCGGTTCCACATCTTGTGAAACAGGCATTGAATACATCAAGACCGCTGATCGTTGTGCCGGGAACTTTTCTCGGTGGAGCTGTTTTCTGTATGCTCAGTGACCTGATCGCACGTACTGCGTTTGCACCGCTGGAACTGAATATCAGTACTGTGACATCAATCTTTGGTGCGCCGGTAGTTATTGCAATGATGTTGAAACGCCAGAAAGGAAAACAATGATATGACAGATCAATATATAAATATGGATAATCTGGCAGTCGGCTACAATGGGAAAGCACTGATTCATGATATCTGTATCGGAATTGAAAAAGGAGAAATTGTGACGCTGATCGGCCCCAATGGTGCAGGCAAGTCCACAATTCTGAAAAGTATCACACGTCAGTTAAAGCTTATTTCTGGAAATGTGACAATTGCAGAGGAAAATCTGACAAAACTTTCGTTCCGAGATTTGTCTACTAAAATGGCGGTTGTTCTGACTGACCGTATGAAGCCGGAACTTATGACCTGTCATGACATTGTTGCGACAGGACGCTATCCATATACCGGAAAATTGGGAATCTTAAGCAGAGAAGACGAACAAAAGGTTGACGAAGCTATGGAAGCGGTTCATGCGCAGGAACTTGGAGAACGAGATTTTAATGCGATCAGTGACGGACAGCGTCAGAGGGTTCTTCTGGCAAGAGCAATTTGTCAGGAACCGGAGATTATTGTTCTGGATGAGCCGACATCTTTTCTGGATGTACGTTATAAACTGGAATTACTCTCAATTCTCAGGAATATGGCGAAGAAAAAAGGAATTACGGTAATTATGTCTCTTCATGAGATTGATCTGGCTGAAAAAGTAGCAGATAAAATTATCTGCGTCAAAGGCGACAGGATTGCTCATTGCGGCAAACCGGAAACTATTTTTCAGGAGGAGACGATCAGAGAGCTGTATGGAATAGATAATGGGTATTTTGACCCGGTCTTCGGCAGTCTGGAACTTCCGAGACCAGAGGGAGAACCAAAAGTGTTTGTGATATCTTCCGGGGGAAGCGGAATACCGGTTTACAGGAGGCTGCAGCGTAAGAATATACCTTTTGCGGCAGGGGTTTTGTACCCGAATGACATTGATTATCAGCTTGCACGACTTCTGGCAGTACAGACAGTAACTGAAAAGCCTTTTGAGAAAATAAGCGAGCAGACATTTGAAGAGGCTGTGAAATTGATGGATTCCTGCGAAAGTGTTATCAATGCAGGTATAATTATAGGAAGTGCAAATCACAGAATTGTGGAACTTCTTGAAAAAGCGCAGCAGGACGGAAAATTAAAGTCCCTTTGATTCAAAACTTGTCAGGATCGCATCGATCGTCCGGTGCATATAAGGACGATATTCGGCAAGTGAAACCGGCTGCTGATAAAGAATACAGCTGTAGCAGGTGGAGCTTGCAAGTTCAATAACAGAGAAAAGCATCAGATCAGGATGGTCGTAAGTACGGCCATCTTTTTTTATTAATTCGAGATACTGCTGATAAAACTGCTGATCACTGTCCGGCATCTTATCATCGAGAGCTGCCTGAAAAACGCCCCATGAAAGATTCTTGGAAATAAAAACAAGAAGGGCATAATCCTGCTCGAGACTGTCCAGAATAAAATCAACCATAAAATGAAGCTGGTTGTCAAATCCTGAAATTTCATGTTCGAGAACCGACTGATAGGCCCGGTAAAAAAGTTCTTTTGTTTTATAGGAAACTAATTTGTTTCTTATATCATATTTATCTTTAAAATACAGATAGAAGGTTCCCTTGGCGACACCGGCTTTGTCTGCGATATCTGAGATCGTAGTTTTATTTGTGCCCTTTGTGGTAAAAAGCTCAAATGCAGTGTTAAACAGAGCATCTTTTTTCTGTTTCTTATTTGATTCTACTTTTCCCATCAGAAAACCTCCCTCTAAATTACGAAAAACAACTTCGTTATTTATTATAGTCAAAACTGACCGAAAGTCAATATTACAAAAAATACAAAAGAATTTTTGGACACATTGGTCAAAACGTATATTGACTAATGGTCAGTTTTGGTATATAACTCTGTATGAATAAAAAGTGACTACTAGTCATAAATGAAAAAAATAGTCAATAAGGAGGATATGATGATTAAGGTTGGAAAATGGATTGCGAAGCATAAAGTCCTGATCGTAATAATCAGTATGCTTCTGCTGATACCATCATTCCTGGGAATGGCAGCAACGAGAGTCAACTACGATATCTTAAGTTATCTGCCGGATTCTCTGGAGACAGTAGAAGGTCAGGACATCATGGTGGATGAATTCGGAATGGGTGCATTCTCCATGGTAGTTGTCGAAAATATGGATCTGAAAGACGTAGCAGCATTAAAGGAAAAATTTCAGGATGTAGATCATGTGAAAGATGTGCTGTGGTATGACAGTGTAGCTGATTTAAGCATCCCGGTAAGCATGATTCCTGATAAATTCAAAGACGCATTCTTTAACGGAGATGCAACGATGATGATCGCACTGTTTGATAATACGACATCTTCCGATGCAGCAATGGAAGCCGTCACAGATATGCGCAAGATTGCAAATGAGCAGTGCTACATCAGTGGTATGTCAGGAGTAGTAACCGACATCAAGAACATTGCCCTGGAAGAGATGCCGATCTACGTTGTGATCGCTGCGTGCCTCTCCCTTCTGGTTCTGCTTCTTGCGATGGACTCACTGGTAATTCCGGTTTTGTTCCTGATCAGCGTAGGACTTGCGGTTGTATACAACCTCGGAAGTAATATTTTCTTCGGTCAGGTATGCTACATCACAAAATCACTGACAGCAGTGCTTCAGCTTGGTGTAACAATGGATTATTCCATTTTCCTTTTGAACTCCTTTGAAGCTTATAAGAAGAAATACGATGAAAAAGAACGTGCGATGGCACATGCGATCGGAGATACTTTTAAATCCGTAGCAGGAAGTTCCGTTACAACAATTGCCGGTTTCCTTGCACTTTGTGTTATGACATTTGCACTTGGACGTGACATGGGTATCGTTATGGCGAAGGGTGTTGTCATCGGTGTTATCTGTTGTGTTACCGTTCTTCCGGCAATGATCCTTGTATTTGACGGAGCAATCGAAAAGACCAAACACAAAGCTCTGATCCCGAGCCTTGATAAAGCATCCGGATTTATTACAAAACATTATAAAGTGTGGCTGATTGTTTTCCTCGTACTTCTGTATCCTGCAATTTACGGAAACAACCATACACAGATCTATTACAATATTGATAAATCTCTTCCGTCTACACTGGCAAGTAATGTTGCCAATGATAAACTGAAAGAAGATTTCGATATGAGTACCGTACATATGGTGCTTTTGAAAAACGGACTGGACAGCAAACAGAAGACACAGATGCTTGACAAGATTGATAAAGTTGACGGAGTGAAATGGTCATTGGGTATGAATTCCCTGATCGGACCGACATTTCCGGAATCTATGATTCCTTCCAATATCAAAGAAATGCTTCAGTCCGGTAACTATGAAGTACAGTTTGTATGTTCCGAGTATTCATCAGCAACAGATGAATGTAACGCACAGCTTGACAAGATTCAGGAGATCGTCAAATCCTGCAGTCCGGAATCTATGGTCATCGGTGAAGCACCATTGATGAAAGACCTTCAGGATACGACAGACGTAGACCTCCAGAGAGTAAATATCCTCTCCATGGCAGCAATCTTTGTGATCATCCTGTTTGTATTCAAATCAATCTCACTGCCTTTCATCCTTCTGGCAGTTATTGAGTTTGCGATTTTTGTAAACATGGCAATTCCTTATTATCAGGGTATTACACTTCCATTCGTAGCAAGTATCGTTATCGGTGCGATCCAGCTTGGAGCAACCGTTGATTATGCAATTCTGATGACAAGTAATTACCAGAAACAGAGACACCTCGGAAAGACAAAGAAAGACGCAATTTCCATTGCACATAAATTCTCCATGAAGTCAATCATTGTCAGTGGATGCAGTTTCTTTGCCGCAACATTCGGTGTTGCCCTTTATTCACAGGTTGATATGATCGGTTCCATCTGTACCCTTCTTGCAAGAGGCGCGGTGATCAGTACGATCGTAGTATTGCTGATTCTGCCGGCAATGTTTATGGTATTTGACCCGATCATTGTTCATACATCAAAGGGATTTTTACCGGATAAGAAGTAATAAAACACGTACAAGATGATTGAAGTATATAAATGAAGCCAATGGCTGGAAAAGGAGTCGTAAAACATGAACAGAAACAGAAAAAAAGCAGTGGCAGCTTCTGTGGCAGTAGGAATGACAGTTGTAATGGGTGCAAGCCCGATACTTGCAGCTGATACAGATATTTCAAAAGAAGAAACCGTATATGTAAATGCGGCAGCAGACGGAACGCCGGAGGATATTACAGTATCTGACTGGCTGAAAAACTCTGCATCGGCAGGAGATTTAAGCGATGAGTCAGACCTGAAAGATATCAAGAATGTCAAAGGTGATGAGACTTTTGAACAGGATGGTTCCAATCTGACATGGAATACAGAGGACAAAGATATCTATTATCAGGGAACTACGAATAAAGATCTTCCTGTATCTATGGAAATCAAATATTATCTGGACGGTGTACAGGTAAGTCCGAGTGATCTTGGCGGCAAGAGCGGTCACCTGAAAATTGAAGTAAATTATACAAATAATGTTAAGAACAAAACAAAAGTAGGAAAGAAAACGACAGATGTCTATGCACCGTTCGTTATGGCTACAGCCATGATTCTTCCTACTGATAATTTCACAAATGTCACAATTGACAATGGTAAAGTCCTTTCCGACGGACAGCGAAATATTGCAATCGGTGTAGGTATGCCGGGATTGTCTGAAAGCCTTGACCTCAAGAGCATTGATGAGGACATTGATCTGGATATTCCGGAAGGTTTTACAATGGAAGCGGATGTTACTGATTTCAGTATGAGCTCAACATTTACATTTGCACTGACAGATCTTCTTAATTCTCTGAATCTGGATGATGTAGACGGCCTGGACGATCTTAAGGATTCCATGAATGATCTGACAGATGCGGCAACCAAACTGGTTGACGGAAGCAAGGAGCTTTCTGACGGAGCTTCCACACTTGATGAAAAATATCAGGAATTTGATTCCGGAATCGGAACGCTGTCAAGTGGCGTCAGCACGCTTTCAAGTGGTGCGTCAACACTCAGCAGCGGCGTATCTTCTTATACATCAGGAGCGGATACTCTGGCAGGTGGTGTAAAACAGTATGTTGCAGGAGCAGATACATTGACAAGTGGTGTGAGTCAGTATGTAGCAGGAAGCAATACCCTGACTTCCGGTGTAAAAACTTATGTAGATGGAGCTGCTACTCTTCAGAAAGGAATTCAGACATTAAAGAATGGTCTTGCCAAAGAGTTTACACCGGGAATGAATGATCTGGTAAAAGGCACGGATGAATTAAATACAAGGGTTTCCGGACTGGTCGAAAAATTGGCTGGAAGTTTAGAGACTTTACCGCAGGATTTAAGTGATATCATTACATTTGCACAGAGTACACAGAGCTTTGCAAAAAGTACAGGCGATTTGGCAAATGGATTACTTAATTCTTATATGCCGGGAGTAAAAAGTGCGAAAGAAAATACAGATGCCCTGAAAAAGCTGGTTGACAGTATGGTTCCAGGTGGCAGCAGTTCTCCGGAAGCAGGTACACAGCAGATTGAAGACGGTCTTGCAACTGCACAGGCAGCAGCAAACTCTGTATCAGCTGTAGCAGGAACTTCTGCAGCGGATCAGTTAAACGCAGCAGCAAGTGCAGTCAGTGCGGCAGCAGGAACCGGCGATGCTCTTCAGGGAGATGCAGGTACGATCTCAGCAGGTCTGGACAGTGCAAGCTCCGCAATTGATATCTTAAGCAGTATTGATACTTCTTCCATGGATGAAGCAACAGCAGCTGCTGTAAACAGTGCAGTACAGAGTGCAATCGGTGCAATTTCCGGTGGTGTGGCTACCGCACAGGGCGGTGTGGCAAGTCTGGAAGCACATGCTGGTCAGGTTTCCGGACTGAATGAGCAGGCAGCAGCCGTACAGGAGGCAGCAGGAGCAGTCAGCTCACAGAGTGAACAGGCTGCCGCAGTTGGTGATGCCGCAGCACAGCTTCAGAGCGGTTTGTCTCAGATTGAAAGCGGTCTTACAACACTGAATGCGGATGATACACAGAAACAGGATGATGCACAGACAGTAGCAGGTCTTACTGCAATTAAGCAGTATGTAGATGGAATTGATGCAGGTCTTACCACGTTAGTTGAAGGTGAAGATGCACAGAAACTGGCAGCAGGAGCACAGACACTGCAGGCGATGGGAACAGTCGGAAGTAAGGAACAGCCATCTCTGGAGGCTGCGGCCGGTGCAGTAGCGACGAAGGTTGGAGCACTTGCAAAAGAGCTTCCGGACATTCTGGGAGAAAACAATAAGAATGTTACAGATCTCCAGACAGGTGTAAAAAAACTGGCAGACGGAGCAAAAGCTTTACAGACTGGTTATAAATCCACTCTCCTGAAAGGTATCGACCAGCTTCTTTCCGGTGCAAAACAGCTTACAAGGAACAACAGGACGATCAAGAGCGGTGCAACACAGCTTGAGACAAGTGGCAAGACACTGACAGGCGGAGCATCTCAGCTTGCTGCAAACAGCGGTACGCTGACAAGCGGAGCATCCCAGCTTTCAGCAAACAGCGGTACACTGACAAGTGGAGCGGCACAGCTTGCATCCGGTGCACAGCAGCTTGTAAGCGGAACAGCAACACTCAGCAGCGGAAGTACACAGGTTAAGGCTGGTATCAAGAGCCTTTCTGACGGAGCAAAAGAGCTTGCAGACGGAACAAAGAAATTCGACGATGAAGGTATCAAGAAGCTGTCTGATCTTGTAGAAGATGATCTTCAGGATCTTATGGACCGCTTCGATGCGATCCGTTCCGATGACAATGCTTACACTTCCTTCAGTGGAAAATCCACCGGCATGGATGGAAATGTCAAATTTGTGATCGAGACAGCAGCCATCGATAACGACAGCGACAAATAATCAAAAATGATGTGACAGACAGGGAAACGGATTGTGTGCCGTTTCCCTGTTTTTTCTTGCGGTTAGAAAAGGAGTCTGCTATACTGTACATTATGAGCAGAGAAAAAAAAGCAATTAAAAAACCAAAAACAAAAAAGAAAACAGATTACTATGATTACAGTCTTCTCGCTGTTATCATTCTTTTGACATGTTTTGGTCTGGTCATGCTTTACAGTACCAGTTCCTACATGGCAGAGCTGAATTACGGTGATGACATGTATTACTTCAAAAAACAGGCGGCAATCAGTTTTGGCTGTATTATCATAGCACTTGGGATTTCACAGATCGACTATCATATTCTGACGAAATTTACCGGGGTGCTGTACGGAATGGCAGCTATTTTGATGATTCTGGTTAAGACACCTCTCGGAAGAACGGCGAATGGTGCAAGGCGCTGGCTGAATCTCGGCCCTCTGTCCTTTCAGCCATCCGAGGTTGCAAAGATTGCCGTTATTGTGTGCCTGTCCTATATGATCGTCAATATGGGCAGGAATATCAAAACGCTCAAGGCATTTATGATCCTCGCAGGAAGCGGAAGTGCACTTGCATTTCTGGCATATGCATGTACCGATAACTTAAGTACCGCGATCATCATTTTCTGCATCACGATGGGACTGATCTTCATTGCGCATCCGAAGGTGAAGCCTTTCCTGATTGCAGCAGGAGTAGGTATTGTGCTGATCATTATTTTTGTTATGATCTTAAGCTCTTCTCTTGAGACGAGTTCCAGTTTCCGTCTGCGCCGTATTCTGGTATGGTTACATCCGGAGGATTTTGCATCGGGTGATGGTTATCAGACGATTCAGGCACTGTATGCGATCGGTTCCGGCGGATTTCTCGGTCGTGGTCTCGGAAACAGTATCCAGAAGCTCGGAAGTGTACCGGAAGCACAGAATGATATGATCTTTTCGATTGTGTGTGAGGAGCTTGGTATCCTGGGTGGAATCATTCTTTTACTGTTGTTTGCATACCTTCTGTACCGGCTGTTTTTCATCGCACAGAATGCACCGGACATGTTTGGTTCGCTGATGGTCAGCGGTATTTTTATCCATATTGCACTGCAGGTTATTTTTAACATTGCGGTTGTGTTAAATCTGATGCCAAATACCGGTGTCACACTGCCGCTCGTCAGTTACGGAGGTACCTCGATCGTGTTCCTGATGTCGGAGATGGGACTTGCCTTAAGCGTGGCAAGACAGATTAAGTTTAAAGAGCCGGAAAGGCTTCTCTAAAATCTGGAAAATCTATTGACAAATACTTTTCCAGAATATATACTTTGCACATCAAAGCAGAGATAAGTTACTTGATAAAGGAGAAAAGCAATGTTAGAAGAAATGAGAAAAATGATTGCGCAGCAGTTAAACTGTGAAGAAAGTGAAATTACCGCAGACACTTCTTTTAAAGATGATCTTGGTGCAGATTCTCTCGACCTTTTTGAACTGGTAATGGCTCTTGAGGATGAGTACAATATAGAGATACCTGCCGAAGAACTTACAGAGCTGGCAACTGTGGGAGATGTGATCGAATATCTCAGAGGCAGAGGTATTGAAGCATAAGTTTTAAAACATTCCCTGAGGCAGCAGTGTCTCAGGGGTTTTACATTTTGAAAGGAAGGAAAGAACGATGACAAAAATCAGAACCAGATTTGCACCGAGCCCGACAGGAAGAATGCATGTCGGTAATCTTCGTACAGCGCTCTATGCATATCTTATCGCAAAACACGAGGACGGAGATTTTATCCTCCGTATTGAGGATACCGATCAGGAGCGTTATATGGAAGGTGCAGTCGATATCATCTACCGTACAATGAAAAACACCGGATTGCTTCATGACGAAGGACCGGACAAGGACGGCGGTGTCGGACCATATGTACAGAGTGAGAGACAGGCATCCGGCCTTTATCTGAAATATGCAAAACAGCTTATTGAGCAGGGTGATGCTTATTATTGTTTCTGCGGACCGGAAGAACTGGAATCCATGAAACGTGTCGTTGCAGGCAAAGAGATTTCTATCTATGACAAGAGATGTCTGCACCTGTCCAAAGAAGAAGTACAGAAGCGTCTGGATGCAGGCGAGCCGCATGTTATCCGTTTCAATATGCCGACAGAAGGAACCACCACTTTCCATGATGTTATCTATGGTGATATCACTGTAAACAACGAGGAGATGGAGGATCTGATCCTGATCAAATCCGACGGATACCCGACTTACAATTTTGCAAACGTTGTAGATGACCATCTTATGGGAATCACACATGTAGTCAGAGGAAATGAGTACCTTTCTTCTGCACCGAAATACAACCGTATTTATGAAGCATTCGGATGGGATATTCCGGTCTATGTGCATTGTCCGCTGATCACAAACGAAGAGCACCAGAAGCTGTCCAAACGTTCCGGACATTCTTCCTATGAGGATCTTCTGGAGCAGGGATTTGTGACAGAAGCAATCGTAAACTTTGTTGCACTTCTCGGATGGAGCCCGCAGGACAACTGTGAGATCTTCTCCCTCCCGGAACTGGTCAAAGCTTTTGATTATCATCACATCAGCAAATCACCGGCTGTATTTGATATCACCAAGCTTCGCTGGATGAATGGCGAATACATTAAGAAAATGGATCCGGAAGAATTCTATGAGAGAGCACTGCCATACATGAAAGAAGTACTCAGGAAAGATTACAACTTCCGCAAGATCGCGGGTATGGTTCAGACAAGAATCGAGACATTCCCGGATATCCCGGCTCTGATTGATTTCTTTGAGGAAGTACCGGAATACGATTCTGCAATGTACTGCCACAAGAAAATGAAAACAAACGAAGAAACTTCTCTTGCTGTCCTGAAAGAAGTACTTCCGGTTCTGGAAGCTCAGGAAGATTATACCAATGATCCGCTGTTTGCGTCCTTAAGCGCATTTGTAAAAGAAAAAGGATACAAGAACGGCTATGTAATGTGGCCTCTGCGTACAGCAGTATCCGGCAAACAGATGACACCGGCAGGTGCTACAGAGATCATGGAGATCATCGGTAAAGAAGAAACACTGAAACGTGTAAAGGCAGCTATCGAAAAGCTCAGCTGATAAATATGAAACGAAATCCATCTCAATCAAGGGCAATCGCCCACCTGTCAGGACCTATGATGGTTCTGGCAGGCCCCGGTTCGGGGAAAACTTCCGTAATCGTAGAAAGAACTGCATATATGACTGATGAGGGGAAGATTCCGCCAGAAAACATTCTCGTAGTTACTTTTTCCAGAGCGGCCGCAAAGGAAATGAAGGAACGTTTTCTGAAGTTTACAGGTCAGACTGCGACCAGGGTGACCTTTGGAACATTCCATGGTGTTTTTTATGGAATCCTGAAACAGGCATATGGATTCACAGCAGCTAATATTTTGTCAGAAGAAGAAAAATCCGGGATTTTAAAAGAACTGATTCTGAATTACGGGGGAGATCTGGCAGAAGAAGGTGACTTTCCGGAAGAAATCGCAAAGGAGATCAGCGTGGTCAAGGGAAATCGGATTTCTCTGGAATATTATTATTCTTCCTGCTGCCCGAACGAAGTATTCCGACAGATCTACAGCGGTTATTGTCAGACATGTCAGGCACGGCGCAAGCTGGACTTTGATGATATGCTTCTCTACTGCTATGATCTTTTTGTTCAGAGGAAGGACATTCTGGCGGCATGGCAGAATAAATTTCAGTACATTCTGGTCGATGAGTTTCAGGATATCAACCAGCTTCAGTATGACATTGTGCGGATGCTGGCGAAACCGCAGGACAATCTTTTTATTGTCGGGGACGATGATCAGTCTATCTATCATTTCCGCGGGGCAAGACCGGAGATCATGCTTAATTTTACGAAAGATTATCCGAAGGCGGAGACGGTCACACTGGATGTGAATTATCGCTGCAGCGGCAGGATTCTTTCTTCGGCACTTCGCCTGATCGGGTCAAATAAAAAGAGATTTCAAAAGAATCTTTCGACACCGAATCAGGAAGGATGCGAAGTAACTATAAGCGAATACCAGAATCCGCGGGAAGAATATCTTTCTGTGGTAGCGCGGCTTCGTGGGAGGATGGAAAAGGGAGATGATCTGAAAGATACGGCACTTCTTCTCCGTACCAATCAGGAGGCGGAAGGGCTGGTCGGAGCGCTGATGGAACGGCAGGTGCCATTCTATATGAAAGAAAAACTGCCGAATCTTTTTCATCACTGGATCTGTCGGAATTTGCTTGCTTATATGCGTTTTGCAAACGGAGACAGGAGCAGGAAAAATTTTCTGGAATTTATGAACCGTCCGAACCGGTATATAGCAAGAGATGCCCTGTCGCTTTCACCGGAAATATCTTTTGATCAGCTAAAAGAATGTTACAAGGATAAAGACTGGATGTGTGACCGGCTTACTACACTGGAGACGCACCTGCGGATTCTGAAAGGACTGGCACCATATGCGGCGATAAATTTTATCAGAAAAGGTATGGGATATGAAGAATACTTGCGTGAATATGCAGAGTATCGTAAAATAAAACCAGAAGAGTTAAGTGAAATTCTGGATCGGCTGACCGAGAGTACGAAGGGCATGGACAGCCTGAAAGAATGGGAAGATTACATAGAGGATTATACACAGAAGCTGGAAGAGCAGGCACGCAAACAGGAAAAAGAAAGGGAGGGCGTTCTGATTTCCACTCTTCACGGAGTTAAGGGTCTGGAATACGACAGGGTGTACATCCTCAATGTAAATGAAGGGAGCATGCCGTACAAAAAAGCTGTTCTGGAACCGGCAATCGAGGAGGAACGGAGACTTTTTTATGTGGGAATGACACGTGCCAGAAAAGAGCTGACTCTGTGTTACGTAAGACAGCAGTATGAGAAGAAACGGGAACCATCCCGGTTCTTAAAGGAGGCTGGAGTATGAAGGCGGTTATTTTTTTTACAGAGGTTGCACAGCAGTACGAACACAAAAATATGGAGCACATGATCGGGGAAAAGCTTCTTGAAACAGGCCTTTTAAGAGAATATGGTCTGAAGCTTAAGGAGGAGCCGAGGGCGACAGGAGAGCACGGAAAACCATTTTTGAGCCTGCAGCCGAAGATCCATTACAACATCACCCATTCCGGCAAGTACGTAATGTGCATTCTTGCCGGTCAGGAAGTGGGAATTGATGTGCAGCAGCACCGTAAGGCAAATTATGAGCGGATGCTGGAACGGATGGTTCCACAGGATATGATCCGGGAGATTCTGGATGCGGATGAACCGGAAAAAGCTTTTTTTACACAGTGGGTACTTCGGGAGGCCTACATCAAATGGACTGGAGAGGGGCTTTCGAGAGATCTTCGGACGATTTCACTGGAGGAAGGTTCCTATATACTTTTAGAATTAGAGGAAGGCTACAGCGGTGCTGTCTGGTCGCAGGATCCGCTGGAGCTGCGGTGGGAGCATGTCGATGTACAGCTTCCGTAAATGCATATATATATATATATGATCCCTGTGGTGAGAGTGCCACAGGGATTTTGTAGATAAAGCGGGAAATGGGTTGGAGAGATGGTGCTTATACGCCGATACTGAGTTGGGTTGGAACAGGAGAATTTTAGCTCCTTTGCCGGAGCGGAAAACTGCATCGGACGGGAGTGATTTTTCTGCAAAGTGCACTGCAGACGGGAATCCTTTCCGGGATATGTCTGTTGGTGTTCTTCCTGCACTATATCAGAATTGCAGTCAGAAATGCAAAAACAGAAAAAAACAGAGAAAAAGCCATGTTCAGGACAGGGATTCTTTTAAGCGTTATAGGATTTCTGCTTATGGGCCTGGCAAATGATTCAAATTTAGCAGTTTCTCCGTTATTCTGGTGTATTCTGGGAATGGGGATCGCAATGGAAACAGAAACCTTCTACAGTTAATGTGGAAGGTTTTTTCGTGTAAAAAGAAAATCCGAAAGAAGCTTTTGACGGCTGTACTAAATCCGAAACCATTACATATATTATGTGTAAGAGAGGGTGAGGACGATCAGGGCGGAACAGGTAAAGAATCTTTTTGCAGGCAATATCAGGAAGCTTCTTCTGGAAGCACCGCGGGATTATGAGCGAATTTACGAGATCCGCCTTCGGGTGGGACGACCAGTATTTCTTTGCTATGACAGTGGCGAAAAATTCCTCCGAACAAAGGATGTTCCCTATCTGGTGACCAGACAGGACCTTAAGGAAACACTGGAGTACATCAGCGGATATTCTCTGTATGCGTGTGAAGATGAGCTGCGTCAGGGTTATATCAGTGTACAGGGTGGACACCGTGTGGGCGTGACCGGCAAGGTCATTCTTGATCGGGGAAATATTCGCAGTATCAAATATATTTCCTGTATCAATGTCCGGCTTGCGCACCAGATTCTCGGGTGTGCAGATGCGGTGATGCCTTTTATCCGAGAAAAAGAAAAAATCTGTCATACACTTCTGATCTCACCGCCGGGCTGTGGCAAGACGACGCTTCTTCGGGACATCGTGCGTCAGATCAGTAACGGGAATGAGAAGTTTCCGGGAATGACGGTCGGACTGGTCGATGAGAGAGGAGAACTGGCAGGATGCTATCAGGGAGTTCCGCAGAATGATGTGGGTATGCGTACCGATGTGCTGGACGGCTGTCCGAAAGCGGAAGGAATGCAGCTTTTGATCCGTTCAATGTCACCGGCAGTTGTGGCGGTGGACGAGCTTGGCAAAGAAGAGGATTTCCGGGCAGTGGAGTCCGTGATTCACTGTGGCTGCACACTTCTTGCGACGGCGCATGGAAATTCACTCGAGGATATCATGGAGCAGCCCTTTTTCCAGAAACTGAAAAACATGCAGGTTTTTGAACGCTACATCATACTTGGCAGGCAGAACCGAAACGGCAGGACCGTACATATTTTGGACGGGAAAGGGAAACCATGCTGAGAGCCATCGGGGCATTTCTGGTATTTCTTGCATCGGCCGGAATGGGCTGTCAGGAGAGTCGGAAACTGTCCGAACATATACAGGCACTGGAGGAATTTTTACAGGTGATCATCTGCCTGAAAGGTGAGATCCGCTATGGGGGAAGTTCACTTCCGGATGCGTTTCGTGAAACCGCGATGCATTGCTCAGAGGGATATGCTGCTTTTCTGAAAGCAGTATCTGAAAAAATGGAAAACAGGCAAGTAGAAGATCCGGGCAGGATCATACAGCAATGTGCAAAGAAATATCTTAAGGAAAATGCGCTGTCAGCAGAAGAACAGGAACGGATCGCACAGCTTGGAGAACGGCTGGGTTATCTTGACCGGGAGATGCAGCTTCGGCAGCTTTCTCTCTATGAAGATGAATTCGAGAGGATGATACAGAAGGCGAAGGAGGATGCTCCGGCAAAGAAAAAACTGTATCACAGCCTGGGAGTTTTAGGCGGTGCAATGCTTGCGATTCTGTTTTGGTAGGAGGATGAAATCTGGCGGAAGGGGGCGTGGAATGGAAGTCACGATCATATTTAAAATAGCGGCGGTCGGCATTCTGGTTTCCATTCTGTCGCAGGTGCTGAAACACAGCGGGAGGGACGAGCAGGCATTTATGGTCAGCCTTGCAGGACTTCTCATCGTTCTTTTCTGGATCGTTCCCTATATTTATGAACTGTTTCAGAGCATTCAGAAATTGTTTGTGATCTGAGGAAGGAGGCAGTATGGATATCATCCGGGTTTCTATGCTTGGTATGTGTGGTGTGATCATGGGATTTTTCCTGAAAGGAACACGCGCGGAGTATACAGCGTTTATTACGATGGGAATCGGAATCATGATTCTCGGACTTGCCGTGGGAAAACTGGAATATCTTTTTCAGACACTGGGAAATTTGAAAAAAAGTATTTCAGTCGATCAGGAATATTTTTATACGCTGATCAAAATGGTGGGAATCACATATATCGGACAGTTTTCAGCCGGAATCTGCAAAGATGCCGGACATCAGGCAACTGCGGCGCAGATCGAGCTATTCTGTAAATTGTCGGTCATGGTTTTGAGCATGCCGATCCTTCTGGCACTGCTCGAGACGATTCAGGAGTTTCTGACATGAAGAGACTGGCAAAAGGGACTGGAGGAGCCTGGCGGGATAAATGGAAGAGCAGATATGTTATCTGGCTGCTGTTATTGCTGACTTTTACATGGATTTTACCGTCGGCTTGTGTACGTGCAGAGACAGGGCAGATTATTGCAAAAACAGAAACAAATCCGCAATCCGACACTATGGAAACAGACCTGCAATCGGAAATTACTCAGACTGATACTGTGCAAAATCTCCTCGATGATCTGGAACTTACGCAGGTGCAAAAGATGTTGGATGACATGCTCGGAGAAAATAGTTTTTCACTCACGGATACACTGGTCAGTCTGACAAGAGGGGAAAAGATTTTTTCTGAAAAAGATCTGCAGGGGATTTTTTACCGCCTCTTTTTCGGACAGATTGAAAAACAAAAAGGACTTTATATCAGGATACTGCTGCTGATTTTACTCGCGGCAGTTTTTTCGAATTTTGCGGCAGTTTTTGATAACGGACAGATCGGAGACACCTGTTTTTATGTGGTGTATTTATTGCTTTTTATGGTCTGTATGGATTCTTTTTCCGGCATGAGCCGGGCACTTCAAAATGTCCTTTCCTGGATGGCGGAATTTATGCGGGTGTTGGCTCCTGCTTATTTTCTGACAGTTTCTGTCTCAGCGGGGACGACCAGTGCGGCAGTTTTTTATGAAGGAGTGCTTTTGCTTGTCTGGCTGGTGCAGAGCCTTCTTCTTGGCATATTGCTTCCGGGAGTCGGAATGTATGTTTTGTTATCGCTTATTAACCATCTGTCAAAAGAAGAAATGCTGGATCGGATGGCAGAACTATTAAAAACTGTCGTGAACTGGGGACTTAAGACCATGCTCGGGGCAGTTGTCGGACTTCAGGTAGTGCGCAATCTCGTGGCTCCGGTCATCGATACTCTGAAACGGAGCATGGTCGGAAGGGCGGCCGGTGCGCTTCCGGGGATCGGGAACGCAGTCAATATGGTGACGGAACTTGTGCTGACAAGTGCGGTGCTGGTGCGCAACTGTCTGGGCGTCGTGATCCTTCTGGCATTTGTGGCGGTTGGTGTCGGGCCGGTGATCCATTACGGACTGCAGTCACTGGTGTATCGTTTTCTTGCGGCGGTGGCACAGCCCGTCTCGGATAAAAGAATCGTCGAGTCGCTGGCAACTATGGGGGAGGGCTGTGCGATGCTTCTGAAAGTGCTTTTTACCGCGGAGGTACTGTGCATGCTGGATTTTGTGATCCTGATGACGAGTGTGGGAGGAGGCGCATAACATATGAAAGAATCTTTTTATCAGTGGGTAAAAACGCTGGCAGTTTTTTATATTCTTTTTTCTGCTGTTCTGCATCTGATTCCGGACTCAAAATATGAGCGTTACATCCGTTCGTTTATGGGGCTGCTTCTGATTTATATTCTGTGTACACCTGTTTTTGCCGTTTTCGAGCGGGGGAGCGAACTGGCAGGAATTTTTTCCGACAGATATACACAGGAAATGCAGACACTTGAGACAGAGGAAGCAGAAAACCTTCAGGATTTTTATCTGCGTGAAGGTTATTGCCGGGAAATCGAAACAGAAATCGCGGCACTTTGCAAAAAAAACGGAATAAAACTAACCGATGCAGTCGTACATATAGAAGGAGAGACGGTATCGGCTGTGCTTTATATAGAAGAAAAACTGGCGGAGGAGCAGGAAAGGGGGCTGAACGATGCGCTCGGCAGAAACTTCGGCATCGAAGAAAAAAACTGTCAGATCATGGATTCAGGGGATGAACAGGCAGCGATGGACAGTTGTATTGCTGGCGGGACTTCTTCTGATGGTGATCGCACTTCCGGTATCGAAGGGAAACAGTGATACAGCAGGTGAAAAGCTTTTGACAGCTCCGCAGACAATACAGGAGCAGAAGTCGGAGCTTGAAGAAAAGCTGGAGAATCTTCTGGAAAATGCAGAAGGAGTCGGCAAGGTAAAAGTGATGCTTATGGAGGACGGCGGACAGGGTGTTTATAGTGCCGGAGAAACCGAAGTTACGGGCGTTCTGATCGTTGCGGAAGGGGCAGACAACGCGTTAACCGTTCAGAAGATTCAGCAGGCGGTGATGGCATTATTTCAGATCGATGCGCATAAAATTAGAATAATGAAAATGAAATGAGGAGTAAAAATTGAAAAAAGTGATCAGAAAAAATCAGGTCATTATCACCTCACTGGCGATATTGATCGCGATAGCCGGTTATCTGAATTTTGCAGATGTGGATCTGGGATTTGGCGAAAAAGAAGCAAGTACGGAGAGCAGCAGTATTCTTGATCAGGTGGATTATGATCTGAGTGATGAGTCTGCGGTAGCAGATGAAAACAGTGTCACAGAAACGGCAGAAGTGCCGGAAGACGGCAGTACACCGGGGGAAGCGGTACTGACAGGAGCATCGGATTTTGCAGCGCAGGCGAAACTTTCGAGGGAACAGGTGCGTTCACAGAGCAAAGCAGATCTGCAGGAGATTCTGAACAACACAGAAGTAGGGGATGAACAGAAACAGGAAGCGGTCAATACCATGGTGCAAATGACCGAGATCGCAGAAAAAGAGGCGGCAGCAGAAATGCTTCTTGAAGCGAAAGGGTTTGAAAATACAGTGGTGAATCTGACCGGTGAGACCGCGGATGTGGTAGTACCGGAAGCAGATCTGGAAGATTCCAGACGTGCGCAGATCGAGGATATCGTAAAACGTAAGACTGGCATCGCACCGGAGAATATCGTGATCACGCCATTAAATGAAAGCGAAGATACCACTGCTTCGGAAGATACATCTGTTTCCGAAGACACGGCAGATGACGGAACGGCAGCAGAGAATCAGACGGAAGAAACAGCTACATACGACGATCAGGAGACTTCAGGAGAGGAGATCGTGACAGAAGGGATCTACGATTAAATGCAGGCTGCCCGGAAATGTGCGAGATGCTGTTTCGGGGCAGCTTTTCTGCAGGTATACTGAGTTTGCAGCGTTATGAAGCTGTGCTTCGAATTTTCTTGACATCAGGGTATTCTATATACTAGAATAAAAAGTTGTATAGAAATTGGAAAATGGATAATAGACAGGAGGCAAAACGTGTCTAAGTATGCGAAAGAAATAGAAAAAAGAAGAACCTTTGCCATTATCTCCCACCCGGATGCAGGTAAGACGACTCTGACAGAGAAGTTCCTGCTGTATGGAGGTGCCATTAATCTGGCAGGCAGCGTTAAGGGTAAAGCCACAGCCCGCCATGCAGTATCTGACTGGATGGAAATAGAGAAAGAGAGAGGTATTTCCGTAACCTCTTCCGTACTACAGTTTCATTATGATGGGTATTGCATCAACATTCTGGATACACCGGGACATCAGGATTTCTCCGAGGATACCTATCGTACACTGATGGCTGCCGATTCTGCAGTCATGGTTATCGACGGAAGCAAAGGTGTGGAGGCACAGACAAGAAAGTTATTCAAAGTCTGCGTTATGCGCCACATTCCTATTTTTACATTTATCAATAAAATGGACCGTGATGCAAATGACACGTTCGACCTTCTTGATGAAATAGAAAAAGAACTCGGAATTGCGACATGTCCGATTAACTGGCCGATCGGTTCCGGTAAGAAATTCCGCGGAGTTTATGACAGAAACACACACAAAGTCCTGACTTTCTCTGATACACAGAAGGGAACAAAGGAAGGTGTCATTGAGGAAATCGATATCGATGATGCACGTCTTGATGACATTGTAGATCCGGATCAGAGAGAACAGCTTATGGAAGAGATTGAGCTTCTGGATGGCGCAAGCGTTGATTTTGATCAGGAACAGGTAAGTAAAGGAAATATGACACCGGTATTTTTCGGTTCTGCGCTGACAAACTTTGGTGTTGAGACATTTCTGGAGCACTTCCTCAAGATGACGACTTCTCCGCTTCCGCGAGTATCCGATGAGGGTGAGATCGATCCGATGTCTGATGATTTTTCTGCATTTGTATTTAAGATCCAGGCAAATATGAACAAAGCACACAGAGACAGAATTGCATTTATGCGTATCTGTTCCGGCAAATTTGATGCTTCTCAGGAAGTTTATCATGTACAGGGCGAAAAGAAGATGAGACTTCTTCAGCCGCAGCAGATGATGGCAGAGTCCCGTCATGTGGTAGACGAGGCATATGCGGGAGATATCATCGGTGTGTTTGACCCGGGTATCTTTTCCATCGGTGATACAATCTGTGCACCGGGCAGGAAATTTGCATTTGAGGGAATCCCGACCTTCGCACCGGAGCATTTTGCACGTGTACGTCAGATCGATACCATGAAACGTAAACAGTTTGTCAAAGGTATCAATCAGATTGCACAGGAAGGTGCCATTCAGATCTTCCAGGAGTTCAATACCGGTATGGAAGAAATCATTGTCGGCGTTGTCGGTGTACTTCAGTTTGACGTTCTGAAGTATCGACTGGAAAATGAATACAACGTAGAAATCCGTCTGGAAAACCTTCCATATGAACACATCCGCTGGATCGCAAATAAAGAGCAGGTTGATGTTGCGAAGATTTCCGGAACTTCAGATATGAAGAAAGTTACAGATCTGAAGGGAAATCCGCTGCTTCTGTTTGTCAATGCATGGAGCGTGGGTATGGTCGAAGACAGAAATCCGGATCTGGTGCTTACAGAATTCAGTAAATAAACCTTTTAATTTGCAGTCAGATTTGATATACTAAAACCATCAATTATTCGATTCGGAATCCGCAGGAGGAATTGGAATGGCAGAAAAAAGAACAACTTATAAATTACAGGA
>OGYI01001394.1_pt1 | contig 23676 bp, 21 predicted proteins | sample 1576521 | NCBI WGS metagenome assembly OGYI01 (sample SAMEA3541484, study PRJEB24748) | human gut metagenome | biome: human gut; feature: human-associated habitat; material: faeces | place: China | collected 2012
GGAAAAACATAAGAAAATACGAGAAGATTTGAGAAGATACCTTGAAAAGAAAGGAAAACTCAAAAGTCGGAAAACCCTGAAATATCAAGCGTTTGAGAAGAAATACAAGACTTAAATGGAGATATAAAAAGATGATTAAAATACTTTTCATTTGCCACGGCAATATTTGCAGATCGCCGATGGCGGAGTTTGTTTTTAAAGATATGGTAGAAAAGGCCTGTTTTTTGTCAAGTACTTTTCCCTGAAAAAAGCGTCGAAATTCCCTGTTTTCGTCAAGGGATTTTCCCTACTTTTGGCGGGCATTGATTATGCATCCCGGCGCATGAGGGCGTGTTCCATACGATAACTTTTACCCTCAAAGATCAGCAGATGTCCATGATGGACGAGCCGATCGATCATGGCTGCCGCCATCTGATCATCCGTGAAGATACCACCCCATTTAGAAAACTCCAGGTTTGTAGTCAATATTAGACTTTTACTTTCATAGCTGTCAGATATGACTCGGAACAGGAGCTGCGATCCATCCTTGTCCACAGGAACATATCCCCATTCATCCAGAATGAGCAGGTCAAGACTGCGCAGATCCCTGAGAAGCCGTTCCAAGGTCCCGTTTTTACGGGCTTCTGCCAGCTTCAAAACAAGCTCCGTGACGGTATAAAATTTTGTCTTGTAGCCAAGATTACATGCTTTCACACCCGCCGCTATCGCCATATGCGTCTTCCCAATGCCAACCGGCCCATAAAGCACCAGATTTTTCTTTTCAGGAACAAATTCCAGTGCTTCAAGCTCCTCCCTGCAGAATGCAGGGGGAAACTTCACACTTCGATAGCTGTAATCCTCGAAAGTCTTATAGATTGGAAAACCGGCGCGTTTAATCAAACGCTTACGGCGGTTCTCATCCCGCAAGGTAAGTTCCTCATTCATAAGTTCCAGAACGAATTCCAGCTGTTTCTGTGTCCCTTTTTCAAGGCAGATCTCTGATATTCTGGACGAGAGGAACAACTGTCTGCTTGCCACAAGTATCTGAGCACAGATCTCTTCTTTCATCTTTGGTGTCATCACGATGCAGTGCCTCCTTCCTTTAGGAAAGCCTCATCATATACTGCCAGTGAGGGGCCGGTCTCCGGTGGGGTATAGATACCATAACCGGTAATCCGGGCAGCCAGTACGGAAGCATCACAGATGTTTATGTTTCCTCTTGCACAGGTCATTTCCATGGCACTGGTGGCCGCACGGAATCCATACTGATTGGTCAGCTCATTCATGATCCGCAGGCAGTCTTTCAGCTTCTCTTTTGGCTGGGCATCCATATAGGCACGAAGGGCATCCGGTGTCTCACGGCGTAGGCCGCTGTTTCCCCACGCACCGGAGTTTTTCATGAGAACAGCCAGAGTTGTGCTGTAATCACTGATGTCCGTACGTCCTTCTCCGAAAGCACGCCGGTGGGTAGTGATGACCTGTCCTTCTTCTGTGAGGATATCAATTGTATGGGCATGTATCCCAACCAGTACTTTTTGGTGGGCATTTTCCGGCATAGTGGAGTAAAAATGTTTTCCATCCATACAGACTTTCCCGTACCCATCTGCTTTCTGCCATTCATACCGGCAGACGTTAAACCTTTTTGGAGGCAGCATCAGGAGCGCCTTTCGATCTTCTTCAAACAGTTCCCCAATGGGCACTTGTTTCTTATAATGAAATTCAGCGGCTTTCTTTTCATGACGGGAAAGCAGTTTCTGATTATATTTTTCAATCTCCGTGAAATGAGGTACCGGTACGAACAGGTTTGACCGGTTATAATCCACCTTACGTTCCACGTTCCCTTTCTCCCAGCCAGAGTAAGGATTACAGAAACGCACCCGGAAGTGATAGTGGGCACGGAACCGCGAGAAGAGCTCCGATTCATGAATGGCATCACCGATCCTCCGGCCGACACCAGTCGCATTGTCGAAGATCAGTAATGGCGGTACACCGCCTATAAATTCAAAGATATCCTGAAGCCCTTGGCAGACACACTCAGCTGTCTCCCCGCCGAATACCTGACTGTAGCCATCATTGCTGAATGGGAATGATACAGTAAGGTATTTCTTGCGGCACAGCTTTCCGGCTTCGTAGAAGTCTGCTTCTCCAAAATCCACCTGTGCAGGGCCAGGATCCCAGATCAGTTCCAGGTTAGCCTTTTCCGTCTGTATAGAGCGGCACTTTTTCATGTAGCGCTGGACGATGCTGTAGCTTCCGGTATAACCGTGTTCTTCTATCAAGCGTTCATAAACTCGCTGGGCTGTGTGGTGCTGCTTGCGCCAGTGCTTTTTATCTTCCTCCAGCCATTCATGTATGATTGGCTTAAAAGGATCCAGCTTTGAAGGCTTCTCCTGGACAATCGGTGGCTCAGGAGAAAAATCATCCTGTGATAGATATTTCCGTATTGTTTTAGGATCAGCACCAGTTTTTTCAGAAATTTCACTGATACGGTATCCACAATTGCTCAAATCTTTGATATGATTGATTTGGGACATAGTGAGCATCTTCCTTTCCTCCTTTATCTATGGTCGTGCTTAGATAAAGGATAATGGTAATGTAGAGGTGGTTCAATATGTCCCGCCTTTTTTGGGGAATTTCCCTTGCTGATTTCAGGGAATTCTGACGCTTTTTTTCGGTAATTCTAGTGTATCATAAACAAAGGCCGGTTTAAGTTCTTCTTTTGAGATCGCATCGGCGGCAACGAGCCGGGAGGAAATCGGGAATCCGGTCCATCCGGGAACCCGAAGGATTTTGGAACCATTAGGCATCAGTTGCCGTGGAAAACATGCGGTACAGGTGACAAAAAAGGATTATGCCTATTACGATTATCTGATTGGCATGGACAGTTGGAATATACGGAACATGCTGCGGATTTTCGGCAGTGATCCGGAGCAGAAGGTTCACAAGCTGCTTGAATTTGCGGGCCGTCCGGAGGATGTAGCGGATCCCTGGTATACGGGGAATTTTGATGTGACCTATCGGGATGTCTGCGAAGGCTGCAAAGGGCTTCTTGAATATATTCGCAAAAATCAGGGAAATCTTTTATAAGGTTTCCCTATTTTTTTGTTGACAAATGAAAATATAGTGATATACTTTGAATATCAAAATATTAAAGTATCAAATAAAATAAAAGACAGAGGAGATTATTTATGTTAGAGAAAATTAGAACAATCATTGCAGATCAGTTATCCGTTGAAGAAAGCAGTATCCAGCCGGAAACATCCCTGACAAAGGATTTGGAAGCCGACTCTTTGGATTTTGTCGAGCTTATTATGGCATTGGAAGATACCTTTGATGTAAAGATTGAAGAGGATGATGCTTCCAATATTTCAACGGTTCAGGATATTATAGATTATTTAAAAGCGCAGGGTGTTGAGGATTAAGATGAAAACAGCAATTACAGAGTTATTGCATATTGAATATCCGATTTTCCAGGGAGGTATGGCCTGGGTGGCAGAGCATACGCTGGCAGCAGCGGTTTCCAATTCGGGCGGCCTTGGAATTATCGCCTCCGGCGGTGCGCCTTGTGAATATATTCGGGAAGAAGTGCAAAAGACAAAGGCCCTCACAGAGCGGCCCTTCGGTGTGAACGTTATGTTGATGAATCCGGAAGCGGAAGCGATTGCCCGGATGGTTGCAGAAGAAGGCGTTCAGGTAGTGACCACTGGGGCCGGTAATCCTGAGAAGTATTTTCCTTTATGGAAAGAAGCCGGAATTAAGATCATTCCTGTGGTAGCTTCTGTGGGACTTGCCAGACGTATGGCCAAATATGGTGCAGATGCCCTGATTGCTGAAGGCTGTGAATCCGGCGGTCATATTGGTGAGCAGACGACAATGGCATTAGTGCCCCAGGTCGTTCAGGCCGTGGATATTCCGGTGTTGGCAGCAGGTGGTATCGGTGATGGCCGTGGTGTGGCGGCTGCCTTTATGCTTGGCGCTGAAGGCGTTCAGGTGGGGACACGTTTTTTGTTGGCAGATGAAACCCGGATTCATGATAATTATAAGGAGAAAGTAGCTAAGGCAAAGGATATTGATACCCAGGTTACCGGACGGCCAACGGGACATCCGGTGCGTCAGCTCAGAAATCCGATGACCCGGAAGTATTTGAAAATGGAAGCAGAGGGCGCATCGGCAGAAGAACTGGAATTGATGGCGCTGGGTTCCCTTCGTCGGGCAGTGGTGGATGGAGACCTGGAAGAAGGGTCTTTCATGGCCGGTCAGATTGCCGGATTGGTGGATAAACGCCAGTCGTGTAAAGAGATTATTGAGGAAATGATGAGCGAAGCTGTAACATTAATGCAGGCAAAAGCAGACAGGTTTCGCACGGAGAGATAAACAAAAGACAGAGTCGCTGCGGATGCGGCGGCTTTATCTTTAAGTAAATACTTTGAATATCAAATTAATATTGAGGTAAAGAAAATGAAAAAGACAGCGTTGATTTTTCCCGGGCAGGGCGCCCAGAAAATTGGTATGGGAAAGGACTTTTATGAAACTTTTTCAGCCAGCAGAGAAGTTTACGATCAGGCCGGCGAATGGCTGGACATGGATGTAAAAAGCCTTTGCTTTGAAAAAAATGATAAATTGGATATTACCCGTTATACCCAGATTGGACTTCTTACCACGGAGCTTGCCATGCTTAAAGCTGTGGAGACTATGGAGATTGTTCCGGCCGTAACGGCAGGCTTAAGTCTTGGAGAATATGCGGCCTTGACGGCATCAGGGAAAATTTCAGTGGAGGATGCCATCCGTGTGATTGACAAGAGGGGACAATATATGCAGGAAGCGGTTCCGTCAGGCGGCGCTATGGCGGCCGTACTTGGATTGGATGTGGAAACCATTGAAAAAATATGTGCTGACACCCGGGGAATTGTAGAAATTGCCAATGATAATTGTCCGGGACAGACGGTAATCACAGGAGAAGCCGGTGCGGTGAATGCGGCTTCGGAGAGACTGAAGGAGCTGGGAGCCAAGCGCTGTGTACCGCTGAAGGTCAGCGGGCCTTTCCATTCCCCTATGCTGAAAGGCGCCGGAGAGAAGCTGGGTCAGGTGCTTGCCGATATCAGCCTGAAGGAAATCCACGTTCCCTATCTTTCCAATGTGACAGGAGATTATGTTGCGGATACATCACAGGTAAAGGAACTTCTTGTAAAACAGGTCTCCAGTTCCGTAAGATGGCAGGAATGTGTGGAACGTATGATAGCGGACGGCGTCGATACCTTTGTGGAGATTGGTCCCGGAAAATCCCTTTCCGGTTTTATGCGCAAAATAAACCGGGATGTGACTGTGATAAATGTGGAAAAGGCAGAGGATCTGGAGAAGCTTCCCCTGTCCGGAAGGGAGTAAGAGTATGACGCTGGAAGGAAAAACAGCCCTGGTGACCGGGGCCAGCCGCGGTATCGGAAGACAGATTGCGCTTACTCTGGCTTCACAGGGAGCGGATGTTATTGTAAATTATAACGGCAGCAGGGAACGGGCGGAAGAGACTGTTTCACAGATCCGGGATATGGGCAGGAAAGCGGAGGCTCTTCAGTGTTCCGTGGCGGATTTCCAGGCCTGCGGCGATATGGTTAAGAAAGCGCTGGAGCTTTTCGGACATATTGATATTCTTGTAAATAATGCAGGAATTACGAAGGATAACCTGGTGGTGGGAATGAAGGAAGAGGACTTTGATGCGGTGATTGACACCAATTTAAAGGGTACCTTCAATACCATCCGCCATTTATACAGGAATTTTATGAAACTGAGGGGCGGCAGGATCATTAACCTGTCTTCCGTATCCGGTGTGCTGGGAAATGCGGGGCAGGCTAATTATGCGGCAAGCAAGGCAGGCGTCATCGGCCTGACGAAGAGTGTGGCAAAGGAACTGGCCAGCAGGAATGTGACTGTGAATGCGGTGGCTCCCGGCTATATTGCAACGGATATGACCGCGGCGATGTCTGATGAGGCAAAACAGGGGATTATTTCACAGATTCCCCTGAAAAGAGAAGGCCGGCCGGAGGATGTGGCTGAGCTGGTGGCTTTTCTGGCCGGAGACGGCGGAGCGTATATTACCGGGCAGGTAATTTCGGTTGATGGTGGAATGGCTATCTGACCATTCCGGATGTGGTTACAGGCCGTTTGTGCGGCAGATTGAGAGGCAGATATGAGCAGAAGAGTAGTAGTAACAGGAATGGGAGCGATTACGCCCATCGGCCTGTCGGTGGAGGAATTCTGGGCAGGGGTGAAGGAAGGAAAAACCGGCTTTGGCCCTATTACCAAATTCGATGCATCTGAATATAAATGTAAGCTGGCAGCAGAGGTAAAAGGCTTCGATGCCAAGAACTATATGGATTTTAAGGCGGCTAAGAGAATGGAGGCATTCTGCCAGTATGCAGTGGCGGCTTCCAGGGAAGCGCTGGAGGATGCAGGGCTGGATATGGAAAATGAGGATCCCTGGCGCGTAGGCGTTGCCGTAGGCTCCGGAATCGGTTCCCTGCAGGCGATGGAAAGGGAATACGGCAAGCTGCTGGAAAAAGGGCCCAACCGGGTAAATCCTTTTCTGGTGCCCATGATGATCAGCAATATGGCTGCCGGTAATGTTTCCATACAGTTCGGATTGAAGGGAAAAAGCATTAATGTGGTTACGGCCTGCGCCACCGGTACCAATTGTATCGGAGAGGCATTCCGTACGATTCAGTATGGAGATGCGGAGGTTATGGTGGCAGGAGGTGCGGAAAGCAGCATCTGTCCTATCGGAGTTTCCGGCTTCACGGCGCTTACCGCATTGAGCTCTTCTGAGGATCCCGCCAGATGCTCCATCCCTTTTGATAAGGAGAGAAGCGGTTTTATTATGGGAGAAGGCGCCGGTGTCGTAGTGCTTGAAGAGCTGGAGCATGCAAGAAAAAGAGGAGCTAAAATCTATGCGGAGGTAGTGGGTTACGGATGCTCTTCCGATGCGTTCCATATCACCTCTCCGGCGGAGGATGGATCCGGTGCGGCCAAGGCCATGGAATACGCGGTGAAAGACGGGGGCGCGGCTTTTGAAGATATCACTTATATCAATGCTCACGGTACCAGTACCCATCTCAATGATTTGTTCGAAACGAGAGCGATTAAGCTGACCTTCGGGGAACATGCGAAAAATATAAAAATCAATTCCACGAAATCCATGGTGGGGCATCTGCTGGGAGCAGCGGGGGCCGTTGAATTCATCACCTGTGTGAAAGAATTGCAGGAAGGCTACATTCATGCTACAGTAGGATATCAGATACCGGATGAGGAATGTGACCTGGATTATTGTAAAGAACCTGCGGAAGAAGAGGTGCTGTATGCACTTTCCAATTCCCTGGGCTTCGGAGGCCACAACGCCAGTCTTCTGGTAAAGAAATTCGTGGATTAGGAGGAATGCCTTATGCAGCTTTCAACCAAACAGATTATGGAAATCATCCCTCACAGACAGCCCTTTCTGCTTCTTGATACCATCGAGGAGCTGGAACCGGGAGTACGTGCGGTAGGAAAAAAATGTGTGACCTATAATGAGCCTTTTTTTGCCGGTCATTTTCCTCAGGAACCGGTGATGCCGGGAGTCCTTATCCTGGAAGCGCTGGCGCAGGCCGGAGCAGTTGCCATTCTCAGCCAGCCGGAAAACAAGGGAAAACTGGTGCTTTTCGGAGGGATTGACGGAGCCCGTTTCAAGGGGAAAGTGGTTCCGGGGGATGTGCTCTTACTGGAAACGCAAATCATCAAAGTTAAGGGCCCGATAGGGATAGGCAGTGCGAAAGCGACCGTAAACGGGAAGCTGGTAGCCAAGGCGGAACTGACTTTTGTTGTCAGCGAACCGGAGAAAGCCTGAAAAGGGGGACCGGGAGATAAAAATGAGTGTAAAACCTTTAACAATCGGGGAACTGACGGCCAGGATTCCTGTGATACAGGGAGGGATGGGCGTCGGTGTCAGTCTTTCCGGACTGGCGGGAGCAGTGGCGGCGCAGGGCGGAATCGGAATTATTTCCACGGCCCAAATCGGTTTCCGGGAACCGGATTATCATAAAAACCCCCATGAGGCCAATCTGCGGGCAGTCAGACAGGAAATCATCAGGGCGAAAGAGCTGGCGCAGGGCGGAATCGTCGGCGTGAATATCATGGTAGCTACCCAGAACTATGAGGATTATGTGAGAACTGCCATTGAGGCCGGTGCTGATTTGATCATATCCGGCGCCGGACTGCCGGTAACGCTGCCGGATATCGCGGCAGGCGCATCCTCTCAGGGCAGAAGTCATTCTGTTAAGCTGGCGCCTATCGTATCCAGCCTGAAATCAGCCAATGTGATTTTTAAATACTGGATGAAAAAATATGATTACCTGCCTGATATGGTGGTGATAGAGGGACCTCTTGCCGGAGGGCATCTGGGTTTTACAAGGGAACAGCTTCAGGATATTCCGGGTATGCACTATGAGGAAGAGGTGGAACGGATTCTGAAAGCCGTCAAGGCATATGGGGCGGAACAGGGAAAAGAGATACCTGTGGTTATGGCCGGCGGCATTTATACGGGAGAAGAGGCCGCATACTGGATTTCACGCGGACTGCAGGGAGTACAGATGGCCACCCGTTTCGTGACCACGGAGGAGTGCGATGCCCATCCTGCATTCAAGCAAACCTATATCGATGCAGGGGAAGAGGATATTGTTCTGGTAAAAAGCCCGGTGGGAATGCCGGGGCGCGCTATCCGGAATGCTTTTCTGGAAAGGGCTGAAAAGGGGCCGATTCCCCATGGAAGATGTTTTGGATGTATTAAGACCTGTAAGCCCGCAGATACCCCTTACTGTATTACGGAGGCGCTGATTCGCGCTGTGGAAGGGGATGTGGAGAACGGGCTTCTTTTCTGCGGAAGCAATGCCTGCCGATCGGATAAAATCGAAAAGGTGGAAGATATCCTGGGCGAGGTTGCGGATGCTTTAAAATAGATTGGGAACGCGCTGGACGGACATTTATAACGGATGTGTGTCACACGTCCCCGGAGAGCTGGAGGAATATATGAAGAGCAGAATTATAGGTACCGGAAGCTGTCTTCCGGCGGCGAAGGTAACAAATGACTGGCTGTCCACTAAGATGGATACTTCGGATGAATGGATTGTCAGCCGTACAGGGATACGGGAAAGACGGATCGCAAGGGAAGAAACCACCACGGATATGGCAGAACAGGCAGCCAGGCTGGCTCTGGAGGACGCGGGAATTGCTCCGGAGGATCTGGATTTGATACTGGTAGGTACCATTACTGCGGATCATGTGACTCCGTCCGCGGCCTGTGAGCTTCAGGCCCGCCTGGGAGCAGGAAACGCCATGGCTTTTGATATCAATGCGGCCTGCTCGGGATTTTTGTTTGCCCTGGAGAGCGCAGATGCTTTTCTCGGAACCGGACGCTTCCGGAATGTCCTTGTGCTGGGGGCGGAAACATTGTCCCGGATTATGGACTGGACGGACAGAAGCACCTGCGTCCTGTTCGGGGACGGAGCCGGGGCGGCCGTGGTACGGAGGGAGGATGTGGGGATCCTCAGCTTCGATCATGGCTGTGACGGCAGTAAGGGAGATGCCCTGATATGCCGGAACAGGGGGAATAACAACCTTCTGGTGCAGTCAGATACCGATTTGGATTATGTGCATATGGACGGGCAGGAGGTATACAAATTCGCGGTGAAAACAGTTCCGGCTTCGATAGGCAAGGCTCTTGAGAAGGCAGGGCTGCAGGCCGAGGATATCAAATACTTTTTCCTGCACCAGGCGAATCTGCGTATTCTTCAGTCTGTTGCCAAGAGACTGCATATTTCTGTGGATAAGTTTCCCGTAAGCCTGGACCATTGTGGAAATATATCCGCCGGAAGCGTGCCGATTCTTCTGGATGAGTGCAATCGGAAGGGATATCTGGAAAAAGGGGATAAAATTGTACTCTGCGGTTTTGGCGCCGGGCTTTCCTGGGGAACGGCAGTGATGGAGTGGTAGCATATTTATTCCCGCGGGCGATGAGACTGCATAAGTGAAAATATGGATGAAGGGGGCGGAAATCACGGATTTTCGCCCTCTTCTGTTTTTATATATGCCAAAAAAGATGGATTAAAGCAAAAGTGAAAAAAACCGGTTCCTCATCTCTTTTTATTTTGTGAAAAATACCGCTTGTGTTTCAAAATAAATATGTTAATATTAATTGTAATTAATGTATAATTATACAATCTAATTATTAAGAACAGCATATCAGGGTGATTCGCACTTTGATATAAGGAGGAAAATCCTCTGTTCGTCAGAGGGCAAATTTCTAAAGAAATTGCTTTTTTCTCCGCAAAACAAGGAGGATTATTATGAAAAAGTTTTTGGCAACAGCACTTGCTGTATGTATGACAATTTCTCTTGCGGCCTGCGGAAGCTCCGCACAGGGAAATGAACCGGCTGCGGAGTCTTCGGCAGCAGTATCTTCAGAGGCAGGTACGGAAGCGGCGGCGGAAACCACACCGGCGGCAGAATCCACAGAAGCACAGGAACCTGCGGCAGAAGGCGCGGTAACCAGTATCGATGACCTTCCCGGAAAGAAAATCGGTGTTCAGCTTGGAACCACCGGAGATATTTATGCATCCGATTATGAAGAAGAAGGTTCCACCATCGAGCGTTTCAACAAAGGAAATGATGCGGTTCAGGCACTTCTTCAGGGAAAAATTGACTGTGTGATCATTGACGAACAGCCGGCAAAGGCTTTTGTTGCAAATACCACAGGGCTGAAAATCCTGGACGAGCCTTTTGCGGAAGAAGATTATGCTATCTGTGTTTCCAAAGATAAAGCAGATCTTACAGCAAAGATTAACGAAGCGCTTGCTCAGTTAAAGTCTGATGGAACTCTGGATAATATCATTAAGAATTATATCGGGGATGATACAAAAGGTCAGTCTCCCTATGAATCTCCCGCGGATGTGGATCGTTCCAACGGAACGCTGGTTATGGCGACCAATGCTTATTTTGAGCCTTATGAATATTATCAGGGTGACAAGGTAGTAGGTATTGATGCAGATATGGCTCAGGCCGTATGTGATGTGCTCGGATATGAACTGAAAATTGAAGATATGGAATTTGATTCCATTATCAATGCTATCCAGTCCGGTAAGGCAGACATCGGTGTTGCCGGCATCACCGTTACGGAGGATCGTCAGCAGAGTGTTGATTTCACAGACTCCTATGCTTCCTCCAAGCAGGTTATCATTGTAAAAGAGTGACAATTACGGAGCACGGCTTCGGAAAAAGACGGAACGTAAGCTGTATTTAGGAAACAGAATGCGTTATATACAGGCGGACCCATGAAATACCATGGGCCCGTTTGTTGCGCATCAGCCAGACATTATCAGACAGCCTGACAGTGCCTGGCTGATGTACAAAAAGACAAAGGAGAAATGGTGGAGGGTGTTTACATGCAGAAATTTATGGATCAGTTTTATCTGAACTTCATTAAGGACAACCGGTGGAAATATCTGACCGACGGCCTGAAGACGACGCTGCTGATTACCTTTTTTGCGGTGATTCTGGGTATTGTGCTTGGTTTTCTCGTGGCAATTGTCCGTTCCAGCGCCGTAAAAAGCGGAATCAAGAAGCCGGTAAGGATGAAAGAGAAGGGCGTATATATCAGAAAGCTGCTGGGGTATTACCTGTTTAAGCTTGTGGATTTCATATGCCAGTTATATTTAACGGTTATCCGCGGTACGCCTACCATGATCCAGCTTTTGATCATGTACTATGTTATCTTCGGAAGCGTGTCGATTGATAAGCGTGTAGTGGCTATCCTGGCATTCGGAATCAATTCCGGTGCTTACGTGGCGGAAATCGTCCGTTCCGGTATTATGGCTATTGATATCGGCCAGTTTGAAGCGGGAAGAAGCCTTGGCTTCGGTTATGCTGCCACCATGTGGCATATTATCCTGCCCCAGGCTCTTAAAAATGTGCTTCCTGCGCTGGGAAATGAAATCATCGTACTGCTGAAGGAAACATCAATCAGTGGTTATATTGCTCTGACGGATCTGACTCATGGCGGCAATGTCATCCGCAGCCAGACCTATTCCGCATTTATGCCTCTGCTTGCCGTAGCATTGGTTTACCTGGCGATTGTTTCCCTGCTGGCAGCAGGTGTTTCCGCATTGGAAAGGAGGTTACGGACTAATGAACGCTGATGGACAACTTTTATTTGAAATCAGGGATCTTTGCAAATCCTTCGGGGATATTGAAGTCCTTAAAAATATCAATACTACCATATCCCAGGGAGAGGTAGTGGTTATAGTAGGGCCTTCCGGCTCCGGGAAGTCCACCTTCCTCCGTTCCCTCAACCTGCTGGAGGAGCCTACCGGCGGACAGATTCTTTTTGAAGGAAAGGATATCACGGATCCGAAAGCCAATATTAACCTGTACAGGCAGCATATCGGCATGGTGTTCCAGCATTTTAATCTTTTTCCTCACAAAACCATTCTGCAGAACATGACGCTGGCCCCTGTACAGCTTCTGAAGAGATCGAAGAAAGAAGCGGAAGAGGAAGCCATGAAGCTTCTGGAAAGAGTGGGGCTGCCGGAAAAGGCAAATGCCTATCCTTCCCAGCTTTCCGGCGGGCAGAAGCAGCGTATAGCCATTGTGCGTTCCCTCTGTATGCATCCCGATGTGATGCTTTTTGATGAGCCTACCAGCGCGCTGGATCCGGAAATGGTAGGAGAGGTTCTGGGGGTTATGTCCGATTTGGCAAGGGATGGAATGACGATGGTGATTGTTACCCATGAAATGGGATTTGCCAAGGAAGTGGGAAGCAGGGTGCTCTTTATGGATGACGGAATGATTAAAGAGGAGAGCGCTCCCCGGGAATTCTTCGATAATCCGAAGAATCCGAGACTGCGGGAATTCCTTTCTAAGGTGCTGTAAAAGACGGATGGAAATTGGCTTATAGATAAAGACAGATGGCCTGCGGGAGAAAACGGTTACAGAACGTTTCCTCCTGTGGGCTTTTTTATATCCATGGGCAATGAGCCATAGCCATATCATTTGAGGCAGTTTTTGTGAATTGGTTAAGAGGTAAATTGTATAAAGTATTTGAAGGTTTTATATTTGTGACTGTGAAGATACGTAATAGTTCTGTATAATTTTCAGTTGTTGGAATAAAATAGGTGTAAAATATATTTATTAAAAAATATAAAATTTATTAATTTGTAAAATAAACTTTACAATATTTACTTTTTGGTAATATATGTTAAGATTGTTTTAGAATATATAATTGTGAGGTGAGGCCATGATTAATCGGAAAGAATATCTGGAAGATTTGATTCAGCTAAAAGATAAAAATATAATTAAGGTTATCACAGGGATACGAAGATGCGGAAAGTCTACCTTGTTTGAACTGTATCAGGATTATTTACTGCAAAGCGGCGTAAGCAGGGAACAGATTATCTCTGTAAATCTGGAGGATGGGGATTATAGGAATATACGGACTGCTGAAACCTTATATACTTATGTTGCCGAAAGATTAACAGAGAATACCATGAATTATGTTTTTCTCGATGAGGCTCAGCAGGCAGAAAATTTTCAGGAAGCGGTTGACTGGCTGTATGTAAAGAAAAATGTGGATTTATATATCACCGGTTCAAATGCATATCTGCTGTCCGGGGAACTGGCAACCCTGTTGTCAGGGAGGTATGTGGAGATAAAAATGCTGCCCCTCTCCTTTAAGGAATATGTATCGGCTTTTCCGGAAAATCATAATACAGCCCAGCTTTATATGAATTATTTGTCCAACAGCTCTTTTCCCGGTACACTTGAGCTTGTAAGGAAGCAGGATATACGCGCTTATCTTGAAGGGATTTATAATACTATTCTGGTTAAGGATATCGTTACCAGAAAAAAAATTTCAGATCCTTCTATGCTGGAAAGTATAATAGAATTTATGTTTGATAATATCGGAAATCTATGTTCCGGCACAAAAATTGCTAATGCCATGACATCGGCAGGACGAAAAATAAGTGTTCCTACAGTGGAAAGCTATTTGTCGGCTCTTACCGACAGTTATATTTTTTACAGGGCATCAAGATATGACGTGAAGGGGAAACAGTATCTGGCGACAGGAGCAAAGTACTATGCCGCGGATATCGGGCTCAGGTACTTCCTTTTAGGAACAAGGCAGGCGGATCAGGGTCATATCCTTGAAAATATTGTGTATCTTGAGCTTATCCGAAGGGGATATGAAGTGTATATAGGAAAAGTCAGCGCACAGGAAGTTGACTTCATTGCCATAAACAGTGAAGGTGAGGAATACTACCAGGTTTCACAGACTGTTATGGAGGAACAGACACTGAAGAGAGAGCTTTCTTCGCTGGAGGCTGTAAAAGATCATAATCCCAAGTATTTATTGACAATGGACTATACGCCATTAACCTCTCATAATGGTATTAAGCAAATGAATGTATTAGAGTGGCTGACAAGATGATTCAGCCGGATAAGGATTTGGCATAAAGAGTTCTTTCTCAGAAAAATAAAAAATATAATGGAAGAAAAAGGATTTTTTATGCTGAATTATATCTGGGCAGTTATGATTGCCATAGGGGTTATTTATGGCGCTCTTACAGGCAATATTGAGGCGGTGGCCAATGGGGCGCTGGACAGTGCGGGCGAGGCGGTACAACTGTGTATTACCATGACGGGAATAATGGCTCTTTGGGTAGGGCTGATGGAGATTGCAAAGAATTCCGGTCTGATAGCATCGATGACTAAAGGGATCCAGCCCTTTATCTCCTTTCTTTTTCCCCGTATTCCGGGGAACCATGCGGCGAGGGAATATATTTCCACCAATATTATCGCCAATATCCTGGGGCTGGGCTGGGCCTGCACTCCGGCCGGGCTGAAAGCCATGGAAGAGCTGCAGAAGCTGAATGAAGAGGAGTGCAGAAGAACGGGGAAGCCGCCTGTCACAGCGAGCAATGAAATGTGTACTTTTTTGATTATGAACATATCTTCCCTGCAGCTGATACCGGTATCCATTATTGCGTACCGCAGCCAGTACGGGAGCGTAAATCCGACGGCGGTTATTGTGCCGGGTATTATTGCTACACTGACCTCCACATTGGTTGCAATAATCTTTGTGAAAGTGATGGATCGAAAGCGGAGAACTTGATGTTCCGGTATGATGGTTCTTCCGTTGGATATTGTAAGTCGCCCATGTCTGGATCGCCTCAAGGGATGGGCTATGTTTAAAGAGGAAGAGGCGGCTAAGGTGAAAAAAGGCATATTTAGGTGCTGCGTTTTCCCTGTTCAGGGAAAAGATGGAAAAAGAAGGCATCACAGATTACAGGGATTATGATAAAAAATTTTTACATTCCTTACCTGTGCCGGGAATGGATGGAAGAGTTGGCACGCCTGCTTGACGGGCCGGGTGATAAGGAGAAGAAGGCTTCTGTTTTAAAATACTGCCCTCTTTCCTGATGGCCTGTATTGACAATAGTGTAAAATAAGGGCTAAACAAAGAATACTTGCAAATGCAGGGGTTCAGGGTTTGTCCCTTATTTTTTTGTATTTATTTCGCCGATTATTTTACATTGGCTTTTACAGATTAAAGCATGTATACAATAACTTTTAGAAGTGAGGCAGCAGTCCTTTGGACTGTAACGCGGAAGGAAACAGATGCAGTGAAAAAACGACAAGTTTTATGAAATATGGCTTCTTTTTTCTTGCGTAGTGTCTGCTATTATAAATATATGATATCTCAAAAACAAGTGTTTAAAATCTGTCATCCATTTAAAGGGAAATGTTTCGAGAGAACAGTAATTCATATGCCGTATTGCTGCGTTAACAGGCAGATTCGAAAGGAGATGGTGGGATTGAGGTGTACTTTGTAAAGAAGTGTACAAGGGTGTATGGTGAAAGAACACGAAGAATAAAAGGAGGTTTTGTATGAAAAAGAAATTAGTGGCTATGACTTTGGCGTTGTTGATGAGCGTAAGCGCACTGGCAGGCTGCGGAAACAATGCAGCTTCAACGGCGGATACCAGTGGAGAGCCCGCATTGGTAAGCACTGGTGAGGAGGATACGGTGGAAAGCGCTGCGGACATGGATGGAGAGAAGCCGAAGCTGACGGCAATGATTGTAAAGTGGTCTCCTCTTACCAAGGATGTAAACGAGATGCAGTGGCTGAAAAACGTGGTGGATGCAGTTAATGTTGAAGTGGAGTGGCAGCAGCAGTCTTCCGACTGGAACGACAAGAAGAATGCGATTTTCGCAAGCGGGGATATTCCGGATGTGCTTTTCTCAGCAGCTGGAGAGGCGGATTTTGTCCAATATCCCGGTCTGTTTGAAGATATGGCCTCACTGATTGAGCAGTACGCTCCTAATGTGAAAGAAATGTTCGAAACCTATCCGGATATCGAATATGCGTGTATGGATATGGAGGGAAAGATTTATAATCTTCCAAGAATTGACGGTACCTACGAGGCTTGCAAGAACTACGCTTCCATGTTTATCAACAAAACCTGGCTTGACAATGTGGGGATGGACGTCCCCACTACCTGGGATGAACTGGAGCAGGTGCTGATCGCTTTTAAGGAGCAGGATGCAAACGGCAATGGAGACCCAAATGATGAAATCCCGATGGACTTTATCTGGAATATCAACACGAACAATCAATATGGTCCGGCGAACATGCTCGGCGGACTTGGCATTCCTCTGTCAAACGGGTACACCGATGGTTTCTTCGCGGAGGATGGTCAGGTGAAATGCTGGTATACGGATGAGCGGTTCAAGACATTCCTGGCTTATATGCAGAAGCTTTGGAACGGGGGACTGATCAATGAAGCTGCGTTCACTAACGATTATTCTCAGTTCCAGTCGCTTGGAAGAGGCGAGGGGACGACGGCCAAGATTGGCTTTACCTTTGGCTGGAATCTGACAGATCGCTTTGGAAACGAACTGGCGGATCAGTATGTTGTGGTGCCGCCGCTGAAAGCGGATGCCAGCCTGCCGGATGATCAGCTCTATTATGTGAGTGAAGACACTTTCTGGGGAAAGAATGTAGTCAGCATGAGCGCACACTGTGAGAACAAGGAAGCGGTCATGAGGTTTATCAATGAGTTCTATGATTATGACGTGAGCCTGGAAGTAATGTACGGCGGCATGAATGATGTAGATAACTGTATCGTGAAAAATAACGATGGCACCTATGAGGTACTGCCCCCGCAGGATTCCTCCATGGATCCCAGCTCCTGGCAGTGGACGAACACCTTTGTAAACAATGGCGGCATGTGGGTGAGAAGTGACGTTAAGGTGAATACCGTAGTTCCGGATCTGACGCTGGGCGAAAAGGCGACCTATCTGCCTTATCAGGAGAACATCCCTGCGGACAGCCTTTTTAAGAGCAATCTGATGAAGTATACGCAGGAGGATCAGAACACTCTGTCGATGAATGCAACGAACCTGAGAAATATCTGGGATCCGCAGGTCGCAAACTGGATCACCGGAACGAATGATATCGAGGCGGAATGGGATGCTTATGTGGCAAGCCTTGAAAACGCAGGCATACAGCAGTCGCTGGATATTATGCAGAAGGCCTTTGATACGTATCTTGAGGCAATCGGAAATTAATCTGTAAATGAAAAGGCGCCACAGATGCCGATGAGGAATGGCGCCTTTTCCTGTCTGAACAGACAGCTTACAGCAGAAAGGTGTGATAGGAGTGAAAGCGACAGGCATGAAGAGAATAAAAAAGGAATGGCATCGGGATTGGCAGCTGCTGGTGATGGCGCTGCCTGGGCTGATATGGGTGATTGTTTTTTGCTATACTCCCATGTATGGCATCCAACTGGCGTTTAAGGACTATGATTTTACAAAAGGATTAACAGGCGGAGACTGGGCTGGAATGAAATATTTTATGCAATATTTTACCAGTCCCATGTTTTTCACCACCATACGCAACACATTCGTTATTGCGCTGTTTTCCATCGTAGTGGGGTTCCCCATGCCTATCATACTTGCTTTGGCGATCAATCAGTTAAAAAAGGGAGCACCCAGAAAAATACTGCAGACCACAGTGTATATGCCCTATTTTATTTCTACTGTGGTTATGGTTGCTATGCTCAATATTATGTGCGCTCCCAGCGGCGTCGTAACAAACCTGCTGAAAGACCTGCATGTAATCGGGGAGGATATGAACGTAATGGGCGATGCTGGGGCTTTTGTTCCGCTCTACGTATTTTCCGGCGTATGGCAGTCTTGCGGCTGGAACAGTATTATTTTTATCGCCGCGCTTTCCAATGTGAATACTGAATTATACGATGCGGCAAAGGTGGACGGGGCGAGCAGATGGCAGATGATACGTCATGTGGAGCTTCCGGCGCTGGTTCCGACGATTATTATTATTCTGATCCTGAGTATGGGAGGGATTCTTTCAGTCGGCTTTGAAAAGACGTATCTGATGCAGAATCCCCTGAACTTGGGGGCGTCTGAGGTTATACAGACATACGTATATAAGATCGGTGTGCAGTCAAACCAGATCAGTTTCAGTACAGCGGTGGGGTTATTCAACAATGTGATAAATTTTGCCTGCCTGATTATTGTTAATACAATTGCCAAAAAGAAAGCAGATATCAGTTTGATGTAATCATGGGAGGAACACAATGAGAAAGAAATTAAGTTTATCGAATTTTACTTTTAAGCTCGTTTTAGGATTTATCTGTCTCTTTTCCTTTATTGTAGTGGCCTATCCGTTGTATTTCGTGGTGATTGCTTCTTTTTCGAGTTCTACCATGGTTAACCAGGGGCAGGTTATTTTCAGGATTAAGGGATTCAGTACTTATGGTTATGGGCAAATACTGAAGGATTCCAGAATCTGGATCGGCTACCGGAACACGATCCTCTATTCTGTGCTTGGCACTGCGATCAATCTTACAGTTACTATGCCTCTGGCTTATACGCTGTCCAGAAGGGAGTTCCGGCTGCGGAGGCCGCTGATGGCACTGTTTGTCTTTACCATGTATTTTTCGGGTGGGCTTATCCCAAGCTACCTGCTGATGCAGAAACTCCATATTATGAATACGATCTGGGTGATGATGATTCCCACTGCCGTGAGCGTTTACAACGTTATCATAGCCAGAAGCTTTGTGGAAAACCTTCCCGCAGAACTGTATGAGGCGTCGCAGCTGGACGGCTGTTCCCATTTCAAGTACTTTTACATGGTGGCGCTGCCCTTGTCAAAGGCGGTTATCTCCGTCCTGTTTCTATATTATTTCGTGGGTCACTGGAACGATTATTTTTCCGCATTAATGTATATCAATGAAGAAGGAATGAAGCCGCTTCAGCTTATCCTGCGGGATATCCTGCTCAGGAATCAGGCCTTTGCCAACGGAGCGGGAATCGGGTCCAATACGGGAGGAGGCAGCTACGCCCAGACGTATGCGGATCAGATTAAGTTTGGGGCCATCATTGTGTCCACCCTGCCTCTTCTGTGTATTTATCCCTTTATCCAGAAATATTTTGAAAAAGGTGTGATGATCGGCGCGATAAAAGGGTGAACAAAACAAAATTTGATTTTATTGGAAAGGCGGCCGTTTGTCAGTTATCTTTCTTCTCCACAAGTACAGGGAGCGCAGCGGCCGGTATGGTTATGATTATGTACGATTTAAAGACATATCTTAGAACGATTGATGAAGTGATTTCCAGAGGCCCCTTTAAGGATACATGGGAGTCATTATCTGCTTATAAGGTGCCGGATTGGTATCGAAACGCCAAATTTGGTATTTTTGTACATTGGGGTATCTTCAGCGTTCCTGCTTTTGGAAACGAATGGTATCCCAGGAATATGTATATCCAGGACTCTCCGGAATATGAGCATCATATTAAAACTTATGGTCAGCAGAAAGATTTTGGCTACAAGGATTTCATTCCTATGTTTAAGGGAGAGCATTTTGACTCGGAGCAATGGGCAGATCTGTTTCAGAAAGCAGGAGCCAGATATGTGGTTCCGGTTGCGGAGTTCCATGACGGATTTCAGATGTACCGAAGTGAGATATCACACTGGAATGCCTTCGAAATGGGGCCGAAGAGGGACGTGCTGGGAGAGATCAGTGCAAGCTGTCAAAGGCGCGGGATTCAGCTCGGCGCGTCAAGCCACCGTATTGAGCACTGGTTCTTCATGGGGAAAGGAAAAGAATTCGACAGCGATGTCAGAGATCCCATGGAACGGGGTGATTTCTACTGGCCCGCGATGCCGGGGGGAGATCCGCAGGACATCTACTGTAAGCCGGAACCATCGGAGGAATTCATGCAGGACTGGCTGGTGCGTACCTGTGAACTGATTGACAGATACCGCCCGAAGATCGTCTGGTTTGACTGGTGGATCCAGCACAGCGCCTGTAAGCCGTGGCTGAAGAAGCTGGCGGCTTATTACTATAACCGGGCGGTAGAATGGGGAGTGGAAGTCGCTATTAACTATAAGCATGATTCATTTTTGTTCGGCACAGCCGTACCGGATGTGGAGAGAGGGCAGTTTGCGGAAATCAAACATTATTTCTGGCAGACGGACACCGCAGTGGCGCTGAATTCCTGGTGCTATACCGCAAATAACCAGTTTCGCCCAGCACCGGATATTCTACGTGATCTGATAGATATTGTCAGTAAAAACGGCTGCCTGCTTCTGAATATCGGACCGAAAGCCGATGGTTCCATTACCGAAGAGGACAGGAATATCCTGCTTCATATCGGGGAATGGCTGAAAAAGAACGGCGAAGCTGTTTATGGAACCAAGGCCTGGAGAAAATACGGAGAAGGACCTACAAAAGTCGAAGACGGACAGTTTTCCGATGGAATCAAGAAAAATTTTACCAGCAGAGACTTCCGCTTCACGACAGCGGGAAGCTGTGTGTATGCCACCGCCCTGAAATGCAGTGACAGCGGGGAATACGATATCGTTTCCCTGGGAGAAAAGGATGCTTCGAAGCAGGCGAATTTCCACGGGATCATCCATAAGGTGGAACTGTTGGAGACGGGGGAGGCGCTTAAGTGGAGCCGGGATGAGGAAGCGCTTCATATCAAATGCGGTATTAAGAGTGAAGACCCGGTGGTATTTAGACTCTATGTAGAATGATGCAGCATATTTCTGCTTACAAGCAGGAGCAAAGGGAGAATGCTTTATGAGAGTAAGAGGATTTCAGAAGGAGCATGACAGTATCCGGGCAGACCTTGACGAGGGGCAGCTGTTCTTCTGGGCGGTGGAAAAAAATATCATCCGATGTGTTTACACGAAGGAAGGTGCGTGCGGGGAAAAATCTCCCCTTGGGATCAGGCCTCGCTGCAGGGGAGCCATACAGGTTCAGGATCGGGATAATGCGCTGGAGCTTTCCTCCGGTCGGCTGCGGCTCACGGTGGATAAAGAAACCGTGGCATTCCGATGGAGGGACAGAAAAGGAAGAATCCTGCTGGAGGAGGGCCCTAAGGAACTGCAGGAGACTCGGATTCCGGATTATACCATTGTGGACGGTCAGGCGGAAAGCAGGCTGGTGCATACGGTAGATGGCGATCGCAGCTTCACGGAAAATCTGATACCGGTATCGGAACATAATGGATATTTGGGAAAGCTGTGTTTCCGCCTGAAGGCTCAGGAAGATATCCATGGCCTGGGGCAGGGGGAAGAGGGAATCTATAATTATCGGAAAAATACGCAGTACCTTTACCAGCATAACATGCGGACACCGATACCATTCTTTCTGTCGAATCAGGGGTATGGAATCCTGGCGGACTGCGGTTCGCTGATGGTATGGAACGATGACTCACGGGGAAGCTATCTTCTTTTGGATGCGGTAACCCGCCTGGATTATTACTTTATTGCAGGGGAAAATCTGGATGAGATTATTTCGGGATTTCGCAGCCTGACAGGGAAGGCTGCCATGTTGCCCAGATGGGCATATGGGTATATACAGTCAAAGGAGGCGTACGATACCCAGCAGGAGCTGATCGATGTAGTATCTGAATATCGCAGAAGAAACATTCCCCTTGATGGGATTGTCCAGGATTGGCACACCTGGGAAGAGGGCGCGTGGGGGCAAAAAAAACTGGACAAAAAGAGGTATCCTGATTTTAGGAAGGCTGTGGATGAGATCCATAAGCTGAATGTCCACGTGATATTTTCTATCTGGCCAAATTCCGGGATTGGGACGGATGATAATCGGGAATTCCTGGAGAAAGGTGAGCTGCTGAACGATTTTTCTACTTATGACGCGTTTTCTCCACAAGCCCGGGAAACCTACTGGAATCAAGTGAAGAGGGAGCTCTACACGGCGGGAGTAGATGGCTGGTGGTGTGATTCTACGGAACCTTTTTCTGGAGCGGATTGGAACGGGAAGTATCAGAGGGAGCCATGGGAGCGATATCGGCTGGTAGGAGAAGAACACAAAAAATACCTGAAAGCAGAACGGGCAAATCTGTATGCGTTGGCGCATGCCCAGGGAATCTTTGAAAATCAGAGGAAAGAAAGTGAAGAAAAGCGGGTGTTTAACCTGACACGCTCCGGATATGCGGGTTCCCAGAAATATGGCGCGGTGCTGTGGTCCGGTGATATCAGCGCGACATGGGAAACACTAAGAAGGCAGATTAGGGAAGGACTGAATATGTGCATGAGCGGTATTCCCTATTGGACGCTGGATGCGGGAGCGTTCTTTGTGGTAAAGGAGCATTGGTGGAAGCGGGGCGCCTTCGCTGATAAGATATCTGACATGTGGTGGTACTGGCGGGGAGACTATGAAGACGGCATCGGGGATATGGCCTACCGGGAACTGTATGTACGCTGGCTGGAGTATGCCGCGTTTGTACCGGTATTCCGTTCCCATGGGACGGATACCCCTCGTGAAATCTGGAATTTTGGGGAAGAGGGAGAACCTTTTTACGAAGCAATAGCAAAGACGATTCAGCTACGGTACCGGCTGATGCCCTATATTTACTCCATGGCAGGAAAAGTGTACTGCCAGGATTATACGATGATGCGTAGCCTGCTGTTTGATTTCCCGGAGGATATGCGCGCAAAAAACACAGAGACGGAGTACATGTTCGGAGAAAGTATTTTGGTATGCCCGGTGACGGAGCCCATGTATTTTGAAAAGGGGAACCGTAGGCTGCAGCGCAGCAAGGGCTGGGAATGCTATCTTCCTATGGGAACGGACTGGTACGATTTCTATACCGATGAAAAATATGCGGGCGGAAGCACCGTGATGGTGGAAGCGGAATTGGATAAGATCCCTCTGTTCGTACGGGCCGGATCGATCCTTATTCTGGAAAAGGATCTGATGTATGCCGGACAGCAGACAGGAGAACCAATGGAGATTCATATCTATCCTGGAAACGATTCAGTCTGTTTCCATTATGAAGACGGCGGGGATGGGTATGGCTACGAAAATGGTGAATTCCAGTTTGTCGAACTTCGCTGGGATGATTTTGCAGACAGGTTGACGATCGGGGAGACCAGGAAAGCGTTCCCACAGGGAATCCTGGGGAGACAGCTGCGGATCTGCCTGGGTGACCGGGAACAGTGGGTGAGGTATGAAGGTAATGAGCTCACTATAAGCTTCGCTTAGATTATGAGTCCGTGGCGAGAAGGAAGGTAGTGTCAAGGGATTTATGAAAACCGATAGCCGGGGAACCCGGCATAAATGA
>OGYI01001395.1_pt1 | contig 23668 bp, 19 predicted proteins | sample 1576521 | NCBI WGS metagenome assembly OGYI01 (sample SAMEA3541484, study PRJEB24748) | human gut metagenome | biome: human gut; feature: human-associated habitat; material: faeces | place: China | collected 2012
GGTACAAATGAAAATACGGGAAACTCGCTTGCAAAAGGAGAATTTCGTTTACAAAACGGGAAACTCACTTACAAAACAGGATTTTCATTTACAAAACGGGAATCCTGAATTGCAAACGGGACTCTCGGGCTGCTATTTACCAATTTTATTTCAAGCGTTGTCGTTGTTGGTATGGTAGTTACCTTTTTATCACCGAGTACGGGACTGATTAACAATATACTGGCCCGATTTGGTATGGAACGGGTTAACTTTTTGACGGAGCCTTCTTATTTTTGGATTATTTATACGATAATGACAATATGGCAGACCGCAGGTTACAGCGCAATCATTTATTTGGCTTCATTAACAGGAATAAGCTCAGAACTATATGAAGCGGCAAGAATTGACGGAGCAGGAAGATGGGCCCAGCTGCTGCATATAACGCTTCCGGGACTGACGCCGACCATTGTCCTTTTATTCTTAATGAAAATAGGAAGAGTGCTTGATGTAGGATATGAAACCATTGTACTTATGTATAACCCCAGCATTTATTCTACGGCGGATGTTATCGGTACCTATGTATACCGCAGGGGAATATTGAACGGTGAATACAGTTTTGCTTCCGCAGTGGGATTTTTTCAGTCTGTTATTGGTTTGCTGCTGGTATTATTTGCGAACAGGGTTGCTAAAAAAACATCCGAAACAAGTCTGTGGTAATGGAGGGGAAAATGAAAGTAAGTAAAGGACGAATTATTTTTCAATGTATTAATTATACGATTTTGTTTTTGCTGATGGCAGCAGCCTTATATCCGGTGTTATATGTTTTGGCAGCCTCCTTCAGCAGCTTCGAATTTCTTGCTCAGGGAAAGGTCGGAATTATTCCGATGGGTTTTAACATTGATGCATATAAGAGAATTTTATCTTATCCGATGATTGGACGTGCATATATAAATACTATTTTTTATACGGTGGCCGGAACTGCGATCAGCCTGCTGTTATCATCTCTGGCAGCATATCCTCTGTCGAGGCGTCCCTTTCCGGGACAGAAGTTTATGTCCAGCGTAATTGTTGTGGCCATGCTTTTCAGTGCAGGAATGATTCCTACATTTTTGATAGTAACAAAATTAAATATGTATAATACGGTATGGTCTATTCTGCTGCCGACATCGGTTTCCTCTTTTAATGTTATTCTGCTTAAAAATTTCTTTCAGCAGATCCCTTACGAACTGGAGGAGTCCGCAGCTTTGGACGGATGCAGCCAGATAAAAATTTTATTTAAGATTATTCTGCCGCTTTCACTGCCCGGCATCGTGACCGTAGGACTGTTTTATGCGGTTGCACAGTGGAACAGTTATTTCCCTGCTATGTTATATTTACGGGATCGTTCCCTGGTGCCTATGCAGATTATACTTCGTGATATCGTAATTCAAAATCAGACAAACGATCTTTCTATTGATTTGGTAAACGGTTCGGATCAGATCAGCGAATCGGTAAAATATGCGACAATCATGGTGGCGACCATCCCAATTATGATGGTTTACCCATTTATACAAAAATATTTTGTTAAAGGTATTATGGTTGGTTCTGTGAAAGGCTGATAATGTCTTTTTGTTACAGAAATAAAGGAAAAGGAGGGGCGGAGGAAACACAAGGTATTTTTACTGAAAAAAGAATGATAGGAAAAGGAGAGGTAGTTATGGTTAGGAAAAAAGTAATGGCAATGGTATTGGCGGCTGTTGTTTCTGTGTCGGCGTTGGCGGGCTGCGGAAATACGGCAGCAAACAGCGATCAGGGAGCGGCTGATACGGGAACAGGGGAAGCTGCTGCGGCATCAAATGAATCCGGTGATGAAAGTAAGGAAAATATTACAGTGAGTATGTTCCTGCAGGATTCGGCGGATCAGGCAATCAGCACAGATTTGCCTATTATTAAGGAAATAACGAAACGTACGGGTGTGAATTTTGAATTTGTGCCCGCACCGAATACGGAGGATCAGTTCAGAGAGAAGTTTAACGTAACAGTCGCCTCCGGTGATATACCTGATATTATGGTCAGCACCTATCGTGATGACATGATGAAGGTTGCCGAGCAGGGTACTTTTGCAGTATTAAACGATTATATTGACCAGTATGCGTCCAATTTAAAGAAAATTCTGGATGAGAATCCTGAATATATCCGGGACTTAAGAGCCAGTGATGGCAATATCTATTTTATGCCGTTCATAGGGGCTGTAAGAACATTTAAAGTTTGGATGCTCCGCGGGGACTGGCTGGAAAAGCTTGGACTGGATGTGCCGGTTACCCTGGATGACTGGTATAATGTTTTGAAAGCATTCAAGGAACAGGATCCCAATGGAAATGGGGAGGCCGATGAAATTCCATATACCACAAGAAATACGCAGGCTGGCGTGCTCGCTTTTATGGAAGCCTTCGGAATCAGCGGTTTTGAAGCTAACGAGCAGTTTTTTATTGAAGACGGCAAGGTTAAGTACGCTTATACGGATCCCAGATGTAAGAATGCGCTGGAATTCATTAATAAGCTGTATAATGAAGGATTAATCGATCCTGAATATGCAACAAATGATACAAATGTATGGCTTTCAAGGCTTACCAATGAAATTTCAGGTTCATGCCAGGATACGACTGCCCGCGCTTATGCCCTGGGCACACAGGTCGCTTCAGCGAATGAGGGCTCCGATGCATATTTTGTTGTAGTTGCTCCGCCTAAGGGTCCTGACGGAACGCAGATGACTACCAGTCAGATGCAGCCGGTCAGAGGCTATACCGCAATAAGCGCTGATTCACCTTATATTAAAGAAATCGTTCAGTTATTTGATTACTTCTATAGTGAAGAAGGCAGCCTGTTAATGAACTTTGGTATAGAAGGTGAAACGTATACTATGGAAAATGGAGTACCTACCTATACGGATATTATCGCAAAGGATGAACAGGGAAGATCGATTCTTTCCATGTTAAACATCTATGGACACAGAGAATGGGCTTATAAACAGGATATCGGCTATGAGGATGCTTTGCTTGACAAGACCTATGTCGACTACAGAAATGAAATGGAACAGTATATCCGTCCTACCATTCCCGCCCTTTCCTTTACGGAAGATGAAAGAGAAGTAATCAACAGTACCTATACGGAAATACAGACCTATAAGGATGAAATGATCAACAAATTTATCATGAACAAAGAACCGCTGGATAATTTTGACAAGTTTGTCCAGACCCTTAAGGATATGGGGATTGATGATGTCCTTGCCGTAGAACAGGCTGCTTATGACCGGTATATAAGATAGTACTGTTATAAAAATTTACGGTTATAATAAAAAAGGCAGAGAAGGAAGTCTCTGCCTTTCTCAATAAGAATCAGGAGGAAAAAATGAATATAAAAGAATTGCACAATCCTGTTTGGAAAAGATCGGATAATCTGCGGGACCCTTCCGTTTTTAAGGCATCGGATGGCTATTATTTATTCTATTCCCGTTATTCCAATAATGACTGGAACAGGCCGGAGAACTGGTCTGTTGCGTGTACCTTTACAAGAGATTTTATTAACTTTGAAAATGATCGGGATATATCAGGCAAGGGCTTTGCCTCTCCCGGCGATGTCATTCAATGGAACGGGAAGTATATCCTGCCTTATCAGTCATATCCGGATGTACCGACCATGCTCTGCTATAGCCTGTCAGAGGATTTAAAAAATTGGTCGGATCCGGTATTCTTTTTGGAGGAAGCGAGGGAGCTTCCCTGGAATCAGGCAAACCGGGTAATCGATCCCACCTTTGTAACGGAAGGAGAACGGCTTCATTGTTTCTTTGTGGGAACAGACAGAGTACATTATCAGAGTGCAACAAATCTGGTAGGGCATGCTTATACGGATGATCCGGAATTGAAAAAGTGGATAATCACTACTGTTGACAAGCCGCTGATAGGCGCATGTGAAGAGGCTCCGGATGGCGCAGAAAATGTCACGGTTTTCAATAATGGAAAAGAATGGATTATGATTTACAGTGAGGGACTGAAAAATCAGCATCTGGCTTATATTGTATCAACGGATTTGATTCATTGGCACAGCAGAGGGAGAATAGAGATTCCTGTCCAAAGCTGGCTTACTACAAAATATGGGGCGCCATTTGTCTGGAAAGAGGATGATTGCTGGATGATGATATTGATGGGAGAGGATAAGGACAGCCACACAACCCTGGGGCTGCTGACTTCTGCGGATGGTTTTAGCTGGAAGCTGCTGAGTGAACAGTAAAATATTTGATTGTTTTTAAATGCGGAGGAATATCATGGAAATATATGTGTCTAAAGAATCCAGAGGCGGAGACGGTACGAAAGAATATCCTTTGAATTCACTTGCTCAGGCGGCAATTATTGCGAAGCCGGGAGATGAAGTTATAGTAGCGCCGGGGGTGTACAGGGAATATGTCAATCCGGCTTTCTCAGGCACGCCGGAAAGAAGAATTACATACCGTTCTGCAGTTAAAAACGGAGCCGTTATTACGGGGGCGGAAGAAGTAAAAAACTGGGAAAGATATAAAGAGAATGTATGGAGGGTAAGAATACCTAACGGTATTTTCGGGGAATACAATCCTTATATCGTAGAGATTTTCGGAGACTGGTATGATGCCGTAAAGCCGATGCATACAGGTGAGATTTATATTAATAATAAGGCATTATATGAAACGGATTCTCTGGAAGAGGTATTACATCCTGTCATTTATAAGGGCTCCTGGGATCAGAAGGGTTCCCTGTATAAATGGTATACGGTACAGGAACAGAATGAAACAGTGATTTATGCCAACTTTCAGGAATTGAATCCCAATGAGGAAAATGTGGAAATGAATGTCAGAAGGAATTGTTTTTATCCTTCTGAAGAAGGTATCGGATATATTACGGTTTCCGGATTTACGATTACAAAAGCTGCGACACAATGGGCTCCGCCCACAGCTTATCAGGAAGGAATGATAGGTCCTCACTGGTCAAAGGGCTGGATCATTGAAGATTGTGACATTTCCCATTCAAGATGCAGCGGTATATCCCTCGGAAAATATCTGCAGCCTGAAAATGATAACAAATGGGCGGTAAAGCATACAAAAACCGGAACACAGACAGAGCGTGATGCCATCTGTCAGGCTCAGCGCGAGGGGTGGACGAAAGAAAATATTGGTTCGCATATAATCAGAAGATGTAATATTCATGATTGCGGACAGACCGGTATTGTCGGACATCTCGGCGGTGTATTTTCCATTATTGAAGACAATGATATCCATCATATTAATAACAAGCAGGATCTCGCCGGAGCAGAAATCGGCGGAATTAAAATGCATGCAGCCATAGATGTTATAATCAGAAGAAACAGGTTCCACCACTGTACCAGGGGCTTATGGCTTGACTGGCAGGCGCAGGGCACACGGGTGACACAAAACATATTCTATAAGAATACCCCTCCGGACGGGACGGAATTCACAGAGCATTTGTCGGTTGCGGAAGATATATTTGTGGAAGTGTCTCATGGGCCGACCCTGATGGATAATAATATTTTTTTATCAGAGGTTGCGGGACGGTTTTGTACACAGGGAATTGCATTAGTACATAATCTGATTGCAGGTTCTTTCGTATATGTTGGGAACGGCAGTGATAATGGGAGTAAAGTATTTCCCTCACCGCGTTATACACCATATCATGTTCCTCACAGAACAGAGATAAATGGTTTTATGACGATACTTCACGGGGATGCAAGATTTTATAATAATATTTTTGTACAGCAGCCGGTCAGACAGCTTTTAGTGGATTATGCAAAAGACAGGAAAATAGATCGGCTGGATTTGATGAACTATATTGTCGGCACCAAACCTTATGATGGATATCCAAGCGCCGAAGAATATTTTGCAGGATTTCAGGAGAATAATTATAAAATTCGTGAGGAGAGGGATAAATATTATGATCATCTGCCGGTGTATTCCGGAGGTAATGTGTATTTCAATGGTGCTCAACCATATGATGGCGAAAGAGACTATATGAAAGACACAGAGCATCACATCGATCTGGAGCTTGTGGAAAAAGACGGGGACTTAATCCTTTATACAAATCTGTTCCGATATATGCCTAAAACAAGGAATAGTATGATTTCAACAAAGCTTTTGGGAGAAGCATTTGAACCGGAAGAATTATTTGAAAATCCGGACGGCTCACCGATTACCTTTGATGAGGATTACACAGGAAAGCACAGGCTGCCGACTCCTGTCAGCGGCCCGTTTGAGATTTATGAGGAGATTGCTTCTATTTTATTATAAAATATGCTGCTTGTGGCCGGATACATGTGCTGTCAGTTTGCTGGCAAAAGAAAAAGGTATAGTTGTGCTGGACAGATGAGAGAATAAGAATATACTGAACTCAGAAAAAAAGAATCAGAGAAATCTGGTTCTTTTTTTAATTCCTACTTATAACATGACGTACATATGTCACCTTACTATGTTATAGTAAAGCTATAAGGCGGCAAACTAAAGATACATTCTTTCCCCGCCTTGATGCAGGCACATCCCCAAAACATACAGACAGGAGCAGACATGCAGATAAACAGACTATTTGAAATCGTATATATCCTGCTGGATAAAAAGAGCATCACCGCCAACGAACTCGCGGAGCACTTTGAGGTATCCAAAAGAACCATTCTGCGGGACATAGAAACATTAACCATAGCGGGAATTCCCATTTACACCACAAAGGGGAAGGGCGGGGGAATCTCCATAATGGATAACTTTGTCCTCAATAAAACCGCGGTATCCGAGGAGGAACAGAACCAGATCCTGATTGCGCTGCAGAGCCTTGCCTCCACACAGCATATGGATACGGACGGCATCATATCCCGGCTTGGCGCGCTGTTTCAGAAAACGGATACCTCATGGATTGAAGTGGATTTTTCCCGGTGGGGAAGCACCAATCCGGATAAGGAAAAGTTTGAGATGATAAAGAGAGCTGTTATAAACAAACTGCCGCTTTCCTTTTCCTATCCTGGTTCCAATGGGGAACTTACGGCCAGAACCGTATATCCTCTGAAGCTGGTCTTCAAATCCAGCGCATGGTACGTTCAGGCGTATTGCCTGGCCAGACAGGATTACAGAACCTTTAAAATAAACAGGATGCTTTATCCGGAGGTGCTGCCGGAAAGCTTTGCTGGAATGGAATTCACGCCGCCTCCCATTGTTTCAGATGATATCAGGCCGGATTCCCTTGTATCTCTTCGGCTGCTTTTTGCGGCGGAAGCGGCCTATCGGGTTTATGATGAGTTTGACGAAAGAACCGTTCATCCGAATGAGGACGGAACCTTTACCGTGACGATTGAACTGCCCAATGATGCCTGGCTGTACGGCTTCCTTCTGTCCTTCGGAACTGCGGTAAAGGTAATAGAGCCGCAGCATGTAAGAGATTATCTTCTTTCCATGGCAGACAGGATAAAAAACTTTTATAAAGATGACATAAGGTGACATACAGCTGTCACCTTATGTGTTGTATGATAGGTTCATAGAAAAGCAAATCATTTATCAGGAGGAAAATAAAATGAGCAGACCGGCGACAAAGACAGATTTGATCCAGGCGGCAGAGGAGCAGTTCGATAAAATGTGGAAACTGGTGGATTCCATGACACCGGAGGAACGGAATGCAGAATTTCATTTTGGGGAAAATGTGAAAATGAAAGAGGCGCACTGGCAGAGAGACAGGAATATACGTGATATACTGGTACACCTGTATGAATGGCACCAGCTGCTGCTGAACTGGGAAGAGAATAATAAGAAGGGCCTGGCAATGCCGTTTATCCCGGCTCCGTATAACTGGAAAACCTATGGACAGATGAATGTGGAATTCTGGAAAAAGCATCAGGACACCTCGTATGAGGAAGCCAGGGAAATGCTTCTTGACAGCCACAGAAAAGTGATGGAATTAATTAAAAAATATTCCAATGAGGAGCTGTTTGAGAAGAAGCATTTTTCCTGGACAGGGACTTCCAACCTTGGCTCATACTGTGTTTCAGCAACCTCCAGCCATTACGACTGGGCCATGAAAAAAATGAAGGCGCATATGAAGTCGTACAGGGATGCACAGAAAAGGGGCTGAAACCGCCATCCTACAGCAGGGGGGCGAGCAGACGCAGGATACACTGGAAACAGCGGATAAACACAGAGCGTTTCCTGCAGTAGTCCAGACCGATTTCACGGCATAACGGGAAGGTCTCGATAAAATCCTTTTTTACATCCATTACGGCATCACAGTCATAGAAATACACCCCGCATTCAAAATGCAGATAAAGAGAACGATAATCCATATTGATGGTGCCAACCACGGCAACCTTATCATCGGACAGATAGTCTTTGGCATGGATAAATCCAGGCGTATATTCATAAATGCGGACACCGGACTGTATCAGGGCGGCATAATAGGATTGTGTGAGCAGGAAAACAAGCTTTTTGTCCGGTATGCCGGGGGTGATTATGCGTACGTCAATCCCTCTTTCCGCCGCCATGCACAGTTCCTTCTGCATTTCGTTATCAATGATGAGATAAGGAGTGGTAATGTAAACATATTCGGCGGCGTTTTTCAGGATATTCATATATACATTTTCGCCCAGGGTTATATCATCCAGAGGAGTATCGGAATAGGGCTGGATAAAGCCTTTCTGCAGACTTTGGAAGGCCGTATTCCCGCGCAGATACCTTTCGAAAGAATCGTCGGTATCCCGGATGAAGTTCCACATTTCCAGAAACATGACAGTATGGCTTTTTACGGCGTCTCCTTCCATACGGACTCCGGTATCCTTCCAGTGGCCGTATGGGTGTGTGACATTAAAATATTCGTCTGCCAGGTTAAAGCCTCCGGAGAAGCTGATGTGATTATCGATAACTGTTATTTTGCGATGGTCCCGGTGATTCATGAATACATAGAGCAAAGGAATCAGAGGATTAAAAATACGGCACTGGATTCCCTGGCGGTTCAGACACCGCATAAATTCCGGCTTTACAAAGCCTATGCTTCCGAAATCATCGTAGATAAAACGTACCTCTACGCCTTCAGAAACCTTTTTCATAAGGACTTCTTCAATTCGGTGGAAGACTTCCGTATCTTCCACGGCAAAATACTCCATAAAAATAAATTCCCGGGCGTTTTCCAGATCCTTCAGCATGGCTTCCAGGGCAGGCTCTGTCTGCGGATAATAGATTATGTCCGTATTTTGATATACAGGAAATCCGCTGGAATGCTGAATATAGGACTGCTGGTTATGGATGTAAATATTTTCTCCCCTGAGGCTTTGGAGGATTTCCTTTTTCTGCTTAAGCTCAGGGCTGAATTTCCCCGCTACTTTTTCATAATGTGCTTTTGTCCTTTTCGTAAGGCCGGTTCTTCCGAACATCAGATACAGGGTAATCCCGAAGAGGGGGAGGGAGAGGATAACGATAGTCCATACAAGCCTGGCGGCGGAATTATCGCTCTTGGCATTGATCCGCAGAACCACGATGATACCGATAATTTCTATGACGGTGGCAAACCATACATAATATTGATTCAGCTTCCAGACAAGCGCAATGATCCAGATCAGCTGTATAATCAGACACAGAACGGTAAATAAAACACGTCCGAACACGACCTTCAGAATGTTCCTCATAGCATATCCCCCAGTTTTTTCTTCTGCAAATAAATGCCTGTTAACAAAATCATATTAATTATACCTGATAGCCGGGAGAATGTCTATTTCTCGTTGCCGGGCAAAAATCTGATGACTTAAGAGTTGGATTTTGCTATACTGGATACAGTGAGTAAACGGAGGTAGGAAAGCGGCATGGGCATGGATACAGAGCTTCAGGAGGTCGAATCTTTTGCAGACAGAATTCTGCGGAGTTATTTTTGTGAGTCGGATGTGGAATTCCTGATTTCCACCTTTGCCGAGGATATCGTATGGATGGGCGCCGGAGAAAGGCAGAAGGCGGAAGGAAAGGCTGCGGCAGCCGCCTGTTTCCGGGAAGGGAAGGGCGATCTGGCCCCCTGTGATATGACAGAGGAAAGATATGTGACCCGAAGGCTGGGAGAGAATATTTTCTTTTGCGAGGGAGACAGCTGGATCCAGCCGAAGAAGGAAACCGGTCTGTATTTCAGGACCCATCAGAGGATCACGTTTATTTTTGAACGGACAGGGGAAGGGCTGAAAACAAAGCATATCCATAATTCCGTGGATTATTCGGATATTATGGAAGATGAGCTGTTCCCAGCACAGGCCGGAAAAGAGGCATTTGAGAAACTGAGCAGGGTTCTGGAGCAGAGGGATCGTCAGATTGAGCTGATGCTTTCCAGGCTTCCGGGGGGTATGCTGATATGCGGCGCGGATAATAATTTTTCATCAAAATGGATCAGTGATTCTCTCTGTTCTCTGCTGGGCTATGACGGCCCTGAGGAGTTTGAACAGCTTACAGGGGGTTCCGGGCATGGTTATATCCTGGAGGAGGATTATGAGAGTGTCTGGGATAATATAAAACAAAAGCTGGATCGGGGAGAGTCTTACAGTCTGGAATACCGGGTAATGTGTAAGGACGGCAGTATTTTATGGGTATCGGACATCGGTGAAAAGGCGGAGTATCCGGACGGACAGGATGCGATCTACTGCTTCATATCCGATATAACCGAACGCAAGCAGAAGCAGATGGAAATGGATGCGGTGAATCAGGAGGTGAGAAGGCAGGCGGAATTCCTCACACAGCTTTATGATACGATACCCTGTGGTATTTTGCAGTTTACAACAGATAAGTCCCATGAAATTGTGAGCCTGAACCGTATGGTATGGGAATTCTACGGCTTTTCATCTGAGGAGGAGTACCGCAGGCATATAAGTTCTCCTCTGCAGCTTGTTCTTGATAAGGATCGGCAGAAGATAACGGAACTGATTGAACAGCTTGAGCCTTACTCAGGAACCGTGGATTATGTAAGGGAGAGCAGGCGGATAGACGGTACGCAGGTCTGGATCAGTGTAGTTATGGAAAGGCTGGTAAATGCGGACGGGATTGATGTAATTCAGGCCATATTCGCTGATATTACAGAAACCAAAAGGCTTCAGATGCTTCAGGAAAGGCAGCGGCTGATTGAAAACCAGTCGCTCCGGGCGGCCACCTGTACGGCCTATCCTATGATAATGAGCATTAATCTGACCCAGAATACCTATAACTGCTTTATTGAAGAGCAGGAATGCTTTCTGAGGAACAGGAAAGGCGCTTTTGATGAAATGGCAGCGGATTTCCTTCCTGACGTTTATCCCTCCTATCAGGAAGACTTCGCTTCCTTTTACAGCAGGGAAAATATGCAGGAACGTTTCCGGAAAGGGGAACGGGAATTGTATATGGAGGTTCAGGCAAAGGGGGTTGACAGAGAGTATCACTGGATTTCTGTACAGCTGATTTATGTGGACAATCCGGTAGGTGAGGATATTCTTGCGATTGAACTGGTTAAGCTGCTGGATGCACAGAGAGCCGAAAAAGCCCGTCAGGAGCAGCTGATGAGGGATGCGCTGACGGCGGCAAGGGCGGCCAATGAGGCAAAATCGGATTTCCTTTCCCGTATGAGCCATGATATCCGGACACCGATGAACGCCATTATCGGCATGTCCACTATCGGCCAGCTGAAAAAAGAGGATCCTGTCAGAATACAGGACTGCTTCAGCAAAATTGACGCCTCCTCCCGTTATCTGCTTTCCCTTATCAATGATATATTGGATATGTCCAAAATAGAAACAGGCAAAATGTCCATTGCCAGGGAAAAATTTGATTTTGTGGAATTTATAGATGAAATTATATCTATTATTTATCCTCAGACGGTGAATCAGGGGCTGCATTTTGAACTGTACTATGAGGAGCCCATAGAGCATTATTATATCGGGGATGAACTGCGTCTGAAGCAGATAATCATGAATCTTCTCTCCAATGCGGTGAAGTTTACACCGGCAGGCGGACGTGTGGAGGTGGAGATACGGGAAGAAAAAAGGACGAATGGTTTTGCCTATCTGCGTCTGATGGTGTCGGATACGGGAATCGGTATGTCTGAGAATTTTATGAACCGGCTGTTCCAGCCCTTTGAGCAGGAATCTTCGGAAATGGCCCGGAACAATGTGGGAAGCGGCCTGGGGCTTTCCATTGTATATAATCTGGTGCAGCTCATGGGAGGAAGCATTGAGGTGCAGAGCAGGAAGGAGGAAGGGAGTGTCTTTACCGTACTTCTGCCTGTAGGCGTAATCAACGATAATGAAGAGGAAGAACAGAGGAGAAAATCCAAAGAGCTTCTGAAAGGGCTGAAGGTCCTGATCGTAGATGATGATGAGATCGTGGGAGAGCAGGTTTCCGATATCCTGGGAGAAATCGGCGGCTGTTCCCTGTGGGTGGATTCAGGAAGAAAAGCGGTACGGGAAGTAAAGGCGGCGATGGACAGCGGACAGCCTTATGATATTGCGATGGTTGACTGGATTATGCCGGATATGGACGGGGTGGAAACCACCCGCCAGATCCGTAAAATCACCGGCCCGGATACGACTATCATTATTATTTCCGCCTACGACTGGAGCTGTATTGAAGAGGAGGCATGCCGGGCAGGCGCCAATTACTTTATTTCCAAGCCTTTGTTTAAAACTACGATTTATAATACCTTTTCTCATCTGGGCGGCTTCACGGAAATCTGCAGTGAAAAAATCAAACAGGATTCTGCGGTGGATTTCGATGGAAGGCATGTTCTGTTAGTGGAGGATAATGAGCTGAATCGGGAGATCGCGAAGTCACTGCTGGAAATGTATGGACTGAATGTGGACAGTGCGGAGAACGGGCAGGAAGCCGTTGAACAGTATCTGAAGAAGCCGGAGGGCTATTACTTTGCCGTATTGATGGATATCCGTATGCCGGTCATGAACGGACTGGACGCTTCCAGGGCGATCCGGGCTTCCGGAAAAAAGGATGCCCGGACAGTTCCCATTTTGGCTATGACAGCCAATGCCTTCGATGAGGATCGTGTCCTGGCAAAGGCGGCGGGTATGACGGGATATCTGGTGAAACCGCTGGATATGAAGCTTCTGGTGGAAGAATTAAGAAAACTGCAGTAATATACATAAAAAAGGAAACGTCAGGGACGGATGTTTATGCATCCGTTCCTGGCGTTTCACTTTTTATGGCTTTTAGAAAAAGGGAAAAGGTGACGTCCGCCAGTGTGGCGGCATCGGTATGGTAACAGACAATAATACGGTCCGGACTTTGGGCCAGTGCGGTAACAGCCCCGAAACCGGAATGAATTGCGGCGGCGCAGATTTCATCCGGATCCAGGTCCGGGCGTACGGAGCCGTCGTGAAACAGGCCGCCTTTGAGAAAACGGAACATGTCTCCGGAACGGAATTCGTCAGGGCTGAATATATGATTATAAATCCCGTTTTCCATGTCCATGGTTTCCCGGGTATAGGTATGGCTGAAGGCGGACTGAAAGAGTAAATCATGAGGCGCGGTGCAGAGAATGTGCTTTAAAAGATGGAAAAAGCACTGGAAACGTGAGTAGGTAGTTTTGTTTGTCTGCTCATAGTATTCCATAAGCCGGCTGCTGTAGCCTCCGATTTTTCTGTGATGGATTTCCCATAAAATTTCATCTTTGTTCTCAAAATAGCGGTACAGCGTGGAACGGGTAATGCCGCAGCAGGAAGCTATTTCCGTGAAGCTTACGGCTTCTATTCCTTTTTTGATAAAAAGGCCTTCCGCTGCAGTGAGTATTTTTGTCAGCTGGTTGGTGCTGTGCTTCATATATTTATATTTTGCCACCATTCTCTTTTCTCCTGTATTAAGCATCGTTTCAATCTGAAGTATAAAGGATTCTGTACTTAAAAAATATCAGGATTTTGTAAAATTTAATACAGGCTGTCTGAATTTGTACACAGTGCCTTATTTTTTACGAATTTTTAACTTCATCTATGTGGATTGCGGAAAAAAGCCGTGTTATTCTACCGAAGGAATCACATGGAAAACAGCTGGCTGCTTGGGATGGTGCAGCGGAAGGAGTAAAAGGAAATGAGAAGAAAAAATTATATGGTTTGTGCAGCGGCGCTGACAATGATAATAGGTATTATGGCGGTATTGCCCGGCTGCGGGCCGACAGTACGGGCAGAAAGCGGTTCCGCCCCGGATGCGGCGCAGGAGGTAAATACAGCGCAGGAAGAAAGCGCGGCACAGGATGGAAGTACGGCTCAGGGAGGGGCTGGCCTGCAGACAGAAGATTGGCCGGAAGAAATCACGGTGGTTCAGATGCCGAATGAAAATAACCCGAATGTGGGGCAGAAGCATGAAGAATTCAGCAGGGCTATGGAAGAGGCTCTCGGAATTAAGGTAAAGGAGATGGAGGGCACGGAATATTCCGTGGGGATTGAAGGAATGGCGAGCTGCAACATTGACGTCATGCTGGTCAGCCCCATGAGCTACTATCAGGCAAAGGAAAGAGCCAACGCCCAGCTGCTGGTGAGCACGCCCATGGCCTCTGAATATTATACGGCCTTCATTACACAGGCGGACAATGAGGAAATCAATACGCTGGAGGATCTGAAGGGAAAAACCTTTGCTTTTGTGGATCAGGCGTCTTCTTCCGGTTATATGTATCCCAAGGCCAAGCTGGTAAAAGAGCTTTCTCTGGATCCGGATTTGTTGGAAAACAGCGGATATTTCTTTGATACCGTGGCGTTTGCCGGACAGCATCCTTCTGTTGCGACAGGTGTTGCCATGGGGGATTATGATGCGGGCGCGGTAGCGGCCTCCGTGATTGATCAGATGGTGCAGGCAGGCGCGCTGGAGGATGGAAAGCTGAAGGTTATCGAACGGACGGATACGATTCCCAATCCCGCTTATGTTGTCCGCGGAGATCTTCCCGACAGTCTGAAAGCAAAGCTGAAGGAATTTTTCCTCAATTATTCGGATGCGGGTTATTTTGCAGAAGTGCATGGGGACCCTTCCATACGTTTTGTAGATGTAAGCGAAGAGGATTATAAGGTGGTTTATGATACTCTGGAAGCGCTGCATATTGAAGGAGAATAAGAAAATGGATAAGGTACTGCTTCATATCGAACATTTAACCAAACGTTATGACAAGGAAACGGTTGCCCTCCGGGATGTGAGCATCGACTTTAAGGAAGGGGATTTCGTTGTGGTAATCGGCCCTTCGGGGGCGGGGAAATCCACCCTGATACGCTGTATTAACCGGATGATCGACTCGACAGACGGAAAAATCTTGTTTGACGGGCAGGAAATAAGCGGGGCCAGTGGGAAAAAGCTGCGTTTGCTCCGCTCCCAAATCGGGATGGTATTTCAGAATTATAATCTGATAGGACGTGTAAATGTGGTTAAAAACGTGCTTTACGGCCGTCTGGGACATATGCCGCTGTGGAAAAGTCTGCTGGGAAAATACAGCAGGGAGGAAAGGAAGGCGGCCTTTGCCCTGCTGGAAAAGGTCGGCCTGAAGGATCAGGCTTATAAAAGGGCGGACGCCCTTTCCGGCGGACAGATGCAGCGCGTAGGAATCTGCAGGGCATTGATTCAGGAACCCAAGCTGCTTCTGGCGGATGAACCCATTGCTTCCCTGGATCCCAAATCAGCGGAGATCGTTATGGAACAGATGCATGATATCACATCGGAAAGAGGGCTTACCTGCATTGTCAATCTGCATCAGGTAGACTTTGCCCGCCGTTATGCCAGCCGTATCGTGGGAATACGGGATGGGCAGGTGGTTTTTGACGGCGCTCCGGACGAACTGACGGAAGAGATGACAGCCTTCATATATCAGGGAAAAGAGCATGAAATGAAACTGAAGGAAACGGAGCCGTCCAGACAGGTGTCAGTAAAAAAGGTGGTGATTCAGAATGGCTGAATTGGCGGGAAAAAGAGCGGAGACATTTCCGGTTTCCAGGGAACGCGTGAACCGGACCTTTCTGGTTTTCCTTGGCGTGGCGGTGGTGTTCTGCGGCTGTATGGCCTACCTGGAAATATCACCTTCGGATGCAGTGAAAGGGTTTCCTGCATTTGCAAGATTCTTTGCAGTTAAATTCCTACCGGCTTCCTTTAAAAATATCAGGGCTTATGTGCCGGCAGTAGTTGATACGGTGCTTTATGCTGTAGTTGCAACTTACCTGTCCACGGCCCTGTCCTTTCTTTTCGGTCTGCTCATGTCGGAAAAAACGAACCCTATTACGCCGCTGCGCCTGCTTTGCAGAGGGATTATTTCTTTTTTGAGAAATGTCCCGGTTCTGGTTTGGGCTTCTATTCTGGTTTATATGTTCGGAGTGGGTGAAATTGTGGGACTTCTGGCATTGATTATAGCGACTCTGGGCTTCCTTTCCCGGAGCTATGCGGAAAGCATCAGCGAGATTGCCGGGAGTCATCTGGAAGCTTTGCAGACGGCAGGTGCGAGTTATGGACAGGTGCTTGTCCACGGGCTGATTCCGGAATTTCTCCCTTCCTGGATAAACTGGACTTTGTTTTCCTTTGAGATTAATATCAGGGCATCCGCCATACTGGGCATGGTGGGAGCTGGGGGTATCGGCGTTCTCATTCAGACAAACCTGAAGCTGTTTAAATATCAGGAAGCCTGCGCCATCATTCTTGTAGTCATTGTTATTGTGCTGCTTACCGAATTTGTGACCAATAAAATACGCCGCATGATCCGCTGACGGAATGGAGGAAAAAGGAGAAGGATGGGAGCAAAGATGGAAGAATACAGAATAGAACCGGCAGGAGCCGGATTAAAAAAGGTTCTGGCAATCGCTGTGCTGGCAGCCGGATTTATCGGCAGCTTCATGGGATTGGGAATTGATGCCGGAAAATTTGTGGAACGGCTGTCCAATGTGGGGCCGGTCCTGCGCAGGATGGCGGCGATCAATCCGGCCATTCTGCCTGATATAGCTGCCGGCATCGGCATAAGTATGGCGCTTGCCGTGGTTTCACTTTTGGCGGGCGCGATGATTTCCGTGATACTGGCTTTTCTGGCTGCGTCGAATATCACTCCGCTGCCGATCCTGGCAGCGGCGATTAAAGGCATCGTAGCTGTAATACGGGCTGTGCCGGCGCTCGTCTGGGTACTGATGGTGGCGGCAAGCATTGGATTCGGAAATACGGGCGGCATGGTTGGACTGATGTTTCCTGTTATCGGGTATCTGACCAAAAGCTTTATTGCTACGATAGAGGAACAGGGAGGCGGCGCGATTGAAGCCATGCGGGCCTCCGGGACAAGGTGGATTGATATTGTCCTGAAGGGGCTTCTCCCGGAGAGCATACCCGGTTTTATATCCTGGATCGCTATCCGGTTTGAGAGCAATATCGCGGAAAGCATCTCCTTTGGCATGGTGGGGGTCAGCGGTATAGGAATGCTGCTGAACAGGGCAATTTATCAATATAAATACAGTTCTATTACGACGATTATCCTTGTGATTTTCCTGTCCATGTTCGTCATCGAAATACTGAGCAACTATATTACTGCAAAGGTTAGGAAATAAAGATGGAAATAGAAAAAGATTATGAAAAAAACTGGGTGCGTCTGCCGCTGGTATTCGCAAGCAATGTGAGGGAGCTGGGCGGTTACCCCGTAGAAGAGGGGGGACAGACAGCTTATCACAGATTTTTGCGGGCGGATGATATCAGTGAGTTAAGTGAAAGCGATGTACAGTTCCTGCTTCGGTATGGGGTTACTTCCGTACTGGATCTGCGCAGTAACGGAGAGGTTTGCAGAAAGCCGGATGTACTGGCGGAGGTTTCCGGGGTTTTGTGGAAAAATGTTCCCTTTTTAAGAGGAGAGGCCGGGGATATGAGCCGCTATGCCGGAGAGGGCGCTGTGGCTGATTTAGGTGAAATGTATCTGCAGCTTCTGGAAGATAAGGAGAAAATCAAAGAAATTTTTACATTTATAGCAGATGTACAGGAAGGCTGCCTTCTGTTCCACTGCGCAGGAGGAAAGGATCGGACGGGAGTGCTTGCTCTGCTGCTGATGATGCTGGCGGGAGCGGATAAGCAGGATTGTATGACCAATTACGGGCAGTCTTATGTGAATCTGAGCAGGAAAAGACAGGATTTTTTTGATGATTATGAGGTGGAAATGCCGCCGGAAGCCATGTCTCTGATGTATTCCCATCCGGAGACGATCGCTCTGTGCTATGACCATGTCATGGAAAGCTATGGAGGGATAAGACCGTATCTTGCATGCTGTGGTTTGGAGGAAGGGCAGATAGAAGGGATATACAGCAGGCTGGTGAATTGAGTGAGGAAGCAGGCCGGGTTCGGCCTGCTTCCGGGAGAGGGACGGTTGTTTATGCATCCGTCCCTTTCAGGTACTGAAGGGCATTATTATAGCAGATGTTCTGTACTACTTTGCCGAGATATTCCATGCAGCAGGGATATTCGCCTTCCTCCACCCACTGACCGATTTTATTGCAGAGAATTCTTCGGTAATATTCGTGTCTCGGAAAGGAGAGGAAGCTTCTGGAATCCGTGAGCATGCCGATGCTTACCGGCAGCAGGCTTAAGGAGGCAAGCACCTCCAGCTGGGCCTCCATTCCCCGTTTGTTGTCACAGAACCACCAGGCGGTTCCGAACTGTATTTTTCCGCGGAAGGGGGCGGACTGGAAGTTGCCGCACATGGCTGCCAGCATTTCATAATCCCTCTGGTTCAGACAGTAGAGAATTGTTTTGGGAAGCTGTCCGGTGCTGTCCATGGAATTAAGAAGAGCGGAAAGCTCACCCGCATAAAGAAAATCGTCAGTGCTGTCGAAGCCGGTATCCGGTCCGACGGCCTTCAGCATACGGCTGGAATTATTCCGCAGGGCGCCAATATGAAGCTGCATCGCAATATCCCTTGCAGCGTATTCTTTTCCGAGGAACGTGAGGACGTTCCCCTGGAAACGGCGGCGTTCGTCGAGTGTAAGCGCGCTGCCTTCCATACGTCTGGCAAAGATATCCTGGGCTTCTTCATCGGAGGCCGGGGCATAAATGCAGCCCTCCAGACTGTGATCCGAAAGCAGGCAGCCGCCTTCCCGGATGAAGAAATCCAGACGGGAACAGAGTGCTTCTTTCAAATCAGACAGACAGCTGATGGGATTGCCCCAGGCCTTTCCCAGAGAGTCCAGGTATTGAGGATAATCCTCTTTTCCTATCAGATAGGCCTTGTCGGGACGGAAGGTAGGCAGTACTTGTACGGAAAAGCCTTCTTCCCTGAGCAGACGGTGGTAATGCAGATCCTCACAGGGGTCATTGGTGGTGCACAGTATTTGGACATTCTGTTTTTTCAGCAGGTTCCGGACGGAAAAAGCAGGGGAGGACAGTTTGGCGTTGCAGGTATTCCAGATTTCTTCGTGAGTTTCCGCAGAAAGAGGGGTGGTGACGTCAAAGTACCGCTGCAGCTCCAGGTGGGTCCAGTGGTATAGGGGATTCCCGATGGAGCTTTCTATGGTTTCCGCCCAGGCACGGAAGCGCCGGCAGTCGGATTCCTCCCGTTCCCCGGGGGATAACTCCCCGCGGGGGCCGGTGACCAGTTCTTCCGGGAAACCGGCGGTGCGCATGGCGCGCCATTTGTAATGGTCGCCGTACAGCCAGGCCTGGGTGAGATTGGTGAAGCTTTTGTTTTCGTAAATCTCCTGTGCGGACAGGTGATTATGGTAATCGAAGATGGGCATTTGTTCCGCATAGGTGTGATAAAGAGTGCGGGCCGTCTCGCTGGACAGCAGAAAGTCCTGGTTCATGAAAGCTTTCATGGGCTATTCTCCTATGTATTTCTGCAGGGTGTTTTCAACTGCTCCGGTACCGGCGCCAAGCTGACGGAAATAATCCTTTACCAAATCGGCAAGGCCGGTTTCGATTAAATCAACGCCCCAGATTTTGTTGTCGGCAAGGAGGGGATCCAGTCCTGACAGATCCTCCGGTATGCTGCCGAGACGGTAAGAAGACACGAAGGAGCGCGCTGTTTCCAGCAGAGGATCGGAGGAAGGCTCAAAAGGCGTGCCCTGATCATCCACAGCCATCAGATAACGCAGCCATCCGGCAAAAACAAGAGGGATGATATGAAGGTCCTCCAGGGACAGCCGGGAGGATTCTTTATATGCCTTAATGGTTTCTCCGAAACGGATGGGCAGCTTCTGTGAGGTATCCGTAGCGATCCGCTGGGGAGTATCCGGCATGAAGGGATTGGGAATCCGTTTGGTGACCACTTCGTCAATGAACTGTCCGGGGTCCAGAATGCCGGGATCCACCACCACAGGAAGGCCTTCCCTGTAGCCTATAATCTCCACCATTTTCTTAAGCAGAGGATTCTTCATCTCATCGGCAATGAGAGTATAGCCCAGGAGGCAGCCATAGATGGCAAGAGCGGTATGAAGGGGATTCAGGCAGGTGCACACCTTCATTTTTTCCACCTTGTCTACCGTTTCACGTGAGGTATAGATAATGCCGCACTGATCCAGAGGAAGCTTTCCGTTGGGAAAGGCGTCTTCTATGATGAGATACTGGCATTCCTCCGCGTTCACAAAGGGGGCCACATAGGTGTTTTTGGAGGTGATAACCGGATCCAGGCCGTCAATATGGTCCTTTTCCAGCGCCGCCTTCACGGCAGGATCCGGACGGGGAGTGATTTTGTCAATCATGGTCCAGGGAAAGGAGACTTTGCTTTTATTATTGATATAGGCGAGGAAACCGTGGGAAATAAGCCCGTTTTCTTCCCAGGCCCTGGCAAAAGCATTGACGGCGGCATACAGCTTATCCCCGTTATGGGAACAATTGTCCATGCTCACCAGTGCGATGGGAAGGGTGCCTTTTTCGAAGCGTTCATAAACAAGGGAAACTACCTTTCCGAGATAGCTTTTGGGAGCGGAGGGGCCTGCCTGGAAATCAGAGGCGATGTCAGGAAGCAGCTCTCCTTTGCCGTTTACCAGGCTGTAGCCCTTTTCCGTGATGGTAAAGCTGGCCATTTTCAGGGAAGGGGCGCAGAAAATTTCCTTCAGGCGTCCGTATTCCGCTTCATCCTGGCTGTCCAGGATCAGGGACTCCACAATGCTTCCCACCACGGTTTTTTCCATGCTACCGTCGGACTTTAAGGTGACGAGGATGCCAAGATTATCGTGGGGACGGTACATTTTTTCTATAATCTCATAATCGTAGCCTTCCGCGGCGATGAGGCCGGTATGGAGAATCCCTTTATTAAGAAGGCACTGGGCCACGTTGGCCTGGAACGCGCGGAAGATATTCCCTGCGCCGAAATGAATCCATTCCGGTGCGTCCAGGGTATTCTGCGTAACGGCGGGGATATCGAACTGCGGCAGGTCATAGCCTGCGGCCTGCCAGTTATCCTTTTGGGAAATGCCTTTCTGTGTTAATTCCATAGTGAATGTCCTTTCTGTTTTCTTAAAAGTTCTTAAGAGGGCGGCGGATTATCTGCCGCTGTGAGATTTTACAATAGCTTCCCAGAGGCCGTTCAGGTAGGCAGCGCCCAAAGCCCTGTCATAGAGTCCGTAGCCGGGCATCGCCACCTCATCCCAAATCATCCGGCCGTGGTCGGGGCGGATGGGGCCTTCAAAACCGATATCATAGAGAGCCAGCATGATTTCATACATATCGAAGGTGCCGTCGGAGGAAAGATGGGCGGATTCTTCAAAATCCGTGGGGCTATTGAACTTCAGGTTCCGCACATGGGCAAAATGAATCCGGCCTTTGAGGGAGCGGATCATGTCGGGCAGGTCGTTCTGCAGGTTCGTGCCGTAGGAGCCGGAACAGAAGGTAACGCCGTTGTGTGGATTATCCACCATTTTCATCATGCGCAGGATATTTTCCTTGTTGATGATGATGCGGGGCAGGCCGAAAACACTCCACGCGGGATCGTCGGGATGGATGGCCATATTGATATCGTATTTGTCGCAGACCGGCATGATACGTTCCAGAAAATATTTCAGGTTGGCAAACAGCTTTTCTTCATCGATATCCTCATACATGTCGAATAAGTCTTTGATTTTCTCCATGCGCTCCGGTTCCCAGCCGGGCATGATTGTGCCGTTGGTATCTCCGGCAATGGAGTCAAACATATTTTCAGGATTCAGTTTGTCCACCGCTTCCTGAGTATAGGCAAGAACGGTGGAGCCGTCCGGGCGCACTCTGGCAAGCTCGGTCCTGGTCCAGTCGAAAACGGGCATAAAGTTGTAGCAGACCATATGGATATCCGCTTTTCCCAGGTTCTCCAGGGTGGTGATGTAATTGTCTATGTAGGCGTCGGGGCGGAATCCTGTTCTTTTCCAGAGCCTGACGCAGCTTTATACACTCCTGTTCCGCTGCGGGCGAACGTCCGCTGTACCCGGCAATCAGCCCTTCCACGTACTTCCGTTTCGCAGATTTTGGCTCATATCCATATTTTGTTTCCAGATAGCCCTCGATCTCGCCGATTTTTTCATCCACCAGATAAATGCTCTGGATCTCGCTGCTGAATCCCTCTGTCTCATAGGTCACAAATCCTTCTTGACTGCACCGGAAAACCGCCTGATTCACTGCCTCAATCTGTGTCATATCGCCGTCGTTGCGGCTGTAATTCTTATAAAGCTGAGACGGATTCAGTTTTGTCCGTCTCGTAATCACATTGGTCCCCCTGTCTTTTTTGCTCTTCCTGTATTTATCCGCCAGGGCAGCCAGCAGCTTTTCTTCGTAATTCACCATATCTGTCCCCTCACCGGCTGCTGTACGCCTTTTCTTCATGGAACTGCACGATCCCCAGCTGCATACTGTCCGCGCGCACACGCAGCGCAGGCAGGATTACCTCGCACTCGTTCCCGATGGATTCCGTCTTATCCGGAGAGCAAAAGATTACCTGGAGTCTCTGCTCCCGCATGAATTTCAGCATCAATTTCACATTGCCGGGATCCATCTTGGCAAACGGCTCATCGATAAATACGAGACGTGTGGAATTGATACGCTGGTTGTAAATCAGCAAAAGGGCCGACGACAGGATCAGCAGATACGGGATTTGCACTTCCGCCCCGGAGTTGAAACCAGTCTGCCGGGATAATTTTGCCCGGTCCAGGATCTGGTTGCTGATCAGAATCTCATAATTCATATAGTTCCGGTAGTCGGCAAAACGGGCAATCGTTTCTTCACTGTTCTTTTCGATGATCCGGTTGATGATCTGCTTCATCTCTGTTTCTAACCGCTCGCCTTCCTCATCGGACACGGAGGTCAGCATATCGAAAGCGATCTGTCCGTCTGCATTGCCTCCCAGCTGCTCCCGCTCGTCCAGATATCGGGCGTATTCAATCACCTTTGCGTATTCTGACCCGTCCTTTACATAATGGACATCAAATTGATATTTTGCAGCAAAGCTCAGCTTTGCCAGTTCTCCGTTGATCTGCCTCAAATCTTCTCTGGCACGCTCACAGGATTTCAGAATCGTCAGCACAAATTCATTTTTAAATATCTCCTCATATCTGCGGGTCTGCTCTTCCAGTTTCTGACGGATTTCCTGAAGATTGTCCATCCAGATGCGCTCTCTTCTGCCTGCATACCGTTCTCTTCCCTCCGTCCCTCTGGGCAGCATGCGTCCGGCATGTTTTGCGTTATAATCCGCCTGCTTCTGCGTCAGATCTCTTTCATGCTGCGTGATACTATTTCCTATACGCCGTCTGG
>OGYI01001408.1_pt1 | contig 23551 bp, 20 predicted proteins | sample 1576521 | NCBI WGS metagenome assembly OGYI01 (sample SAMEA3541484, study PRJEB24748) | human gut metagenome | biome: human gut; feature: human-associated habitat; material: faeces | place: China | collected 2012
CTTTTCTCAGATTTCTCTTTCTCTTCTGAGATTTCTTTGTTAAGATATGGCTCTTGTAAGCTTTATTTCTTACTAATTTTCCTGTTCCTGTTTTTTTGAAGCGCTTTGCTGCTGCTCTACAAGTTTTAATTTTTGGCATTGTAATTTCCTCCTTAATATCGTATCTATTTAATGTCCCTCATCCAGCCTGACACCCTCAGGGTGTCTCTCCAAATGAATGCAACATCCTAGTGTTTCTGTGCTAAAAACATTGTCATGCTTCTGCCTTCTACCTTAGGTGCCTTCTCAACTACAGCAATGTCCTTCAGCATATCGGCAAAATCATCCAGAACGTGCTTGCTGCTTGACATGTGTGCCATCTCTCTTCCGCGGAAACGAAGAGTAACCTTCACTCTGTCGCCCTTGGTAAGGAATTTGCGCGCTGCCCCAGCCTTTGTATTCAGGTCATTGGTATCAATATTTGGTGAAAGACGCACTTCTTTGACATCGATGGTCTTCTGCTTTTTCTTGGCTTCTTTCTCTTTTCTGGCAAGTTCGTAGCGATATTTACCATAATCAATGATCTTACATACCGGCGGCTTTGCCTGTGGGGCAATCTTTACTAAATCAAGCTCTGCCTCCTGAGCTTTGGCCATTGCTTCTCTTGCGGACATAATTCCGAGCTGCTCTCCGTCCGGTCCGATTAAGCGTACCTCTTTGTCTCTGATTTGTTCGTTAATCATTAAATTGCTAATTGTCGTGCACCTCCATACCTGATAGATGATCTGTTCTGATCCAGTTTTTAACTTCTGGACTCTCATTCCCCTTCGCAGGAAGAAATTCCTGCCTGATACCTGACGCCGCAAATATAAAAAAAGTGCGGACAGAATCCACACTTCTCCTATTACACTCGCGAACTAAGTCACGCGCTGCTGTGCAATATGAACCCGAGCCGCATCTAAGTATGCGCTGAGGTGAGAGTGAACTCTGCTTTCTTTTCATCACGTACTGTCGTATAATATCATGCCTTATTGTGAAAGTCAAGATGTTTTTTTATTTTTTCTAATAATTTTTTTCTTATAAATTTGTGCATATTTTTTGCAGGCACAGGAAAAACTAAGACTGCTGCAGCGGTTTAGTGCCCTCATGAAATACGGTCTGCTGAACAACTGCAAATGTTTGCAAAATCAAGCATACAAAATCAGGAGGTAAAAAACATGACAATTTTAAAATGTTCCGCAACAACCTGTGCTTACAATGAAGATATGCTTTGTTCCAGAGGGGAAATCAACGTCATGGGTGACAGTGCAAAAAGTTCTGAAGAAACATCCTGCGGAAGCTTCCGGGAAAAGAGCCAGGGTGCCATGAACAGTGCCAAAAACAGCTGTGGATGTGAGACCATCCAGATTGACTGCAAAGCCCACAACTGTACCTATAACGAAAACTGTAAATGTACCGCAGCTGCTATTGATGTAGCCGGAAGCGGTGCAAAAGTATGTTCTGAAACAAAATGCGATACCTTTGAATGCCAGTGCTAGAGCGTGTTTGAAAAAGGCTTTCTGCAAAAATTTTTCAAACAGGTTCCAGAAAATAGCCGCAAATTCAAAAACAGCCCCCGCACAAATGTGCGAGGGCCTTTTAATTTCCATTCATTATCTGTTTCTTAAGAAATCCGGGATCTGGATATCTTTCTTCTGAACAGTGCTGGATGGTGTCTTCGCTGTGAATGGTGTAGCATTCATAGTCGGCATGCTGAAAGACGGCATGTTCAGATTCACACCAGCAGACGCTGTAGTGGAAGCAGGTCTCTTATTGGCAAATACAGAGTTGCTTGCCTTATTTCCAAATGGATTGGATGCCTGTGCATTATCAGAAAGGCCTGTAGCAATAACAGTGATTCTCGCATAATCAGCAACAGAATCATCATACATAGCACCAAAGATGATATTTGCATCTTCACCTGTAAGCTCCTGTACATAGCTTGCAGCATCATTTGCGTCCATAAGGGAAATATCACCGGAAATGTTGATGATAACGTGTGTAGCACCCTTGATGGTAGTCTCAAGAAGCGGAGAGGATACAGCCTGCTGTACAGCCTCCATAGCCTTGTCATCGCCTCTTGCCTCACCGATACCAATGTGTGCAATACCTTTATCTGTCATAACAGTCTGAACATCAGCAAAGTCAAGGTTGATAAGAGCCGGCAGATTAATCAGATCTGTGATGCCCTGAACTGCCTGCTGCAGAACCTCGTCTGCTTTACGAAGTGCTTCCGGCATAGTTGTGCGGCGATCTACAATCTCCAGTAATTTGTCATTCGGAATTACAATTAATGTATCAACAGCCTTCTTCAGGTTCTCAATACCTGCAAGTGCGTTGTTCATACGTGTCTTAGCTTCAAAACGGAAAGGTTTGGTCACAACACCTACAGTGAGGATCCCCATTTCCTTAGCTGCTGCTGCGATAACCGGTGCAGCACCTGTACCAGTTCCACCGCCCATACCGCAGGTAACGAATACCATGTCAGCACCTTCGATGATCTGTTTTACTTCCTCAATGCTCTCTTCTGCTGCTTTCTGTCCAACCTCAGGCTGTGCTCCTGCACCAAGACCTTTGGTAATTTTCTCACCGATCTGAAGTACAGTTGGAGCTTTACACAGAGTCAGAGCCTGCTTATCTGTATTCACTCCTACAAACTCTACCCCGCCGATGGCTTCTTCAACCATTCTGTTAACTGCGTTATTTCCGGCGCCGCCTACTCCGATTACAATAATCTTAGCAGAGGATTCCGCCTCATTTGACATTATCTCTAACAATGTACTTCCTCCTTTATTTCTACCTTATATCCTTTATCTTTAATTTCAGCAAATATATATACCAAGCTGCATATAGCTATATCATATATTTTTTTTGTGAATTTATCAACCACTAATTTTGTTTTTTTATACTTTTTTCGCGAAATACGCGATATTTTCCTCAGAGTGTGTTTGAAAAAGGCTTTCTGCAAAATGTGCATCACATTTACAGGAGATTTTCAGACACTCTCTAATATTCCTCATCGTACCCGTCATAACCGCTGTTATTATAGTCTTCGCTGTAGTCCTCACTGTAATCTTCAAGCTCCTCTTCGCTTCCATCTTCACTGGTTTCATTGGGATTGGGGCCTACGTAATTTCCATCTTTATCCAGCTGTCCATAACCAGTATAGCTTCCATCTTCCATATATCCGCCAAGCCAGCTGCCATTTGCAGCAATACTCTCCTCAGTAGGTCTGGAGCCTACATAGTTTCCGTTCTGGTCATATTCCCCTTCACCGGTATAGTCACCCTCCAGGTCATATCCTCCATGCCAGTTAGCCACTGCATTCTCGTAAGCAACCGCAGTATCCACATCCTCAATCACGCCATCCTCGCCCAGATCCTGCTCGAAGGTAATCGTCTTGGAATTGTCATTTACATTTTCCAGATGAAGGATTCCCTTTTTGCCAGAAAGCTTGGGCAAAATTGCGCTGACACGTGTCATCTTGTCCTCAAGATACTCGTCCTTTCCCAGCATCACCCGGATATCTCCATAAGTCAAGGTAATCTGATAACTAGTGTCAAATTCAATATGATCCGGTATGGCATCGTTCTTCTGGAAAATAGTTGACAGCGCCACCGCAGTGGTAAGCACCGAGCTTCCCTTAATTGGAAGCTTCTCCCCTTCGATCACATGGCTTACTTCAATGCCGTCAAAAAAAGGCACCAGTTCATCCCTTGTATGGGAACTTTCAATAAAAATACCGTTTCTGTCAAAATAAATATAGCTATCCAGATAAGGAATGCAGCCTACCGCCTTCTTTTCCCGGACACTGATGCAGATACTGTTATGAGAAAGCCTGGTAATATAAAAGCCTTCCACAAAAGGCACACCCTCTACGTCCACCCTGGAATGGAGCAAAACTGCAAGAACGGAATTATCCGTAAAAGCCCCCTGCAAAGCCATCTCCTTCACCTGTTCATCCGTGTAACGGGAGGTTCCCATTACCTCCACCTTTGTCACATGAAAATAGGAAAAGAAAAAGACAAGTCCTGCCAGCAGAACTGCCCCCAGGGTACCCAGAATCGCTTTCTTATGTTTTCTATAGATCAGCTTCATTTTCAGTGATTTCATATATTGTTATTCCTGTATCCTTTTTACTGCTGCTCCCAGCGCATTAAGATCCTGGCAAATATGCTCATACCCCCGCTGTACAAAAGAATATCCTTCCAGTACGGTAACTCCCTTAGCCCCAAGTGCTGCCAGGATCAGGGACGCACCGCCTCTTAATTCCTGCGCCTGCACAGCTGCTCCATGTAAAGTCTTTACACCGCAGATTACAGCCTCATTTCCCTGTACGCGGATCCTGGCTCCCATTTTCCGCAACTGGTCAGCTGCTTTATAACGGTCTTCAAAAACCATTTCACGAATGCAACTTTCCCCCTCTATGGTGGAAAGAACTGCCATTACGGGAGACTGCAGATCTGTTGGAAATCCTGGATAAACACCCGTTTCCAGCAGTTTAACAGGGCTTTGAACATTTTTTCCATTGACTAATAGTTTACCACTGTTACCTTTATATTGTCCACCCATTTTCCTATATACTTCCAGAAAGGCCTTCAGTTCTCCTTCCGGAGGGTTTTCAAGAACGATCTGGCTTCTGGTTATAGCTGCCGCACAGATATAGGTTCCTGACACAATGCGGTCTGGCGGCACCTGAATGCACCCGGCACTTAGGCTTTTAACTCCCTGGATTCTTATTTCAGAAGTTCCATCCCCCTGTATTTTTGCTCCCATGGAACGCATATACCTGCAAAGCCACTGTATTTCCGGCTCACAGGCACAATTTTCCAATACAGTCTCTCCCTCTGCAAGCACGGCTCCTAAAATGCCCTGCTGGGTAGCTCCCACACTTCTTTTTGAAAAAGAAACCAATGCCCCTTGCAGATGAGGTGCTTCTGCCATCAAAACTCCCTGTTCCTCTGTGACCACTGCGCCAAGCTTCCGAAGCACAAAAAGATGCATATCAATAGGTCTTTTCCCGATCACGCACCCACCTGGATAGCCAAGGCTTCCTTTCCCATTTCTTGCGAGAAGCGCTCCAAGAAGAATCACGGAAGACCGCATCCTCCCTGTAAATTCAAAAGGAACTGACCATTTACCGGCATTTTCGCAGTCCATATACAGATCATGGTCTTCCCACCAGGTCACTGCCCCAAGCTTCTGAAGAATTTCCTCCATACAAAAAACATCCGCGATCCGCGGACAGCCTTTGAGCACACTGACTCCCCGATGTAAAAGAGACGCCGCCATCATAGGAAGCGCTGCATTTTTTGAGCCCTGTATCCGAATACTTCCCTTCAGCTGGTGTCCTCCCTCAATGTAAATCCGGTCATTCAAGCCATTCACTCCTAAAGGGCCTCTTACCTTTTATTGTATGCGAATATTTCTGACTGGTGATAAAATTTCATTTTCTGCTTACGCTCAAAGCCAGCCCCATCTCGCCCAGAAGAAACACCACTGAGGTTCCGCCATAGCTGATAAAGGGAAGCGTGATTCCTGTATTTGGAATGGTGTTTGTCACCACCGCAATATTCAGGATCACCTGAATGGCCATATGGCTCATAATGCCAACGCATAAAAGTGTTCCCTGCAGTTCCCGGCAGTGAAGGGCAATCACCATCAGTCTCCACATAAGAAGCCCAAATATGCCAATGAGAAAAAAAGCTCCGGTCAGTCCCAGTTCTTCGCAGATAATGGAAAAGATCATATCATTCTGGGCTTCCGGCACAAATCCCAGTTTCTGCAGGCTGCTGCCAAATCCTCTTCCGAAAAGCCCGCCGCTTCCAATAGCATAAAGTCCCTGAATGGTCTGAAAACCCTTTTCATACTTCTCCGGATTCCGCCATATGGCAAGCCTTTCCAGACGGTAGCTCTCTGCTGCCAGAAACACTGCGATCACTGCTGCACCAGTCACTCCCATTCCAACAAATCTGGCATATCCCGGATCTGATATAAAAATCAGGATTACACCGATTCCAAGGATTATGATTGCCGTACTTAGGTTATTGGAGCCTACCAGTCCTACAATTGGAAGAAGTGTCAGCATTGTCCTGCACATAAACCAGAAGCCAGCTGTAGTCTTTTTGCTTCCCTGGATCTGCCAGGTGAGAAAAAGGATCACTGCTGCTTTTGCAAATTCCGAAGGTTGAAAAGACAACGGTCCAAAATTCAGCCACCTTCTGGAGCCATTGATTTCCTGTCCTACAAATAAAACTGCTGTAGAAAGTCCCATAGATAAGAGATAAGCAGCCGGTGCCAGCCGAACAAAGAATCTGTAATCTGTCTCTGCTACTATGTACATGGTCATAAGGCCCAGAGCTGTTGCAAAAAGCTGCTTTTTAAAATAATAGGCAGAGTCGCCGAAACGTACTCTGCCATTATATTCACTGATGGAAAACAGCATGACCAGTCCGAATACTGCCAGAAGCAGCACAAGGATCAGTAAGACCGTGTCTGTTTTCGTTTCTTTCTTTCGCTCCCGGATCATAGAGATCTGCTCCTGACGTCCCATGCCTTGGTTAAAGCATATGCCAGATCCGGGTATTCTATGAAATAAATCATAAGTTTCTGTACCTGCCGCCAATCACATTCTATGGCTACGACAACCGAGTTCGAGTGAAATATACTGCAAAACGGAACGTGCAGATTACAGGAATGATTTTTCAAACAAGCTCCAGAGCATGCCTCCAAAAGGCTTTCTTCAAGATGTACGCTGCAATTTGCGGTATATTACAGTGCTCTCACATACTCCTTAAACATCTGGCCTCTCTGCTCATAATTGTCAAACTGACCCCAGCTTGCGCATGCAGGAGATAAAAGGACCGCGTCCCCGGCGTTTGCCTTATCCGCACACACCTGCACAGCTTCTTTCAGATCCTCACAGAGAATAACATCATGAAAGCCATTCTTCTCAGCCGCAGCCTTAATTTTCTCTTTCGTCTGACCAATAAGTACCAGATACCTTACTTTGCCGTCAAATGCCTGGATCCACTCATCATAGCTGGATTCCTTATCATATCCGCCGCCGATCAGAAGAGTCGGACGGTTCATTGCCTGGATTCCCTTAATAGCCGCATCCGGGTTGGTTCCCTTTGAATCGTTATAATATGCCACACCGTTTTTCTCAGTTACATACTCAATTCTGTGCTCCACGGCTGTAAACTCACAGATACTCCTACGGATACTATCCATATCAACACCTGCGTAGTAAGCCATGGCCACTGCTGCCATTACATTCTCAAAATTGTGCGTACCAAGAAGCTTCAGTTCCCCTGTTCTCACAACCGGAATCTCCTCTTTCTCTGTACGAAGAATAATCTGGTCTCCTCTCAGGAAAATACCCTGTTCAAGTTCTCTTGCACTGGAAAAATATACAGCCTTTGGCACAATGCTTTTGCCAAATTCACGAAGGATTTCATCCTCATAATTCAGCACACATACATCCTCCGGACCCTGGTTGCTTGTGATCAGCTCTTTCACGCGGATATACTCAGCCATTGTATGATGACGGTTCAGATGATCCTCTGTGATATTCAAAATGGCGCTTACCCTTGGAGCAAATTTCCAGATAGTCTCAAGCTGGAAGCTGCTGATCTCTGCAACCGTGACCGTCTCATCTGTCATCTCCAGTGACTTGGAAGTATACGGAGTTCCAATATTTCCAACAACAAATACAGATGGGCGTGCATCTGACATGATTTTCCCAAGAAGGGCTGTTGTTGTAGTTTTTCCGTTTGTTCCGGTAATTGCAAGAACTTCACCCTTTCCAGTCTGATAAGCCAGTTCAACCTCGCCCCACACAGGAAGTCCCTGATCATAAAAACCTTTTACAATTGGAAGATCTGTGGGAACTCCAGGACTTAATACCACAAGATCCAGGCTTTCCTGAACTTCCTTCGGCAGCTCTCCTGCATAGATGGGAAGTTCATAATTTCCACTGATTTTATGTAATACGCTTTCTTTATCCAGATCTGCTTTTCCATCGTAGAGAACCGGGCAGGCACCAACTGCATTCAGAAGATCAGCTGCGCCGATACCGCTTTTTCCGGCTCCGAAAACCAGAACTTTTTTTCCTTTTAATTCCATGATTTATTTCCTCCTTAATGCCTTGCAATGGATGCCCCGGAATTCTCCCTTTTCAGGCAGCTCTTACAGGGCTAAAAGTCCGATCAGGCACATAATTGCAGTCACAATAGTAAACACTGCAACTACTCTGGCTTCTGACCATCCGCAAAGCTCAAAATGATGATGGATAGGCGCCATTTTGAAAATACGTTTGCCATGTGTTGCTTTGAAATAGGTTACCTGGATCATAACGGACAATACCTCAACCAGATAGATCAGTCCCACGATCAGTATAAACAGAGGCATCTGCAGCATATAAGCCACACCTGCCACAAATCCACCAAGCGCCAGAGATCCTGTATCTCCCATGAACACACTTGCCGGGTATACATTGTAAAGTAAAAATCCCATCAGTCCGCCGATAACAGCACAGGTGACAGGCTCGATACCTGACTGAGTTCCAATGGATACAACCGTGAAAAATACGGCTACGATCAGGGTAACGCTGGTAGCAAGACCATCTACACCGTCAGTAAAGTTTACGCCATTTACCGTTCCGATCACTGCAAAGAACAGCACCGGTACAGCCAGCCAGCCAAGATTCAGATAATGTCCCCCCCAGAATGGAATACGCATGGTCAGAGACACATCTGTATACCGCAGCAGGTAGAAAGTAAAAATACCTGTTACCACTACCTGAAGCAGAAATTTCTGCCATGGAAGAAGTCCGTCAGATCTTCTAAGGACTACCTTCAGATAATCATCCAGAAAACCGATCAGTCCGAATCCCAGAGTCAGGAACAGAACCGGGATAATCTTGGGATAATCTTTTACATAAAACAATGAAGTAATAATCGTGGATATCAGAAAGATCACGCCGCCCATAGTCGGGGTTCCGGCCTTTTTCAGATGCGACTGTACGCCCTCTGTTCTCTCTGTCTGTCCCATTTTCAGCTTACGCAGAAAAGGAATAATAACAGGTCCTAATACTGCACTGATTGCGAAGGAAATCAGTACCGGGATCACAATATGAAATTCCATCCTCACACCTCTTTAATTCTTTCGTTTTTTTCGTTCCAGAGTCTGTTTAAAAAAGCATTCCGCAATCTTCCTCAAATTGTGACACACATCTTGCAGAAACCATTTTCAAACACGCTCTAAACTTTTTAAAGCATCTTATAGTATAAAGCTTTTCCCCTTATTTATCAACCCATAGCTTGGTTTTTGCAAGATAATATCCCCACATTGTTTACTGCTTACTTCGTGACCGGTAACATACTTCTCCTTGCTCACAGCCTGACCGATCACCGAAGCTTATCTTTCTTTTTTCTGATTTAGAGCGTGTTTGAAAAAGACTTTCTGCAAGATGTGCGTCACAATTTGTGGGAGATTTTGCCCGGATGAGGGCGCCGTAGCGGGCTACGGCAACCGAATTCGGGTGAAATCTCCCACAAAGTGGGGCGTGCAGATTGCGGGAATGATTTTTTAAACACGCCCTAAGACTGTGCAGCAAACATTATTTATGTAATAGGAAAATCCTGCAAGGCAGAATCCGTTCCAGACTTGTACAAAAAAATTACTTTCCAGATTCGTACAAAAAAATTGCTTGACACTAATAAAATTTTGCGATAGCATGAAGACAATAAAAGAAAAATTGAAAGGAGATTTACACCATGAAAGTAGTTTATACAGAGAAGGCACCAGCAGCAATCGGACCATACTCCCAGGCAATGATCTTAAATGGAGTATTATTCACATCTGGACAGATTCCGGTAAATCCTGCAACAGGCGAGATCAACGGAAATACCATTGAGACTCAGGCAGAGCAGGTTATGAAGAATCTTGGCGAAGTACTGAAAGAAGCAGGAAGTAGCTTTGAGAAGGCAGTTAAGACAACATGCTTCCTTGCTGATATGGGAGATTTTGCCAAGTTTAATGAAGTATATGCGAAATACTTTGTAAACAAACCAGCACGTTCCTGTGTCGCTGTGAAAACTCTTCCGAAGAATGTTCTTTGCGAAGTTGAGGTAATCGCAGAAGTTTAATAGTACTGTCCACAGGAAAATGTGTCAAATGTTTTTGTATTTAAAGATATGCAAATATTTAGAATATATATTGTCAGGCCTTCTGGGGTTCACCCGGGAGGCCTTTGTCATAAATAAAAATTGTGCAGAATTCTGTTGCAACGCAGTCTGGAATGTCAGACAGAAATCCCTGGCATATTAAACTGTTGACGGATTGCTTTTTAGTTGGAAATCATGTATAATAGCGAACGATAGCATGGGGATTTTTTGCTATGCAGGAAAATCCCTTTCAAGAAGAAAGGCAGGGACGAAATGTGGATAATCTTATGAAAGTGGGAATGGGATATGATGTACACAGACTGACAGAGAACCGGAATCTGATCCTTGGCGGTGTGAAGATACCGTGGGAGAAAGGCCTGCTGGGACATTCAGATGCAGATGTACTGATTCATGCGATTATGGATGCTCTTTTGGGAGCTGCAGCTCTTGGAGATATTGGACAGCATTTTCCAGATACAGATCCGGCATACGAGGGGATTTCCAGCGTAAAGCTGTTGGAACATGTAGCCTCTCTTCTGGAAAAAAAAGGATATGGTGTAGGAAATATTGACGCTGTGATCATTGCCCAGAAGCCGAAGATGGCACCTCATATTCCACAGATGAAGGAAAACATTGCGAAAGCGCTGCATATGGAGCCTGACTGTCTGAATATCAAGGCTACCACAGAGGAGAAGCTGGGTTTTACCGGAAGAGAAGAGGGAATTGCTTCCCAGGCAGTCTGCCTTTTATACAAGAAATAATGTTGTTGTGCGCACAAGTACAAAATGCTGCAGAAGTCTGGAATTGGTAGCTGCGAAATAACATTTAGAGAAATTGACCGGAGGGAGAAATAAAATGAAGATTTTTAATACGCTGACCCGTCAGAAAGAGGAATTTGTACCCCTTGAAGAGGGAAAGGTAAAAATGTATGTCTGCGGACCTACTGTATACAACCTGATCCATATTGGTAATGCACGTCCAATGATCATTTTTGATACAGTCCGCCGTTATCTGGAATATAAAGGATACGAAGTAAACTATGTATCCAACTTTACAGACGTAGATGACAAGATCATCAAAAAAGCAATTGAAGAGGGAGTTTCTGCAGAGGAAATTTCCCAGAGGTATATTGAAGAGTGCAAAAAGGATATGGCAGGAATGAACGTGAAGCCTGCTACTACACATCCTCAGGCAACTCAGGAAATTGACGGCATGATCAGCATGATCCAGACTCTTATGGATAAAGGATATGCTTATGCAGTGGCAGACGGAACTGTATATTTCCGTGTAAAGAAATTTAAAGAATATGGAAAGCTTTCCCACAAAAACCTGGATGACCTGCAGTCTGGATTCCGTGCACTTCAGGTATCAGGAGAGGACCAGAAAGAAGATCCGCTGGATTTCGTACTCTGGAAACCGAAGAAAGAAGGGGAACCATACTGGACTTCTCCGTGGTGCGATGGCCGTCCGGGCTGGCACATTGAGTGCTCTGTTATGTCTAAGAAATATCTTGGAGACGAGATCGATATCCATGCCGGTGGTGAGGATCTTATTTTCCCGCATCACGAGAATGAAATCGCACAGAGCGAATGCTGCAATGACAAAATTTTTGCAAGATACTGGATGCACAATGCATTCCTGAATATTGATAACCGTAAAATGTCCAAGTCCCTTGGAAACTTCCGTACTGTGCGTGAGATCAGCGAGCAGTATGACCTGCAGGTGCTTCGTTTCTTCATGCTGAATGCACACTACAGAAGTCCGCTGAACTTTAGTGCTGATCTTATGGAGTCTTCCAAGAATGCCCTTGAGAGAATTACAGAGGCAGCAGGACGCCTGAAAGACCGTAAGGAGAAGGCATCTGCTGTTGAACTTACTGAGGCTGAGAAGAAACTTCTTGCAGAGGCAGAAGGATATGTAAAGAAATTTGAAGAAGCAATGGAAGACGATTTCAACACAGCTGATGCGCTTGCAGCTGTATTTGAACTGGTCAAATTTGCCAATACAAATGTAACAGAAGAAGGCAGCGCCGCTTTTGCAGAAGGAATTCTTGAAATTCTTGTGAAGCTTTGTGATGTGCTTGGACTTGCTGCTGTGAAGAAAGAAGAAATTCTGGATAAAGAAATCGAAGATTTGATTGCAGAGCGCCAGGAGGCAAGAAAGGCAAAGAATTTTGCAAGAGCAGATGAGATTCGTGATGAACTCCTTGCAAAGGGAATCATTCTTAAAGATACACGTGAAGGAGTAAAATGGAAACGGGCTTAAGTGAATTAAAAGAACTGTTTGAACTGAAAGACAGGGATCTGCGAACCTATTCCCCGCTGACACTGGCTTATATTGGAGATGGTGTTTATGAACTGGTGATCCGGACAATCCTTGTTAAAAAAGGCAACTGTCCGGTGAATCAGCTTCATAAAAAGGCCAGCAGCCTGGTAAAGGCAGGAGCGCAGTCAAAGATGATGGAGCTTCTGGAACCTGATCTTACAGAAGAAGAACTGGCTGTCTATAAAAGAGGCAGAAATGCACATTCCCCTACAATGGCCAAGCATGCTACAATGGCAGATTACCGCAGGGCTACAGGCTTTGAGGCACTGATGGGATATTTGTACCTGAAAGAAGATTATTCCAGAATTGTGGAATTGGTGAGAAAAGGAATTCCGGAAGAGAATTTATAAAGAACAACAGCAATGATTTTACAAAGGCAATAAGAGACAGGAGGCTGCAAATGAGCGAGCAGATTGAAGGAAGAAATGCGGTATTAGAGGCATTTCGCTCAGGAAAATGCGTGGACAAGCTTTTTGTTCTGGACAGATGCCAGGATGGACCAGTACGCACCATTATCCGTGAGGCAAGAAAAAAAGATACGATCATTAATTTTGTACAGAAAGAGCGTCTGGATCAGTTAAGCGAGACAGGCGCCCATCAGGGCGTGATCGCGCAGGTGGCTGCATATGAATATTCCACAGTTGAGGATATTTTAAATAAAGCAAAGGAAAAAGGAGAAGCACCTTTCATTTTTCTTCTTGATGATATCGAAGATCCCCATAATCTGGGAGCTATTATCCGTACTGCCAACCTTGCAGGCGCACATGGTGTTATCATTCCGAAAAGACATGCGGCAGGGCTTACATCAACAGTTGCAAAAACTTCTGCAGGGGCTTTGAACTACACACCAGTTGCCAAGGTATCTAATCTTGGACAGACCATCGAAGAGCTGAAAAAAGAGGGTATGTGGTTCGTATGCGCAGATATGGGCGGAGATCTGATGTACAATCTGAATCTTACCGGTCCTATGGGTGTGGTAATCGGAAATGAGGGAGAGGGCGTGAGCCGTCTTGTAAAGGAAAAATGTGACTTTGTGGCAGCTATTCCTATGAAGGGAGATATTGATTCTCTGAATGCGTCTGTTGCAGCAGGAATCCTTGCCTATGAGGTGGTTCGCCAGAGAATGAAATAAAATCCGGAGGAAATATGGGAAAGTTCGATGGTGTAAGTGATGAAGAACTGATTGCCCGTCTGCGGGCTGGAGAGACAGCCATAGAAGATTATCTGATGGAGAAATATAAGGGGCTGGTGCGTCAGAAAGCCCGGGCCATGTTCCTCATCGGAGGAGATACAGATGACCTGATTCAGGAAGGAATGATCGGTTTGTTTAAAGCAGTCCGGGATTTTCAGACAGATAAGGAGGCATCTTTTGCAACTTTTGCCAGAGTGTGTATTGACAGGCAGATATACAGTGCCATTCAGAATTCTAACCGCCAGAAGCACCAGCCTCTGAATTCCTATGTATCGTTGAATCAGGAGGATGAAAGCAGTCCAATCTGGGAACTGAGCGTGGAGAATCCGGAATCTATCATTATTGATCAGGAGACTACAGAGGATCTTCGGAAAAGAATTTCAGATTATTTAAGTCCTATGGAAAATAAAGTGCTGGATTTGTATCTGAAGGGAAAAGGATATGTGGAAATTGGAGGAATCCTGAATAAATCTCCAAAATCTGTTGATAATGCTCTGCAGAGAATCCGCTCCAAAATCCGCGAGGTAATAAGCTAGAGCCTTTTCTAGTCCAGGAGCTGGTACAGGAAATAGAAAAATTCTATTTCCTGTATTGACTTTTTCAAAAAACATGTTATCATATCAATTAATCAATGCGTCACAGAAGACGCGTCAATTTAATCTTTAATTCAAATTTGTTAATTCAGTTATTAAAATCCATTTAATTAATTATTGTATCTTAGAAATTGTTAAAATATTAATAATTATAGTTTCTATTTATTTCACTGATCTCAGATGTATTTATAAATCAAATCTTTTATTCTTTTTACTATTTAATTTTCGAAAAAATCCCTAATGACAGATATGACCGTTCTGGTTCTTTGTAAAGGAGGTGGTACCCATGTGCTGATTTTATGGTTACTGGTCTTTTTGAGCAGTAGCTGTTTTGCAGCAGGTCTGCAAAATAACAGAAATTCCAGGAGGAAAGGAGTAAGCAGGAACGGTTCCTGCCGTGATTGATCCATGAGAAAGAAATGGATGCTGTTTGTACTAGCGTTCTGCCTTTTGGCGGGAGCAGCAGGTTCTATGGTGTATGCCTATTTAATTGACCGCCAGGAAACTGTTAACAGGATAAAGATAGTGGAGAATAAGACACACATTGAAGAAGAGTTTGATCCTCCGGCCGATCCTGGACCAGGATCGGTCATAAAGAAAAAGCCATGTATTGTAAATGATTCTGTGATTCCGGTATATGTCCGGGTCAGGGTAGTATTCAGCAATCTGGATGCACAGGCGCAGTGTGAGCCTATTAAGATAAAAGACAGTTGGAAAACAGGAGAAGACGGATACTATTATTATCAGAAACAGCTTCAGCCAGGACAGCGAACAGATACGGTTTTTGATAATATTGTTATAAAAAACATAGTAAAAAAAGAAGATTTAGTTCCATTTGATATTCTTGTGTATGAAGAGTCGGTTCAGAGCGAAGGATTTTCTTCTCCGGAAGAAGCCTTTGCAAGACTGTAAGGAGGTGCACATGAAAAAAATGAAAAAGGCAGCACTGATCTTTGGAACCGGGTTATGTCTGGCTGTGGGAACTGGCGGCACACTTGCTTATCTTGGTGACACAGGACAAGTTGCAAACAGGCTGACATTTGCCGGGGAAAAAGGCCTGGATGCAGTTCTTACAGAGCCGTCATGGAATCCACAGAAAGGATTACTTACTGTTCCAGGTTCTTCTGTTGCAAAAGATCCTCAGATAACCAATACATCAGAACTGAATATGAATGAGCTTGCAGCATTGAAATGTGAGTTCGTTTACAGTCAGAATTGCCCGGATAAGAGCAAAAGAGGAAAAGTCTTAAGCGCTCAGGATATGGAAAAAGTAGTCCAAGTTTATACCATTGATTATAACAGTGATGATGCCGCTAAAGGAGAATGGGTGCGATTTGCTGAGCAGAAAAAGACAGACCCTGTACAGTATTTTTACTACTCGAAAGTTTTGAAAAGGAACCTGAATGGTACAGGAGAAACAACTGTTCCTCTATTTACAAAGGTCTGGGTGGATAAAAAGGTAAATAACCGCAGGCAGACCTGGATTCAGGAAATGGGCGGGGTGGAAATTAAGATTTCCGGACAGATTCTTCAGCAGATGACAGGAGAAGAATATTTTGGTCTTAACAATCCAAAAAGTGCGTATGAAGCAGGATTGTTTCATTTTTAATGAGAGAAAGGAAGAGAAAATATGAAAATGAGCAGAGGAAAAAGAAATGTATTATTTGCGGGAGTACTTTCATGTGCCATGTTATTTGGAATTGGAAACACAATGGCTTATTTCACGGAAAATTCTGTGCAGACCAATGTTTTTACCACAGGGGACCTTGATATTGGTCTGAAAGAACCGGACTGGGATCCAAATGAAAACGATGGAAAGAATATGTATCCGGGATACACGGTATACAAAAATCCAACTGTAAAGAACATCACCTCCGACAAAAACGGGGACGAGCCCTGTTATGTGAGAATGAGTGTGGACATTCTGAATAGTCAGGGGACACCGATCACAGACGATCAGGCGTTGAATCTGATTTATAAAACCATTTATTTTGATAAGACTTTTACCGGTGGATATGACAAAAAAGAAGGTAAGGCTACCGGACTGATTCAGGATAGGATTCCTGGCTACAACCTTGCACAGCTGGCAGCCTATCCAATGGTAAATCCATTGTGGACAAAGGACACGGCACGCTCCACTGCTTCAAAACTTGTTTTCAATTATATGGGAGCAAAAGGGGATGGAATTTTAAATATTGGAGAGGAGTCTACCCTGTTTACCAATATTGCGATTCCTACAGACTGGAACCAGACACAGATGCAGAAAGTTGGAAATTATCAGCTGAAAGTAACAGCACAGGCAATTCAGAGCAAAGGATTTGCTACCCAGTCAGAAGCTTACCGCATGTTGGATGAAGAAATTAAAGGAGGAACCTTGCAGGAAATAAACCGCGGCAGTGAGAACTGATCAGAAAGGAAGAGATACCATGAAGAAGCATAAGTGCACAAGTATCTGCATAACTGTGGTGGCAGTACTGCTGCTTGCATGCGGTACTGCGCTGGCTGCCTGGAATGTATCTGAATATGCAGTAAATCTGCTGTCCATGTCCTCTTACAAAAATTCCATACAGGAAAATTATGTAAGGCCAGATCATGTAGATCCGGGACAGAAAGTGGTGAAAGAGGTAAATATAAAAAATGAAGGAACTGTGGATTCCTTTGTCCGGATAAAAATTGGAAGAGTGTTTGGGAGTATCAGTGAAACCGGTCAGTTTCTGGAAAATCGGGAACTGGATCCTGAGATGATCGAAATTCATTACAACACCGATCTCTGGAAGCTGTGTGAGGACGGCTACTGGTACTATAAGGATGTATTGCCGGCAGGAAAAACCACGAAAAAGCCTCTGATGGACAGCTACTATCTCTCTGAAAAAGCAGACAACCGTTATAAGAACAAAGAGGCAAGAATTATTGTAAATCTGGAGAGTATACAGGCAGAGAGCGGCGAAATGAAAGCAATATGGGGAAAAAATGAGAAGGATCTTGGAATTACCTATCAGCCATGTACTTGCGAAGTTGTTACCAGTGTGATTTTTGACAAAAATCATAAGCTGATCATTGGCGGCGAGAAAACCGATCTGTTTGCAAATTTTAAGAACCTGCAGCCTGGATGTACAAGAAGCCAGACAATAAGGCTTGCTAATAACTCGGATTTAAACATTAAGATGAGCCTTCGGGCGGAAGCTGCCAAACAGAACAAGTACAGCAAAAAGAATCTGGAGCTGATACGGAAGCTTCTTACCAGTTATGCAAAGATTGAAATTCTGGAGAACAATAAAGTTCTTTATCATGGAACTGTAGATGGAAATCTGACGAAAAAAGGCTGGAGCATGAAAAAAGACATTTCCCTTGGTGAGTTTAAACCAGGAGCAGGAAAAAATCTGATTGTAAAATTGTCTTTAAGTGAAGAGATGGATAATGAATATCAGGAACTGTTGGGAAAAGTGAAATGGGTATTTTCTGCGAGTCAGGCCTCTTCGGATTCATCTTCCGGTCAAAATGGAAATGGTGACCGGGGGCACAATGACGATGAGAACAATGGAGATGACGGAAATAACGGCGGAAGTGGAAATAAAAGCGGAAATGGAAAGTATGGCGAAAACAGAAACAGTGGTGGAAGTGGATACAACGGTGGAGAGGAAAGCTTAAATGGAGCAGCAGGAGAAAAAGTGTATGCAACTGCGTCTGCAAGCCCTAAAACCGGAGATAACACAAATCTGCTGGCAAGATGGTTTGCGCTATTTGCAGCTGCGGTGGTTCTTGCAGTAACTGCAAGAAAACTGTACAGAAAGGAAAAAGACAGATGAGATTAAAAATCTGGGGAAAAGGTCTGTTGAAAATCATATGGGTGATTTTTGTCATTTTGTTAGTCGGACTTTCGTTTCCCCAGATATATGGCATGAAATGTTACAGCGTAATGTCTGGAAGCATGAGCCCTGATTTGCCAGTTGGAAGTGCCATATATGTGAAGGAAAAGGAGCCGGAAAAAGTAGAAAAAGGGGAGATCATTACATTTACCACAGAACAAGGGAGAACAATGATTACACACCGGGTAGCTGAAAACAATAAGGAAAAGCATTTTTTTGTAACAAAAGGGGATTCCAATCAATATCAGGATACAAAACCGGTAAAGTGGGAAAATCTGCAGGGCACGGTTGTATTTTGCATCCCTTTTGCCGGATATGTGCTGAACTTTACAGGAAGCAGAACGGGTAAAATTGCGGCAGTCTTTTTCCTGTTTGCAATTTATCTGGCAACAGAAATTTTTGAAGGGCAGACAAAAAGGAGAGTGAGATAAGTTGAGGAAAAAAAGAAGCTTTTTGGCAGTTATGGGGCTGCTTGTCGGAACTATGTCTTTTGCCGGGGGAACAGCTGCGTATTTAAGCAAATCTGCCGGCGAAGTAAAGAATGTTTTTACGGCAGGATCTGTAAAGGCGCAGCTTACAGAAGCCCACTGGGATACGCAAAAAGCGTCAAAGGTTTATCCCGGTCAGATCCTGGAAAAAGATCCGGTTGTAAAAAATATAGGGGAAAACAGTGCAAATGTTTTTCTGGAGGTAAATGTTCCTATGAGAAGTATAGCTGTTCTGGATGGCAGTACAGGCAGAAAAACAATAAGAGAAAACAGAGAATTGTTTACATTTCAGGCAGACGAGACGAAGTGGACTCTTCTTTATCAGGAGAAAACCTCAGGAAACAAAAAATATATTTACGGCTATAAAAGTGTTTTGAACCCAGGAGAATCCACTACACCGCTATTTCGAAAACTTGCTGCTGTTTCCTATTTAGAGGGGGAATTGGATGCAAGTGTAAGCTATGATGTACCTGTGATTGCCAGCGTTATTCAGGAACAGGATGGAAGCAAAACCATGAAAGAAATCTATCAGGAATATTTGAAACAGGCTGATATTGACCAGAAGGAGGCGAGGGGATGAGAAAAAGAAATCTGAAAAAAACTATATTGGCCGCGGCTCTGGCTGTGCCTGTAGCGTTCTCCTATCCTGGCTGGGCAGTAAGGGCACAGGAAGATGAGAAGGTGTCAACTGAAACGGAAGCGCAGGAAGTAATGCAAGACAATACAGCGCCTGAAGAAGCTGAATGTGAAGAAAATCCTGCTCATGATGAAATGGATGGGGCAGAAACAGATAGTACAGAAACAGACAGTACAGAAGCCGACAGGAATGTTTCAGAAGAGGAGAAATTTTTTCAGAGTGGACTGATTGCAAATGAGGATGGAGAATTTTTGTCTTCTTTGGAGGAAATGGAAACTTCAGGAGAGGATTCCATGTTTTTTCAAGATGGTCTGGAAGTGCTTGAAGATGGCAGCACAGATGACTTGATTGATGCATATGTTGCTCCGGAAAATTATGCACAGGAAGGAACTCCTGTAAGAGAAGGAAAGGGCGGTTTTACCGCTGTTGCAAATGGAAGTACGCTTTTCAGCAGCAAATATACAAGACTTGGCTGGAATGCGGATACCCAGGTTTATTCATGGAACAATGCAGGAAATGACGTTATTTCAGGAATGAAGCAGGGAGCAATGGTAGAGGGACCGTATTTTGTTCCACTTAATAACAATGCAAAAGGAAAATTTGGTTTTCGTGTTACACATGTAGGATACAATAAAGAAGCAAATACGAAGGTAGACCTTCTTCTTACCTGTAATAATTATCAGGATTATACCTACGATTACAAGGGAAATAAAATAACGGGAATTTATCCTATGTTTGGTGTCAGCAATTCAAATGAATTGTGGATCAGCTTTAAGGATGAGCTCTCTGCACAGGAAATCAAAATTGATATTGTAAAAAGCGGTACAGATATTCCGGTTGCAGGCAACTATCGTTTTCGATGGCTGGATATTGATTTGTACCAGAGATTTGGAATCAATCTTCAGAATGGTTCTATAGGACACCGGTATGCGACAACTGATTCTGTAGTAAATGTAGTGAAGAAAACTTTATTTTCCAAAAACTTTGAAGTTCTTACCGCACCGGCACCTGCCGTTGACGGAGAGATTCCGCAAAATACAGTTGTTTATGAGCTGGACAATTCATCCGGCTTCTATCTGGCAATTCTGCGGCCTGGTTGCGGAGCTTATTCTATTGAAACAGCAAGCAGGATCAAAAGTGTATTTGCTGATGTACAGACTGGAACCTGTAAAACGTCTGCCGGACTTAACTGGGATGCGAAAGGCTATGGTCCGGTAGAGTATCCTGGCCTTGTAAAAAAGACTGGAAATACACTGGCTTCCCAGGGAACGTCAAACACCTTGTCTGACAGTACCTCGGAATTTTATTATACCTTGCAGACAGATATCCCGGAAGAGCATTCAGCGTATTATTACAGCTCTTGCGAAGTCAGTGATACCCTGCCGGCAGGAGTCGATTTCGCTGGTTACGCAGCTGTAAAGATGCTGCCTTCAGAGAATGATGTAACCTCATGGTTTAGTATTTCTACAGATGGGGATGTGATAAATTTTCAGGCTACACAGGCAGCATTGTCACAGGCGGACTTTTATGGAAAAACATATGAGTTTCAGATAAAAGTGAGAATGGATCCTACTGAAATAACACCGGTTTACAGTGGTGACAGTTACCGTTATGAGGTAAAAAATAAGGCTTCGATTACCTGTCAGCATATAAATGGGCTCGCAGGAACTTCCTGGTCAGATGAAGTGACTACAGATTGTACAAGATATAAAAACAAAGTAGTGAATGCCTCTGTAAAGAAGTATACTGCCAATTTGCAGGATGGGGTATGGAGAGAAGACCTTCTTCTTCCAGGTCCGGACAGTGAGTATAAATATAAACTGAATATAAATGTGCCGGATAATGAATTTGGCGGGTATATGACCAGAATGGAAATTGCAGATACATTGCCTGCGGGAGCAGAATTGACAGCTGCAACAGCGGAGGTTTATGAAAACGGGCAGAACAGAGTGGATGGACGGTTCCAGATATCTGTAAATGGAAAGAACATTACCTTAAAGGCAACAGAAGCTGCTCTTGGTGACAGAGGATTTTATGGGAAATCCTATGATGTGATTTTTAACGCCAAAATGGTACCAGGAGAGATTTCCTGTACTTATAACGGAACTGTAGCTTCTTATGTGACCAGCAATCATTTTACTGTTACGACACAGCATAAAGGAGACTCGCAGGCTGTAACAATTACCTCGAACAATGTTGCAGATAGGGCAAGCGTAAACAGAACCGAACCAAAGAATCCTCAAAAATGGATTCTAAGGGAAAATCAGAGAATAGTTACTGCAGAGTATAATGGCAGAGATTTTGAAAGTGTGTTTGAAATTGTTCAGGAAATTCCTTCCAATAAAAGAGAATGGAAAATTTCCAAATTTAAAATCCAGGATACTTTGGCAGACTGTTTTGAACTGAAAGGGGTTCAGATATATCTTGATCAGACAGTAGAAGCTTCATTTGGCGCTTCTGACAGTGTACGCGGAGATTGGAGTCTGAATGTTGCTGGAAATTCGATTACCTTGTCTTCTGTGGCAGAATTGCCAGAGCGCTGTTATGGAAAATCCGTGCGTCTTTTACTTACTGTTGGATTGAAGAGTAACAGTAACTTACAGCAGTACTATGTAGCAAATCAAAATCCGGATGTACTGGAAGCCCATATATACAATATTGCTACAAGTACTTTTAACTGGATCGGAGGAGAACCTTCTTCCACATCAAAAAATACAGAAAAGACCAGGGTGATTGTAAAGGAAAAAGTTCCAAAAGGTCATATTACTATAAGAAAAGTGGATGAGACAGGAAAGGCACTGCAGAATGGAAAATTTCAGATCACAGCTTTGGAGGACATCCGTTCTGCTTCTGGAAATATTTTGCTGAGAGCTGGGACTGTAGCAGATACTATAGTAACGGGTGGAAATGGAACAGCCATTTCAAAAGACATTTATCTTGGGAAATATAAGGTAAGTGAGGTAAGACCACCAGCGGGATATGCAATCAGCCGGCAGGTATTTGAGGCGAATTTAAGCAAAACAGAGCCTGAAAAAGCGATCCTTGTCAGAAATCAGAAAATGCATCTGTACATCAAAAAAGTAACAGAAACGGAAGAAGCAGGAGGAAATCGTCCTCCTATTGAAGGCGTAAAATTCCGTTTATGGGAAAGCAGTGCAAATGCAGATTCGGCGGGAACAACATACACAACAAACAAAAACGGATTAATAAAATTGGAAGGGCTGTCACCTGCCACATATTGTATACAGGAGACAGCAGTACCTGCCGGATATGTTTTAGATAACACAGTTTATAAATTTACTGTGGATGCAAATGGATTGGTAAAGAATGAGCAAGGTTATACAATGGTAATTGAAAATCGTTATATAAAAGCGGAATTTTTAAAGACGGATAAGGTGACAGGTGAAGCTGTTGCAGGAGCTGTTATGCAGTTGACGGATAAAAGCGGAAAAGTGATCGACACCTGGACGTCCGGGAAAACTGCTCATAGGATTAATAAACTGCCAGCCGGAGAATATGTACTTACAGAAATAACAGCTCCTTCCGGTTACAAAAAAGGAAAACCGGTGATTTGTACGGTAAAAAGTACATCTGGAGTTCAGAAGTTCCAGATGACAGATGTGAAGATGGTGACTCTTACAATAAACAAAATTCTTCATGGAGATGAAATTGTCTGGGGACAGGGAAATCCGGCCTTTACATTCACGGTGAAAGGAACAGATCTGGATGGAGAAGAACGTATTTACTCTAAAACTGTGGAATTTACAAAAGAAAACACAGACACCCGGGCAGATGTAAGCAAAAGGGCTGTATTCGCACTTCCGGCAGGGAAATACCAGGTTCAGGAGAGTAAAGTTATGCGGTATAAACTGGAGAAAATTGACCAGGTAGTAAATGGAACTGTACAGGGAAATACTGTTCGGTTTGATCTGTCCGGAAATCAGAATGGGACCGCTTCCTTTACAAACAAGAAAAGCGGAGATGGCTTACTGACAGATACAGATTATGTGCGGAATATTGTTATTCCTGAAAAATGAAAAATGCAGTATAGCAGTACCTGCCAGGTTGCAGCGGCAGGTGCTGCAGCAAAAAATTTTAATTATTTTATATTTTTTGAAAAAATTTGAAAATAAGTGTTGACAACAAGATAACCTTCTGGTAATATAATCAACTGTGAGCGGCAGAAATGCCGAACATGAGAGTGCTGATGTGGCTCAGTCGGTAGAGCGTCGCCTTGGTAAGGCGGAGGTCACGGGTTCGATT
>OGYI01001411.1_pt1 | contig 23517 bp, 16 predicted proteins | sample 1576521 | NCBI WGS metagenome assembly OGYI01 (sample SAMEA3541484, study PRJEB24748) | human gut metagenome | biome: human gut; feature: human-associated habitat; material: faeces | place: China | collected 2012
ACAAGAACTCTATCAAGATCATTGGTGACAACACAGATATGTATGCACAGGCTTACTTTGATTATGACTCCAAGAAGTCAGGCGGCGTTACAATGTCTCACCTGCGTTTTGGAAAGAAGCCGATCAAATCAACATATTTGATCCATAAGGCTAACTTTGTTGCATGCCATAATCCTTCTTATGTAAACAAGTACAATATGGTACAGGAACTGGTAGACGGAGGAACATTCCTTCTGAACTGCCCATGGGATATGGAAGGTCTTGAGAAGCATCTGCCAGGACAGGTAAAGGCATTTATCGCGGATCACAATATCAAGTTCTATACGATCGACGGTATCAAGATCGGTAAAGAGATCGGACTTGGCGGACGAATCAATACTGTACTTCAGTCAGCATTCTTTAAACTGGCATCCATCATTCCGGAAGAAGAAGCGATCGACCTAATGAAGAAAGCAGCTAAGGCTACTTACGGAAGAAAGGGAGATAAGATCGTACAGATGAACTATGACGCTATCGACGCAGGCGCTAAGCAGGTTGTCGAGGTTCAGGTTCCAGATTCTTGGAAATCATGCGAAGACGAAGGACTGTTCTCACCAGAAGTTAAGGGTGGAAGAGAAGATGTTGTCGGATTCGTTAAGAATATCCAGGCTAAGGTTAATGCTCAGGAAGGAAATACGCTTCCAGTATCAGCATTCAAGGATTATGTAGATGGATCTACTCCATCAGGCTCTTCCGCATATGAGAAGCGTGGCATCGCAGTTGATATTCCGGTATGGAAAGAAGAAAACTGTATCCAGTGTAACCGCTGTGCTTATGTATGCCCGCACGCAGTAATCCGTCCTGTAGCGCTTACAGAAGAAGAACTGGCAAAGGCTCCGGAAGGAACAAAGGCAATCGATATGATTGGCATGCCAGGAATGAAATTTGCAATCACTGTATCAGCTTATGACTGTACGGGATGCGGATCTTGTGCAAATGTCTGCCCAGGCAAGAAGGGTGAGAAGGCACTTCTTATGGAGAATATGGAAGCAAATGTTGCTTCTCAGGATATCTTTGATTTCGGCAGAGAGATTGAAGTTAAGCCAGAGGTTGTTGCTAAGTTTAAGCCAGAGACAGTAAAGGGAAGCCAGTTCAAACAGCCACTGCTTGAGTTCTCAGGAGCTTGTGCAGGATGTGGAGAAACTCCTTATGCAAAATTGATTACACAGTTATTCGGTGACAGAATGTACATCGCTAACGCAACAGGATGTTCTTCTATCTGGGGTAACTCTTCACCGTCTACACCATATACAATAAACGAGAAAGGACAGGGACCGGCTTGGTCTAACTCACTGTTCGAAGACAACGCAGAGTTTGGATATGGTATGTTGCTTGCTCAGAAAGCAATCAGAAAGAGACTGAAAGAAGAAGTAGAAGCTGTAGTTGCAAGCGACAAGGCTTCAGAGGCAGCAAAAGCTGCTTGCCAGGAATACCTGGATACATTTAACTGCGGAGTTACAAACGGAGATGCTACAGACAAATTAGTTGCAGCATTAGACGGATGTGACTGTGACACATGCAAAGATATTGTTAAAAACAAAGACTTCCTTGCTAAGAAATCCCAGTGGATCTTCGGTGGTGACGGATGGGCTTATGATATCGGATTCGGTGGAGTTGACCACGTGTTAGCAAGTGGTGAAGACATCAACGTCATGGTATTCGATACAGAAGTTTACTCTAATACAGGTGGACAGTCTTCTAAAGCTACTAAGACTGGTGCTACAGCTCAGTTCGCAGCAGGCGGAAAAGAAACTAAGAAGAAAGACCTTGCAAGCATGGCAATGAGCTACGGATATGTATACGTTGCACAGATTGCTATGGGTGGAGACTTCAACCAGACTGTTAAAGCAATTTCAGAGGCTGAGGCTTATCCAGGACCATCACTGATCATTGCATACGCTCCATGTATCAACCATGGTATCAAAAAAGGTATGAGCAAAGCTCAGACAGAGGAACAGTTGGCAGTAGAATGTGGATACTGGAACAACTTCAGATTCAATCCTGCAGCAGAAGGCAACAAGTTCACTCTGGACAGCAAAGAGCCTAAGGAAGAAGATTATCAGGCATTCCTTGACGGAGAAGTTCGTTACAATGCCCTGAAGAGAGCTAATCCGGAGAAGGCTGCAAGACTGTTCGCTAAGAACGAGGCTGAGGCTATGGAAAGATATGATTATCTGAAGAAACTGATCACTCTGTACGGAGAAGAATAAGATTTGACAAGAAGATCATAAAGCATATAAGAATGTGGCAGTCATTTATGGCTGCCACATTTTTGCATGTTATAGCGATGAGGAAAATCTGCCATTCTTGCATGGTAGATTTTGACGATCGCTGATAAAAAAATAACAGTTGTTGACATCAGCGAAGAAAAATGTAAAAATAGAGAATGTGAATAACAGAACTTGATAGAGGTGCGGATTTCATCAGTAAGGAAGAACGATAGTTTGGAAGACTGTTCTTTCAGAAAGGGGGATTTGCCGAAGGAGTCAGATATTCCGGATCTGATTTCTGGGACGCAGACAGAAGATGTTGCGTACTGTCACAGGAATGTGGAGCGCTATCACAGTATGAGAGTCGAAGAAGAGAATTCATATTTGAGAATTGACGATTATGCCATGAACGCGCAGAAAAGATGTGTTGTTCATGGCATTTTTTTAGCAAATAAAAGGAAGAAAAGAGAGGAAAAAAGATGAGAGGAAGAAAAAAAGTCTGGATGACAACCATGCTGTTGACTTTATCTGTTTTAGGAAGTTCACTGACAGTATTTGCTTCAGATGGAAAAGCAAAATATGTACCGGATATGTATGCGTCGATATATTCGTTAATTCCACCGGTGGTGGCAATCGTGCTTGCATTAATTACAAAGGAAGTGTACAGTTCCCTGTTTGTTGGTATTTTAATCGGAGGTGTTTTTTGGTCAGGGTTCCGGTTTGAGAAGACAATCACCCATGTATTCCAGGATGGTATCGTAGGAGTGCTGTCTGACAGCTATAACGTTGGTATTTTAGTATTTTTAGTTGTACTTGGAATTATGGTATGTATGATGAACAAAGCCGGAGGATCAGCAGCGTTCGGACGTTGGGCAAGTAAACACATTAAAACAAGAGTAGGTGCACAGCTTACAACAATTTTACTTGGAGTACTGATCTTCATTGATGATTATTTTAACTGTCTGACAGTCGGAAGTGTTATGAGACCGGTAACGGATCAGCATAATGTATCCAGAGCAAAGCTGTCTTATCTGATCGATGCAACTGCAGCGCCGGTTTGTATCATTGCACCGATTTCTTCATGGGCAGCGGCAGTAACCGGATTTGTAAAAGGAGAAGACGGATTTTCAATCTTTATCCGTGCAATTCCTTATAATTTCTATGCGATCCTGACAGTTGTAATGATGGTAACAATCGTAGCCCTGAAGTTTGATTACGGCCCGATGAAACTGCATGAGAAAAATGCAGTAAAAGGCGATCTGTATACGACAGAAGACAGACCATATGCAACAGCAGAAAATGAGATGGAAGAAGGAAAGGGAAACGTAATCGACCTTGTTCTTCCGATTCTTGTATTGATCGTATGTTGTATTATCGGAATGATCTATACCGGTGGTTTTTTCAGTGGAACCGGGTTTGTGAAAGCATTTTCGGGAAGTGATGCATCGGTTGGACTGATGCTTGGAAGTTTCTTCGCATTTATTATTACAGTTATCTTTTATGCAGTGCGAAGAGTATTATCTTTCAGCGATTCCATGTCCTGTGTACCGGAAGGATTTAAGGCGATGGTTCCGGCTATCCTGATCCTGACATTTGCATGGACTTTAAAGGCAATGACAGACAGCCTTGGGGCAGCTGAATTTGTTGCAAATGGAATGCAAAAAGCAGCCGGAGGACTGGTAAGTCTACTGCCTGCAATTATCTTCCTGGTAGGATGTTTCCTTGCATTTGCAACCGGAACTTCATGGGGAACTTTCGGAATCCTGATTCCGATTGTTGTAGCTGTATTTTCGGGAACGAATGAGCAGATGATGATCATCTCTATTTCAGCATGTATGGCTGGAGCTGTATGCGGAGACCACTGCTCACCGATTTCCGATACGACGATCATGGCGTCGGCGGGTGGCCAGTGTAATCATGTCAATCATGTAACGACACAGCTTCCGTATGCGATTACAGCAGCGATTGTTTCATGCGTATCTTATGTAATCGCCGGATTTGTGAGAAATCCATTTATCTGTATGCCGGTTTCTATCGTGCTGATGATCGGCACACTGCTGGTGATTCGCCAGGTTACACGAGAGCCGGATTATGGTGATCTGAGCAAATATTAAACGAAAACCAGATAAGGGATATAGAAGAGTGAGGTGATATCGCCTCACTTTTTTTATCGCATACTAGGAAACTTCGTTCCTGGTACATAAAAACCCTCCGGGAGGATGCGCACTCGCGCGAAACGGCAGAGTGTTGCAAGCAACTGTGCTCGGCGCGAGAATGTGTTAAGGCACATTCTTTGTTATTTCTTTGTATAGAAAGAAAAAAGATGGTATAATAATCAGATAGAGTGTGCAATGAAAGGAGTCGAAGAGAGCTTATATGAATAAAAATGATGTGAAGGCTTATGAATTACTGCAGACAAAGGAATTAAAAGGAATCCATTCTGTGGGATATTTACTCAGACATAAAAAAAGTGGGGCGAGAGTCCTTTTAATAGAGAATGATGATGACAACAAAGTGTTTCAGATTGGATTTCGTACACCACCGTCGGACAGCACCGGTGTACCACATATTATGGAACATTCTGTATTGTGCGGATCGAAGAATTTCCCGGCAAAAGATCCATTTGTAGAACTGGTAAAAGGATCATTGAATACATTTCTGAATGCGATGACATATCCGGACAAGACCGTATATCCAGTCGCAAGTTGCAACGACAAAGACTTTCAGAACCTGATGCATATTTATATGGATGCTGTGCTTTATCCGAATATTTATAAGCATGAGGAGATATTCTGCCAGGAAGGCTGGAGTTACCGGATGCCTTCAAAAGATGAGCCGCTGACGTATAATGGTGTCGTATACAATGAGATGAAAGGTGCATTTTCCTCTCCGGAAGGTGTGCTGGATCGAGTAGTACTGAATACATTGTTTCCGGATACATCCTATGCAAATGAATCCGGTGGAGATCCGGACGTGATTCCGGAACTGACTTATGAACAGTTCCTTGATTTCCACAGAACTTATTATCATCCATCCAACAGCTATATTTATCTGTATGGAAATATGGATATGGCAGAGAAACTGAACTGGCTGGATGAGATGTATCTGAGCAAATTTGAAGCGAAAGAGATCGATTCAGCAATCCGCCTGCAGAAGCCGTTTGCGGAGATGGCTGAAAAGGAGCTAACGTACTCTATCGGCAGTGAGGAGTCGGAAGAAGAGAATACCTTCCTGTCTTATAATAAAGTTATTGGAACAAGTCTTGATCCGAAGCTATATCTTGCTTTTGAGATTCTGGATTATGCATTGTTATCAGCGCCGGGTGCACCGCTGAAACAGGCATTGACGGACGCAGGAATCGGAAAAGATATTATGGGATCTTATGACAATGGTATTTATCAGCCGATCTTTTCTGTAATTTCTAAAAATGCAAATGCAGACCAGAAGAAAGCATTTGTTGCGAAGATTGAAGAGGTGTTTACAGATCTTGTTAAGAACGGAATTGATAAGAAAGCGCTGGAGGCAGGGATTAATTATCAGGAATTTCGTTATCGTGAAGCGGATTTTGGAAATTATCCGAAAGGACTTATGTATGGCTTACAGATGATGGACAGCTGGCTGTATGATGACAATGAACCGTTCATGCATATTGAAGCACTGGATACATTTGAATTTCTGAAAGAACAGATCGGGACCAGGTATTATGAAGAACTGATCCAAAAATACATCCTTGATAATACGCATGGTGCGGTCGTAGTTGTAAAACCGGAGAAGGGACGCACAGCAAAACTGGAGAAAGAATTAGAAGATAAACTGGAATCATATAAGCAGAGTTTAAGTGAAGAGGAGCAGGAACAGCTGGTTGTAAATACGAAGGCACTGGAAACTTACCAGTCAGAAGAAGATTCGCCGGAAGATCTGGAGAAGATACCGGTTTTAAAAAGAGAAGATATTTCCAGAAAAATCCAGCCGATTATTAATGAAGAGATGAGGCTTGCGGATGTGCCGGTTATTTTCCATGAAATTGAAACGAACGGAATTGGATATGCAGATATTCTCTTTGATATGTCGGATGTGCAGGAGGAAGACCTTCCGTATGTTGGTATTTTACAGTCAGCGCTTGGCGTGATCGATACGAAGAAACATGGATATGGAGAACTTTTTAATGAGATTAACATGCATACTGGTGGTATTGCAACATCATTGGAATTATACAATGATGTTACAAAAGTAAAGGAAAAGGAATTTAAAGCTACATTTGAGATCAAAACGAAAGCCCTATATGACAAGCTCCCGTTTGCATTTGATATGATGGGTGAGATCCTGACAGAGTCCTGCCTGGATGATACAAAGCGTATGAAAGAAATCCTTGCCATGTTAAAATCCAGACTTCTGATGAAGTTCCAGTCTTCCGGGCATACAACGGCAGCACTTCGTGCATTGTCTTATGCATCTCCGTCAGCGAAACTTAAAGATATGACAAATGGCGTAGATTTCTTCCGCAAGGTAGACTGGCTGGATACACATTTTGAAGAAGAGAAAGAACATTTATCGGAAAAATTAAAAGAACTGTCAGTGAAGCTGTTCCGGGCAGATCGTATGATGCTTAGTTATACAGCCGCAGGCGAAGGTTTGAAGGGCTTTGAAAAAATGGTGCAGTCTTTGAAAGACAGATTGTATACAGAGCCGGTGGAAGAGACACCGTGCATTATTCACTGTGAGAAGAAGAACGAAGGATTCCGTACTGCTTCCAAAGTACAGTATGTGGCAAAAACCGGTAATTTTATTGAACGGGGAGAAGAATATACAGGAGCATTACAGATATTAAAAGTAATTTTAAGTTATGAATATCTGTGGCAGAATATCCGTGTAAAAGGTGGTGCATATGGCTGTATGAGCAACTTTAACCGTATCGGTGAAGGTTATTTTGTCTCTTACCGTGATCCGAATCTGAAGCGGACACTGGATGTGTATGAAGGTGTTGTAGATTATGTGAAGAATTTTACAGTTTCTGACCGTGATATGACGAAATACATTATCGGAACGATGAGCAATCTGGATCAGCCGATGACGCCTTCTGCAAAAGGTGAACGTTCCATGAATCTTTATATGAATAAAGTAAACGAAGACATGGTTCGGAAAACAAGAGAAGAAGTACTGGATGCAACGCAGGAGGATATCCGCAGGCTGGCACCGGTACTGGAAGCAATCCTTTCGGCAGACCAGATCTGTGTTATCGGAAGTGAAGAAAAGATTGAAGAAGCAAAAGACCTGTTCCAGACAGTGACGAGTTTCCAGAATGAAGGGGAAAAGGAAGATGAATAATAAATATAAATCAGGATTTGTAACTCTGATCGGACGTCCGAATGTTGGAAAGTCCACACTAATGAATTATCTGATCGGTCAGAAGATCGCGATCACATCCAAGAAACCGCAGACGACAAGAAACCGGATTCAGACTGTACTTACAAGAGAAGATGGACAGATTATTTTCGTCGATACACCGGGAATCCACAAAGCAAAAAATAAACTTGGAGAATATATGGTAAATGTTGCAGAACGGACGTTAAATGAAGTAGACGTTGTTCTCTGGCTTGTAGAACCGACAACATTTATCGGAGCAGGAGAGCAGCATATTGCCAGCCAGCTTAAGAAGGTAAAGACGCCGGTTGTACTTGTTATCAATAAAACAGACAGTGTAAAGAAAGAAGATATCTTTCCTGCAATTGCAGCATATAAAGATGTGTATGATTTCGCTGACATCGTGCCGGTGTCAGCAAGGAGTGGAGATAACACGGAAGAGTTGTTGAAAGTAGTGATGAAATATCTTCCTTACGGACCACAGTTCTATGATGAAGATACGATTACGGACCAGCCGGAGCGTCAGATCGTAGCTGAACTGATCCGTGAGAAAGCACTGCACAGTCTGAATGAAGAGATTCCACATGGAATCGCAGTTGCGATCGATCAGATGAAAAAACGCGGAAAAGTTATGCACATTGACGCAACGATTATCTGTGAGAGAGATTCGCACAAGGGGATAATTATTGGAAAACAAGGAAATATGTTGAAAAAAATCGGAAGTACTGCCCGTTATGAGATTGAAAAAATGCTGGATTGCCAGGTAAATCTCAAGCTTTGGGTAAAAGTAAAGAAGGACTGGAGAGACAGTGAGTTTCTGATGAAAAATTTTGGATACCGGGAAGAAGAATAGGAAAGGGTATCTTCTGGAGAACCTAATCTGTAAATACCAGATGAGGTGAGAAGATGGAAGAAATGTACTGGGACCGTTTCCGGAAGACGGGGAAGATAACCGATTATTTATATTACCGGGGCATGCAAATCTGTGCATGTGCAGAGAAAGAACAGAACCGGAAAGGTGAGAAAGAATATGAATCAGATTACGGTGACAGGCATGGTGCTTGCTCAGACGTCGATAGGAGAATATGACAGACGTGTAGTAATTCTGAGTAAAGAAAGGGGCAAGATCGCAGCATTTGCCAGAGGCGCGAGAAGACCAAACAGCGCACTGGTCGGTGTGACAAGCCCTTTCTCTTTTGGACAGTTTACTGTATATGAAGGGCGTACATCGTATACTCTGGTGTCGGCGTCCATTTCCAATTATTTTGAAGAACTGCGCACGGATGTAGAGGGCGCTTATTATGGCTTTTATTTTATGGATTTAGCAAATTATTATGCAAGAGAAGCCAGTGATGAGACTTTGTTACTGAAGCTTTTATATCAGACATTTCGTGCACTTGTGAATACCAGAATCCCGAATCAGCTGATCCGTTATATTTATGAATTAAAGGTCATCAGTATCAATGGAGAAGGACCGCAGGTGTTTGAATGTATCGGTTGCGGGGACAGAGAACAGGAGAAAGTATTCAGTATCCGCCGTGGTGGTCTTTTATGCCGACAGTGTGCCGCTCATGTGACGGACGGAAGAAAACTGAGTGCTTCTACGCTGTATGCAATGCAGTATATCATAGCCTCACCTGTGGAGAAGCTTTATACGTTTCTTGTGAAGGAAGATGTGCTGAAAGAGCTGAGAGACGTTGTGACAGCGTATATGGCAGAGTATCTGGGAAAATCATTTAAGTCACTGGAGATTCTGGAGACGTTGATTATGTAAATTGAAAATCGCCTGGATCTGAAAAGGATCCGGGCGATTTTGGCGACAGGGGAAATATTCATTCCCTGCCTTTTTTATTTTGAATGGAGGTTGATCGCTTATTTTGTAATTTTAATTTTTTTGGAAAGTCCCTTTTTCACAAGTACAGATTTGTAAGATTTTAATTTAGAAGCAGGAACTTTCACTTTTGTTTTCTTGTAGTTAGAAGCACCAAGTTTTGTAAATGCTTTACTTTCAACGTTCTTTGTTGTTAATTTTGTAGATTTGATTGTAACGGATGTTACTTTCTTGCAGTTGTAGAAAGCTTTAGAACCGATGCTTGTTACGTTTGCAGGGATTACAATTTTTTTGACTTTTGTGTTGTTTGCAAATACTTTTGCATTTACAGCAGTTACTCTGTAAGAAACTTTATTAATCTTTACAGTAGAAGGGATATTTACGGAAGCTGATTTTTCCACAACTTTTGTAAGTTTAACAGTTCCTTTTCCGTTTGCTGTTGCATTTGTAACTGTATATTTGAAGTTGCCGATTGTATAAGTGTTTCCTTTTTTTACTGTGTTTGTTGGTTTTGTCGGCTTTGGAGCTTCCTTTTTAACCAGAGCGTTTATTGCTGCGTTTAAGTGACTGTAAGCTTCGTCGATGACAGACTGAATAGAACCATCTTCATTAGCAAGAATTTCTTTTGCCTCGTCTAATTCTGTCTTAAAGCTTGCCCAGCTCTCTGCTGTGTAATCATTTTCAGAAAGTTTCTCAGCTTTTTCAACGAGTGCTTTTAACTGTGTGTCATCACCTTTTGTGTTATCGTCTACAACGATGTTATCAGCAGTAGCCTGGATATTTACAGAGTAGTCTGCATAACCAAGTGCATAGATAGTAACTGTCCAGTATCCTGCTCCGTCATATCCCTGTGGGAACTGGCAGCGTACAGAATTTGTAAGACCAAGCTGGATTCCCAAAGCTTTGTGCATCCAGTTGTCAGCAGCAAATTTAGTACCATATGTCTGTACCGGTTTGCTGTATGTAGAATCATTTCCATAGTAAGTCCATTTTACAGCCTGCATTTTGGAACCAAGAGTTCCATAACCATTTCCGTTAAAGTCAACTCTTAAGAATTCACCGTAAGCACCATCTGCCGGTTTTACAGTCGTTTTGATATCAGATGCTGTCAACTGTGCAGTATCTGCGATTCCGGAATCTGTTCCAGTCTGACGTGCACTAAAGGTAAAAGAATCAGTAGAAGCATTGTAAGCAGCTGTTTTCAGACCGTTTGTGCTCTCTGTTACATTGGCTTTCAGATTATCATAAGCACTTAAGTTGCCTTCAGAATATCCACCTTTTAAAGTTTCACCATTTTCTACAACATCGTATTTCTTGCAGAAAGTATCATAGTCAGAAACTTTTACTTTCACAGGCACGTATTTTATCCCTGTTACGACGTAGTCTTTAAAAGTATCTGTAGAGGACGGAGTTGCATTTGCTGTGATATCAGCTTCATTATTATAAATAGAGATACTCTTGTTTCTGTTCAGTATTAAGAGGCGTCCATCAGATAAAACAGCATATATGACAGATTCTTCTTTATCATTTACAGTTCTTTTTGCAGATTTCCAATAAGAAATTGCATATTCTCCATTTTCAGCCTGGATCACAGCCATAGACTGGAAACTTCCGCGGTGTAATCCGTGGTTTGTTGTTGCACGGGTAACGGCATCGAAACCGCCTTTGTCATATTCGCCACGTGCGTCTGCGTCAGTAGAGGAAGAAGTATCAGTTGCGTTGTAAACTCCTTCAGATTTCCAGTATTCTGCCCATGTCAGTCCTGCATAGACATATTTGTAGTCTGCACTGTCAGCGGCTTTGGAAGTAATTCCCGGAAGCAGTCCGAAAGACAGAAACAGAGCCATTGCAAGTGCGAAAAAACGCTTTGCAAAAGAGTTAGTTTTGTTTGCCTTTTTCATGTTATCCTCCTTGAAGAAATAGTAGTTAGCTTACGCTAACAAAAAGAATAACAGCTATTGAGAAAAGTCGCAATAAAATACAGGGAAAATGAGAAATGTTATCAAAATACAACTTGGCCTTGGCAGATGAGAAAAAAAAATATACAATAAGAGAGTTGAACAGATAAGACCGCGGATAACAGAAGGAATCCGTTGAATGATAATAATAAAGAGGATTATATAAATATGAAAAAACAGGAATATATATACAGATGTATGCAGAAATATGTGAAACGGGCAGCGGCGGTATTCATGATCGGATGTATGGTGACGGGACTTGCGACCGGTTGTAGTACAAATGGCAAATCAAAAGGCAGTCAGGCATCTCTTTTAAAAGAACAGACAAGAGAAGTATTTGCGATGGACACTTATATGACACTCAAAGCATATGGCAAAAATGCCGGAAAAGCGCTGGATGCTTCTGTGAAAGAGATTGAACGGATTGAAAATCTGGTATCTACCGGGAAGAAGACGAGTGAGATTGCCAGGATCAATCAGAATGGTTCGGGAAAAGTTTCCGAAGATACGATGAAACTGATCTTAAGATCAAGAGAGTTGTATGAAGATACAGACGGCGCATTTGATATCACTGTGTATCCGGTGATGGAAGCATGGGGATTTACGACAGAAAAATACCGGATACCGGGCAAAACAGAACTTCAGAAACTTCTTGTCAATATGGATGCAGATAAAATTATCTGTGATGAGAAGAAAGGTACTGTAAAACTGGATCAAAAAGGAATGAAGATTGATCTTGGAGGAATTGCCAAAGGATATACTTCCGGCCGCGTTATGGAGATCATGAAAAAATATGGCGTGAAAAATGCCGTAATCAGCCTTGGCGGCAATGTACAGACGCTGAACAGCAAGCCGGATGGTTCCGCATGGCAGATTGCCGTGGAAGATCCACAAGACAAATCCAGTTATATTGGAGTATTGTCTCTTCGAAATCAGGCGGCGATTACATCGGGTGGCTATGAACGTTATTTTGAAAAGAATGGAAAGAAATATCATCATATCATTGATCCGAAGACCGGATATCCGTCAGAAAATGGATTGTCTTCGGTTACGATCGTTTCAAAAGATGGAACGCTTGCAGATGGACTGTCAACCTCGCTCTTTATTATGGGCAGAAAGAAAGCAACAACTTACTGGAAGAAACATACACAGGCATTTGATACTGTTATGGTGGAAGATGACGGAACAATCTGGGTGACGGAAGGAATTGCAGATGTGTTTTCCGGTGACAGTGGATTCAAAGTTATTCACAAATAAAGAAAAGGATAGGGTAGAGCATGAAAATTCTAAAAAAAATACAGATGATAAAACCGGTACTTCCGGCAATGTTACTTGGAATTTTCGTTATAGTGGCTGTCACCGGATACAGACCGGATGCAGGAACAGAGTCCGATGGAGGAAGTTGGGTGCAGAAGATTCTGGCAGCAGGAAAGCAAACGACAGAGTCCCAGACAGTGAAAGCCGGGAAAAAAGGTAAAGGTTTTGATCTAAAAGATGGGAAATACACAGGCTCTGCAAATGGATATGGTGGAAAGATCACGGTGACCGTAACGATCAAGAATAAAAAGATTGTGAAGATACACATTGATAGCGCGCCGGGAGAAACGACTTCTTTCTTTAATCGTGCAAAAACGCTGACAGATCTGATGATCCGGCAGCAGAGTACTGATGTAGATGCAGTATCAGGAGCAACCTACAGTTCCGAAGGAATTATCGGTGCGGTGAAAAATGCGTTGTATGGAACAAAAACGACAACGAAACAGGCGCCTGCATCTTTCGGGAAAAAAGGCAAGGCGAAAAAGGTCGCAAAGGTTACAGAAACAGGCAACTGGAAAGATGGAACCTATACCGGAAATGCCCAGGGATTTGGCGGGCTGGTCAAAGTAAAAGTTACTGTGAAAAATGGAAAGATTAAGAAGATACAGATTGTATCTGCGTCCGGGGAAACCGGTTCCTATTTTGCAAAAGCAAAAGCACTGATTCCTGCAATTGTAAAGAAACAGACAACAAATGTAGATGCAGTATCGGGAGCAACCTACAGCTCCAACGGAATTGTCCGTGCGGTGCGAAAGGCGCTCGGCAAAGCAGGTAGGACTTCTAAGAAAGCGAAAACGCAGAAGAAGTCTTCCAAGAAAAAGACAAAAAAACAGACTGTGAAACCGGGAAGCGGAACCGTACCTTATATTAATGGTACATATTACGGAACCGGCGAAGGGCGAAATGGCGAGATCAAAGTAAAATTGACAATCAAGAATAAAAAAATCGTGTCACTCGTTGTAGTCAGCCACAAAGAAGATGCTCCATATTTTGCAAAAGCAAAGAAGATACTTACCATGGTGCTTAAGAGGCAGAGTGCAAAAGTGGATGCTGTAAGCGGCGCAACATTAAGTTCCAACGGCCTGATCGAGGCAATTGAAAATGCATTGGATGCGGCAAAGAAGGCAACGGAGGCAAAGAATAATACACAGAAACCGGATGACAGTAAAAAAGATGATACGTCATCGGAGAAGCCGGAGGAAGAGCTGATCTATAAAGCCGGTACTTATGCAGTGGCTGCCATCTGCTACCCGGATGAAGAGGAAGAATTCTGGGAATATACCATTTCCATGGATGTAACGATCAAACAGGATAAGATCACAGCGATTGAAAATATTGTGTTGACAGATCCGGAAAATCGTCCTTTTGTAAAGAGCAAATTGCTGAAGGCGATTATCAGGAAAGGAACACCGGAAGGCGTAGATACAGTAACAGGAGCAACCTGTTCTTCAAAAGCGATTCTGGAAGCATGCAGAGAAGCATTACAACAGGCGAAAAAATAAAGGGAAAAAGAAGAGCATGAGATACAAATATTTTTTTATCAGAACATTTAATCTACTTCTTGTACTGGTGCTTCTGGCAGGATATCAGATCGCCATACACAAAAAAAATCAGGAAGCAAAGATCAGCAAACTGGAAGGCCAGGTTACATCTATGAAAAAAGACAGAAGTGATCTTGAGAAACAACTCGGAATAACAGATGAAAAGAATGGAAAAGACAGTAAAGCAAACTGGAAAGACGGAATTTACGAAGGAAGCGGAGATGGATTTGGAGGTAAGATCCAGGTAGAAGTTACAGTTAAGAAGAATAAGATCGATCAGATTAAAATCCTGCAGGCAAAGGGCGAAGACAGTGTATATTTGCAAAAAGCAGAAAGTATCCTGGAAACAATGAAAGAGCAGCAGAATCCAGATGTGGATACTGTAAGTGGAGCAACATTTTCATCAACAGGAATTAAAAATGCAGTGCAGAATGCACTGGAAAGGGCGGTACAGTAGATGGGTAACAAAAAATTTGGAAAACAGCAGATTCTGTTGTTGATCCGGGCAGCCTTTTTTATATTTTACCCGGCAATTTTTGTGACAGCATTTACCGGAGCCCGGATGCTGGTAGAAGAAATTGCAGCGAAAGAGACGCTTAAATTAGATGGATTCGTGGAAACTTTAATTATTTTATGTGTGATCACCATTCTGTTCGGGAGAATTTTCTGTGGATTTTTTTGCGCTTTCGGAACACTGGGAGATGCGGTTTACTGGATGTCTTCAAGAATACAGAAGAAGAGGAAAAAGCGACCGTTTCATGTGTTTGCAAAAGCTGGTGATGTTCTGCGTTATGGAAAATATATTGTGCTGGTCGCAGTTCTTGCGCTCGCGGCAGCGGGTTATGGAAGCACGGTTTCCATGAACAGCCCTCTCAGTGCCTTTTCCAGACTGCATGCATTGAAGCCGGTAAGTAGTATGATCGGACTTGGATTGTTTATCCTGATCCTAATTGGAATGGCGCTGGAACCGAGATTTTTCTGCAGATTCTGCTGCCCGCTGGGAGCAATTTTCTCATTGCTTCCGGTCATGCCTTTTTCAGTTGTACAAAGAGACAGAGAACGGTGTATCAAAGGATGCAAAGCGTGCCAGATGGTATGCCCGGCATCACTGGAACTGCCATCTAAAGAAGAAGGAGACAATGCGATGTCCGGCGAATGTTTTGCATGTGGAAAATGCGCAGAACAGTGTCCGAGAAGAAATGCAGAACGGCCGTTTCCGGGAAAATACTTGAAAAGCAAATAGTAAAAATGTATAATAAGGTACAATTACTATATTATAGAAGGCGAGGATAAGGGATATGGTAGAGAAAACTATGGACAAAATCGTAGCACTGGCAAAATCAAGAGGATTTGTATATCCGGGATCAGAGATTTACGGCGGGCTTGCGAATACATGGGACTATGGTAATCTTGGAGTAGAACTTAAGAACAATGTAAAGAAAGCATGGTGGCAGAAGTTTGTACAGGAGTCTCCATATAATGTTGGTGTGGACTGTGCAATTCTGATGAACCCACAGACATGGGTAGCAAGTGGACATCTTGGAGGATTCAGTGATCCTCTTATGGATTGTAAAGAGTGTCATGAGCGTTTCCGTGCAGATAAGATTATTGAGGACTATGCACATAAGAACGGGCTGGATATTCCGGATAGCATTGACGGATGGAGTCATGAGCAGATGGAAGGCTACATTGCAGACCATAACATTCCATGTCCGACCTGTGGAAAGCATAATTTTACAGAGATCCGTGAGTTCAACCTGATGTTTAAGACATTCCAGGGCGTAACAGAAGATGCAAAGAATGTTGTTTATTTAAGACCTGAGACAGCACAGGGAATTTTTGTAAACTTTAAGAATGTACAGCGTACATCCAGAAAGAAACTTCCATTCGGTATCTGCCAGATTGGTAAGTCATTCCGTAATGAAATTACACCTGGTAACTTTACTTTCCGTACAAGAGAGTTTGAGCAGATGGAGATGGAATTCTTCTGTGAGCCGGATACAGACCTTGAATGGCATGCATATTGGAAGAAGTTCTGCCTTGACTGGTTAGAGAAGCTTGGCTTAAAAGAAGAAGAAGTCCGCTATCGTGATCACGATCCGGAAGAGCTGAGCCATTACAGTAAAGCGACAACAGATATTGAATTCCTGTTCCCGTTCGGATGGGGAGAGTTATGGGGTATCGCAGACCGTACAGATTTCGACCTGACACAGCATCAGAATGTATCTAAACAGGATATGACTTATTTTGATGATGAGAAGAAGATCAAATATATTCCATATGTTATCGAACCGTCACTTGGAGCAGACCGTATGGTACTTGCATTCCTTTGCAGTGCTTATGATGAGGAGAATATCGGAACAGAAGAGAAACCGGATGTCCGTACAGTGCTTCATTTCCATCCGGCACTTGCACCGATTAAGATTGGTATCCTTCCGTTGTCCAAGAAACTGAATGAAGGCGCAGAGAAAGTATATGAGATTTTAAGAAAGAAATATAACTGCGAATATGATGACCGTGGAAATATCGGTAAACGCTACCGTCGTCAGGATGAGATTGGAACACCATTCTGTGTAACTTACGATTTTGATTCTGAGGAAGACGGAGCAGTTACTGTTCGTGATCGTGATACGATGGAACAGGAGAGAATTAAGATCGAAGATCTGGAAGCTTATTTCGCAGAGAAGTTTGAGTGGTAAGATTTAATAAGAGAATGTGTGGTTTCATAGAAAACCGTTAATAGAAAGGCTGTGGCATTATCAGATGCCACAGCCTTTCTGGTACTGTTAATGATAAAGGGAAGGCACTTACCTGTGCAAGTCCTTCCCGACTGATAATCAAATCTAAGTAATTGTTTTAGATGTTTGCTTCTTTACTATAACGTTCTGGATGAAGTCTTCGGTCACGGAGCTCAGCAGCGGCTGTAAACAGAACGTCTGTAGAGGAGTTCAGACCTGTCTCACAGGAATCCTGGATTACACCAACGATGAAGCCGACACCAACAACCTGCATTGCAATATCAGAAGAGATACCAAACAGGCTGCATGCCATAGGAATCAGAAGCAGAGATCCACCGGCAACTCCGGAAGCTCCGGCAGCGCTGAGTGCGGCAAGAACACACATGATCAGTGCAGTTCCAAAGTCTACAGATACACCAACTGTATTGGCTGCGGATAATGCCATAACAGAGATTGTAATAGCAGCTCCAGCCATGTTGATTGTTGCACCAAGAGGAATGGATACGGAGTATGTATTCTCATCCAGTTCCATCTCTTCACAAAGCTCCATGTTAACCGGAATATTGGCTGCAGAACTTCTGGTGAAGAATGCAGTGATAAAGCTTCTTACCAGACATTTGAATACAAGCGGATATGGATTCTTGCGTGAGCAGAAGAATACGATCAGTGGATTCATAATCAGTGCTACAAATGCCATACTTCCAACAAGTACAAGAATCAGTCTTCCGTAAGATAATAATGCCTTGAGTCCGGATTCGGAAATAACATTGAAAATCAGTCCCATGATTCCGAACGGAGCAAAGCTGATTACCCATTTTACTGCGGTTGACAGAGCATTGGAAAAATCATCTAACAGATTCTTTGTTGCAGGAGATGCAGCTTTGAGTGCGATACCAAAGATACATGCCCATGCAAGAATACCGATATAATTCGCATTTACGATAGAAGCAATCGGATTGGACACAACATTGAGCAAAAGATTCTTTAATACTTCGCCTACTCCGCTCGGAGGAGTAACATCTTCTGTGGCTGCTTTTCCAAGAGTTAAAGTAACTGGGAAAAGACGGCAGGCTACAACTGCAACAAGTGCTGAGAAAAGGTTACCAAGCATATAAAGAGCTACGATAAAGCCCATGTTTGTCTTCTGCCCCTCGCCCATGTGAGCAAGTGCGCTCATAACAAGAAAGAAGACAAGAAGCGGAGCAATCGCTTTTAAAGCTCCGACAAATAAATCTCCAAGAATTGCAATAACAGTTACTTTTGGAATGCAAAGCCCAAGAATGATACCAACGATCAGACCGCACAGGATTCTTAATACAAGGCTTATGCTGTTCCATTTCTGAATTAAGTTTTTCATAGATCCCTTCCTTTTGCAGGTAAAAACCTGCATCCTCTCTTTCTTTTGTAATATGTTCCCCGATAGATACATCGAGCATGGAGAAGTAGGCGGTTCTTCCGTAGTGCTTTTCCATGCTCAACCTGCTGTAACGGGTTTTATTATAAAGAATAGACTATGGTTTGTAAATAGATTTCACAGAAAAAACTGTTGAAAAAGACAAAAAAATATATATAAAATGTGAAAAAAATGTCAATATGCACAAAAAAAGTAAGAAACAAGTTGTATATAGAGAGAAGAGGTGTTATAATGAGACAGTGAAAATAAAAATTGTCGGGGGGACAATAGAAAACGGGAGGTTTAATACTGTGAGCGTACAAAATGATGGAATGATGTGGGCACTTGTAAAAGAAAAACCAGAAGTTGGATTATGGATGAAGAGAGTTCCGATTCCGGAAGTGGGACCGAATGATGTGAAGATTAAGATCCACAAGACAGCAATCTGTGGAACAGACGTACATATTTATCAGTGGAATGACTGGGCACAGCATACAATTCCGGTCGGACTTACTGCAGGTCATGAATATGTAGGTGAAGTTGTAGAAGTAGGACCGGGTGTGAAAGGATTCAAGATCGGTGACCTGGTATCCGGAGAAGGACATATTACATGTGGTAAATGTCGTAACTGTCTGGAAGGACACAAAGAGAACTGCAAGGATGCCAAAGGTGTCGGCGTGAACAGAAACGGAGCATTTGCAGAATATCTCGTAATCCCTGCATCTAATGTATGGCCGTGCAATCCGAATATACCGGAAGAGATGTATGCAATTTTTGATCCGTTTGGTAATGCAACACATACAGCGCTGTCTTATGATATGCTTGGTGAAGATGTACTGGTTGCAGGTGCAGGACCAATTGGTATCATGGCAGCAGCAATTGCCAAATTTGCAGGTGCAAGACATGTTGTTGTAACAGATATGAACCAGTATCGTCTGGATCTGGCTAAGAAACTGGGTGCTACCAGAACAGTAAACTTAAAAGAAGAAAAATTATCCGATGTTTTAAAAGAAATCGGCATGACAGAAGGATTTGATGTGGGACTTGAGATGTCCGGATCACAGGCAGGTCTTCATGACATGATCCATAATATGAAGCACGGTGGTAACATAGCACTGCTTGGATTACAGAGAACAGATGCAACAGTAGACCTTGAGACAGTAATCTTCAACGGACTGAATATCCGTGGAATCTACGGAAGAAAAGTATGGGATACATGGTATAAGATGTCTACGATGTTACAGGCAGGTCTGGACATTTCCGAAATTATCACACATCGTTTCGATATCAAAGACTACGAAAAAGGTTTTGAGGCAATGATTTCAGGACAGTCTGGTAAAGTAGTTCTTGACTGGGCACATGTGAATGACTAAGAAGAGAGGTAGAGAAGAAAGATGGCACGTAAAGATGATATTTTAAATATTTATACAAAAGAAGTAGAAGGCATCAAAGAGGCAGGACTGTTTAAAGGAGAAGCTCCGTTTGTTTCTCCGCAGGGTGCACGTGTGACGATGGAAGATGGAAGAGAACTTCTGTGCATGTGTGCGAACAACTATCTGGGACTTGGAGACAATCCAAGACTGATCGAAGCTGCAAAGCGTACTTATGATGAGAAAGGATACGGAGTTGCATCTGTTCGTTTCATCTGTGGTACACAGGATATCCATAAAAAGCTGGAGAAGAAGATTTCTGATTTTTTGGGAACAGATGATACAATTTTATATTCTTCATGTTTCGATGCAAATGGTGGATTATTTGAGACAATCCTGACAGCAGACGATGCAGTTATCAGTGATGAGCTGAACCATGCATCTATCATCGACGGTGTACGTCTTTGCAAAGCAAAACGTTTCCGCTATAAGAATAATAACATGGAAGATCTGGAATCTAAGTTAAAAGAGGCAGATGAAGCCGGAGCAAGAATCAAACTGATCGCAACAGACGGTGTATTCTCAATGGACGGAATTATCTGTAACCTGAAAGGTGTATGTGATCTGGCTGACAAGTACAATGCACTTGTTATGGTAGATGACAGCCATGCTGTAGGATTTGTAGGAAAGACAGGACGTGGAACTGCTGAACATTGTGGAGTGGAAGGACGTGTAGATATTATCACAGGTACTCTTGGAAAAGCACTTGGTGGAGCATCCGGCGGATATACATCAGGACGTAAAGAGATCATTGATCTGCTTCGTCAGAGAAGCCGTCCGTACCTGTTCTCCAACTCTCTTGCACCGGCTATCGCAGGCGCAAGTATTGAACTTTTTGATATGTTAGATGAGAGTACAGAGCTTAGAGATCACCTGGAAGAAGTTACAGCTTACTACAGAAAAGAACTTGTAGATAATGGCTTTGATATTATTCCGGGAACTCATCCATGTGTACCGGTTATGTTATACGACGAGAAGATTGCAGCAGAATTTGCACAGCATATGATGGAAAAAGGTGTTTATGTTGTTGCATTCTCTTATCCGGTTGTTCCGAAGGGAAAAGCAAGAATCCGTACACAGGTATGCGCAAGCCATACAAAAGAAGATATTGATTTCATCGTAAAATGCTTCAAAGAAGTAAGAGAAGAGATGGGATTGAACAAATAATATGGTATAATTCGATATATCAGACCGGGCAGAGCAAAATTAACGTTTGCTCTGCCCGGTTTTTGTGTATAATAGACAGGGAAGGATTCCCTGTCTATTATACACTCCGTGAAGGTGTGCAGAAATTCGAAGAGGAAAATGTCTGCAAGACAGACTCGAATTTCGCACCAGGACTCGAGAGCGAGCCCTGAACAGAACAGGGAAGGATTCCCTGTCTATTATACACTCCGTGAGGGTGTGCAGAAATTCGGAGAGGAAGAATAACAACTTGTGGAAGGAGCTTAAAATTATGATACGAAAAAATGCATGGAAATCTTATACAGATAGCCAAAAACAAGAATTAAACACGATCAATGAAAAATATAAAGCATGTCTGGATGCCGGAAAAACAGAGCGCGAATGTGTGAAACTTGCAGTAAAAATGCTTGAAGAAAAAGGCTATCAGTCGCTGGAAACATATAAGACAGCAAATAATAAACTGAAAACCGGTGATAAGATTTATGCAGTATGTATGGGAAAAAGTATTGCAGCATTCCAGATTGGAAAAGAGCCGCTGGAAAACGGAATGAACATTCTCGGTGCACATATAGATTCACCGCGTATTGACGTAAAACAGAATCCACTGTATGAAAATGAAGAGCTGGCTTATCTGGATACCCATTATTATGGCGGAATTAAGAAATATCAGTGGGTAACCCTTCCGCTGGCATTACACGGTGTTGTAGCAAAAAAAGATGGAACAGTTGTAGAAATCAGCCTTGGTGAAAAGGAAGACGATCCTGTATTTGTAGTGACAGATCTTCTGATCCATCTGGCGGGAAAACAGATGGAGAAAAAAGCGAGCGCTGTTGTAGAAGGTGAAAAACTGGATTTGCTGTTCGGAAGCTGTCCGGTAGAAGAAAACCCGGATCTGGACACAGAAGAAAAAGAAACAGTAAAAGCAAATGTACTTCAGCTTTTAAAAGAATATTATGACGTAGAAGAAGAGGATTTTGTATCCGCAGAGCTGGAAATCGTACCGGCTGGGAAAGCAAGAGACTGTGGAATTGACAGAAGTATGATCCTTTCTTATGGGCAGGATGACCGTGTGTGTGCATTTACTTCATTATTTGCAATGCTGGATGTAGAAGAGACAGAGCGTACGGCATGCTGTATCCTGGTAGATAAAGAAGAAATCGGAAGTGTGGGTGCAACAGGTATGCATTCCAGATTTTTTGAAAATGTAATTGCTGAGCTGGTTGCACTGGAAAGTAGCGAATCCGACCTGAAAGTGAGAAGAGCGCTGCAGAATTCCTGCATGTTATCTTCTGATGTAAGTGCGGCATATGATCCGATGTATGCAGAAGCCTTTGAAAAAAGGAGTTCGGCATTTTTCGCAAAAGGGCTTGTATTTAATAAATTTACCGGTGCAAGAGGAAAGAGTGGATCCAATGATGCCAATGCAGAATATCTTGCAAAGATCCGTCAGGTAATGGATGCGGGAGAAGTTGCATACCAGTTTGCTGAACTTGGAAAAGTAGATGAAGGTGGCGGCGGAACAATCGCATACATTATGGCAAACTACGGAATGCAGGTTATCGACAGTGGTGTTGCGGTACTCAGTATGCATGCGCCATGGGAAGTGACAAGCAAGGCAGATGTGTACGAAGCATACAGAGGATATAAAAGCTTTCTTATAAAAATGTAGTTTTGTGTCGTGAAAGTTAATGCTGACACTTGACGAATAATAGCAAAACCAGTAAAATAGATGTGCGACTTAGAAAAAATTAGTTTTAGGAGGTCATGACAAAATGGCAAAATGGGTTTATATGTTTACAGAAGGTAACGCAACCATGAGAAACCTTCTTGGTGGAAAAGGTGCGAACCTTGCTGAAATGACAAACTTAGGTCTTCCGGTACCACAGGGCTTCACAGTAACAACAGAAGCTTGTACACAGTACTACGAAGATGGCAGACAGATCAACGATGAGATCATGGGCCAGATTATGGAAGCAATCGACAAGATGGAAGGAATCACAGGTAAGAAATTCGGAGACAAAGAGAATCCGTTACTTGTATCTGTTCGTTCCGGAGCAAGAGCTTCTATGCCTGGTATGATGGACACAATCCTGAACCTTGGATTGAACGAAGAAGTTGTAGAGACACTTTCAAAAGCTTCTGGAAATCCACGTTGGGCTTGGGACTGCTACAGAAGATTCATTCAGATGTTCTCTGACGTAGTTATGGAAGTTGGTAAGAAATACTTCGAAGAGCTGATCGACAAGATGAAAGCTGACAGAGGTGTTAAACAGGACGTTGAACTGACAGCAGAAGATTTAAAAGAACTTGCTAACCAGTTCAAAGCAGAATACAAAGAGAAGATCGGTGCAGACTTCCCGTCTGATCCGAAGGAACAGTTAATGGAAGCAGTGAAAGCTGTATTCCGTTCATGGGATAACCCAAGAGCTAACGTATACCGTCGTGACAATGATATCCCGTATTCATGGGGAACAGCTGTTAACGTACAGATGATGGCATTTGGTAACATGGGAG
>OGYI01001414.1_pt1 | contig 23498 bp, 26 predicted proteins | sample 1576521 | NCBI WGS metagenome assembly OGYI01 (sample SAMEA3541484, study PRJEB24748) | human gut metagenome | biome: human gut; feature: human-associated habitat; material: faeces | place: China | collected 2012
ATTGAAATTTTGGAGGACGAGAAGCGCCTGCCCATCATCATCCTGGAACCGGGCAAGGCATACCGCCGTGAGGATGGCAGCGTGGGCCAGAACTTTTACGCCAAGGAGGTTTATGATATTTCCCAGACAACGGCACGGGATCAGGTACAGCCCCAGGTGAGTTATGATGACCGCCTGCTCTTGAAGGGCTTGATCGGCAGTTCCCCGGTGCCTATCCGGGCAGTGGAGGAACTGCCGGAAGGCCGGGGGGCTATGTTTTCTGCGGAACAGAACGCTATCCTGGTGAAAAAGGGCATGGACGCGCCGGACATCTTCCGCTGTGTTTCGCTGGAGGTTGCCAACGTGCAGCTTGCTCAAAGCATGGACGGCTATTCCAGGGAAACGGACGGATACAAAGCCTATGCGGTCAGCTATATGCTCTGCAAGCGGTATGGCGTGGACGCCAAAGAGTATGAGATTTCCAAGCTGGACGGTGTGTTCCAGGGGCAGGACCCCAAAGAGGATATTCCCGCAGCTCTCACCGATATGCGGGATACGTTCAAATCCCTCAATAGCCGTATGGCCAGGACCATGGGCCTCACCCGCGACAGCAAGCAGAAGGAACAGGAACGGTAAAGGAGGAATGAACGATGGACAGACAGGAAAAAGTCGTCCTTACTCTGGACAGCTATGAACACGGCATTATGATCCGCGCCCTCAACGAACTGCGTAACGATATGCTGGAGGAACAGCGCGACCCCGGCCCGGTGGAGGATGTGCTTCTCAAAACCATTGACGCCCCAGCCCAAAAAGACAAGAAAGTGAAGCGTCGGGATGAAGCCAGATAACAAGGCAGGCGGCCCCTGGCTGTATGCTTTGGGGCTGGTCCCGGTGATTTGGTTTGCCTTACTGATTGCGCCTGCTATTTCCGGGGGGCTTTCTGAAATTGTCAGCGCCCTGCCTGCGGCAATGAACAACCCATTCAAAATTGTGTGGTGTGAGGACAGTGTAAAAACTGTCCTCATTTTTGTTGCCGCCTATGGGCTGGGCATTGGCATTTATCTTTCTTCCCGGCGCAACTACCGCAGGGGCGAAGAACACGGCTCCGCCAAATGGGGCGATCCGCGGGCCGTGAACAAGAAATACCGGGACAGGGATCTATTCAAAAACCGCATTTTCACCCAGCATGTCCGTATGGGGCTGGATGGGCGCAAACACCGCCGAAACCTCAACACTTTAGTTGTGGGCGGCAGCGGCGCAGGCAAGAGCCGGTTTTACGCCAAAGTGAATATTTGTCAGGCCAATACGTCCTATTTCATTTTGGACTGTAAAGGCGAACTGCTCCGTGACTGCGGCGGCTTGTTGGAAAAGCAGGGGTACGAGATTCGGGTGGTAGACCTTCTGAACATGGAGAAAAGCCACTGCTACAATCCCTTTGCCTATCTGAAATCCGATAACGACGTGCAGAAGATGGTAACGAACCTGTTCAAAGCTACCACCCCCAAAGGGAGCCAGTCCAACGACCCCTTTTGGGATACGGCGGCCAGTATGCTGCTGATGGCGTTGGTGTTCTATTTGTGGTACGAAGCGCCGGAGGATGAGAAGAACTTTCCCATGGTCATGGAAATGCTCCGGGCCGGTGAGGTACGGGAGGACGATGACTCCTACCAATCCCCGCTAGACGAACTGTTTGACCGGTTGGAAATGCGTTCCCCGGATCACATCGCCGTGAAGTATTACAAGGACTATCGTTCCGGTTCAGCAAAAACACTGAAATCCATTCAAATCACCCTGGCGTCACGCCTGGAAAAATTCAACCTTTCCTCAGTGGCGGCTCTCACCGCTACCGACGAACTGGATTTGTCCAGCATGGGTGAAAAGAAAGTGGCGCTCTTTGCCCTCATCCCCGATAATGACGCCAGCTTCAACTTCCTGGTAAGTTTGCTGTATGCCAGCACTTTCCAGGAACTTTTTTATTCCGCTGACCGAGTACACGGCGGGAGCCTGCCCACTCCGGTGCATTTCTTGATGGACGAGTTTGCCAATGTTTCACTGCCTGATGATTTCGACAAGCTGCTGGCCACCATGCGGTCGCGCAATATCAGCGTTTCCATCATCATCCAGAACATTGCCCAGCTCAAGGCGCTGTTTGAAAAGCAATGGGAATCCATTATCGGCAACTGCGATGAATTTCTGTACCTGGGCGGCAATGAAACGTCCACCCACAAGCTGATCTCCGAGAACTATCTGGGGAAAAGCACCCTTTGGCTGGACACCTACGGCAAGAGCACCGGGCATTCCGGCAGTTACTCCACCAACAACCAGATCACGGGACGGGAGCTGATGACCCCCGATGAGGTCCGTATGCTGGACAACAACCTGGCTTTGCTTTTTATCCGGGGCGAAGCGCCGCTGATGGATGAAAAGTATGACCTTTTGAAACATCCCAATATCAAGTACACCACCGATGGAGGCGCGCCTGCCTATGCGCATGGCGGTACAGAAAACGCCGTGGCAGATATGACCATTGGCCGCCTCACCTCCGGCGACCTTGCCAACATCCAGGAGCCGGAAAATCTTTATGAACTTCTGTCCGATGAGGACATGGAGAATATCTTTCAATTCAAGGAGGAAAAGCAAAATGAAGCTGTTTAAGAAAGAAAACAAGAAAAGCAAGGAAACCCGCAGCCTTCCTATGGGCAGAAAGAGCCGGAGCGCCTTTGCCGTCTACACGGCCCTGGTGCTTATGATGTGCTGCTGTACCACCACGGCTTTTGCCGCCAGCGATCCTTTGACCGTTATCAATAACCTCAGCGATTTTATTTTCGGCCTGATCCGCGCCGTAGGTATGATCCTTTTGGGCTTCGGCGTGGTACAGATCGGTTTGTCGCTAAAATCCCACGACCCCAGCCAGCGCGCCAACGGCTTCCTCACTTTGGCCGGAGGCGTCGTCATTACGTTTGCTAAGGAGATTTTGACCCTGATTACCGGCTGATTTGAAAACGGCAGTGCGGGGGCAGGCCAATGGCGGCCTGCCCCTACCGTTGCCGGAAAGGAGGTTATTGAATGTCCGATAACTGGGTAGTACAAAACCTGCAAAACGCGCTGGATACCTGGAACAAGTATCTTTCTGAAATCTGGCAGCTCATCACCCAAAGCCCGGAGCAGTTTAAGGGCGGCACCATTTGGAATGTGATCGTCAACATCCATGACGCGGTGCGGGCAATCGGGCTGGCGCTTTTGGTCTTGTTCTTTGTGGTTGGCGTTATGCGTACCTGCGGCAGCTTTGCCGAGGTGAAAAAGCCGGAACACGCCTTGAAACTTTTTATTAGGTTTGCCATTGCAAAAGGCGTTGTAACCTATGGGCTGGAGCTGATGATGGCCCTCTTTAACATCGTCCAGGGGTTGGTTTCTACAATCATGAACGCGGCGGGCTTTGGTTCAGCCCAACAGACTGTGTTGCCCCAGGAGATTATCGACGCGGTAGAAAGCTGCGGATTTTTCGAGAGCATCCCCCTCTGGGCGGTTACGCTTATCGGCGGGCTGTTCATTACAGTCCTCAGCTTCATTATGATTATGACCGTCTACGGGCGGTTTTTTAAGCTCTATTTATACACGGCTATCGCGCCGGTTCCACTTTCTACGTTTGCCGGAGAGCCGACACAGAACGTGGGCAAGAGCTTTATCAAGAGTTATGCCGCTGTTTGCCTGGAGGGGGCCATTATTGTGCTGGCCTGTATTATTTTCTCCCTGTTCGCGGCGTCACCCCCTGCGGTTGACCCGGAAGCGGCAGCAGTTACTCAGGTTTGGAGCTATGTAGGGGAACTGCTCTTTAATATGCTCATCCTTGTGGGCGCGGTAAAGATGGCAGACCGCGTAGTGCGCGAGATGATGGGATTATAAAGGAGGAACCGATGATGACAAAAGAAGAAATCTGTCAGGAATTGTTGGAAAAATCGCTGGAAGAAATTCAGGAGGATATTTTCTTTCGCCCTGACAATTTTCAAGGCCAGCCATGGTATAACGACTTTATGATCTACCGGAATCTGGGCGTGTGCCAGCCCAAGCCGGAACACGCGCTGGAGGTGCAAAAAGCACTGAAGGTGCTAGGTTATCCCACCCACACTGCTATGCGGAACGGGAAAACCTATCTTCTCCCCGGCGAAGGACGGGCCGAGGGTGTAAAGGCTCTGAGGGAGGAAAGCAAAATGGCACTGCTTGAGAACAAAACGGCGGCAGCTTCTGAGATATTTCAAAAACAGGCCCGGCAAAATGGCCGGGAGCGTTAAAACGATAAGAGAAACGGAGGAACATCGTTTGAAGAATATGAGTAATGAAAAGCTGATGAGGCTTGCTGAACGCGCTTTGAAGCGCACAGAAGCCTATCAATGGAAGCGGGAACTGGATGTACCGGATGAGGAAAACTACAAAATTGATTATCTACTGGTTAAGGGAAGCAAAGCTGCCCCAGAGGACGTAGTAGCCTATGCTTCTGTTGAGGATGAAATGATATTGTTTCACCCACTGCGGGAAAACGACCAGCCATTTGCGAATTACGGCGATTTTTTCAATGGTGATTCCGACCTGTTTGAGCCTTTGGAGCAGGGTTTTTCCCTGGCTTGTATGTCGCTGGAGGCTCATGGCTGCGCATGGTACGAAATTGAAGCGTTACAGGGCGAGATTGAGCACCGGGCTGGTATGCAGAAATATCTGCACTTCTGCAAACAGCATGGAATTACGAAAGAGCGATTGGCCCATGAAACAGGTTATGACGGTATGGATGTGATGACGCTCTACGACCGTCAGGCGGCAAAGAGAAGCCTGGGGAAAAGTTCCCAAGAAATTGAACGATAACGGGAGGCGATATTTTGGAAGTCAAGATCAACCGGGAAATCCGTAATTACACGGAGAGTATGTTTTTTGGGCTGTCCATGCGGCAGTTCATTTTTTCCATCTTAGCCTGCGGCGTGGCCGTGGGCCTTTATTTTATCCTGCGCCCCTACTTCGGGGTGGAAACCCTGTCCTGGATGTGCATTTTGGGGGCGGCTCCCTTTGCCATGCTGGGGTTCATCACCTACCATGGCATGACGGCGGAACAATTCATCTGGGCATGGCTGCGTTCGGAAATGCTGGAGCCGAAAGAGTTTAAGTTTGAGGATAGCAACTACTACTATGCGGCCCTGAAAGATACCATCGAGGAGTTGCAAACCGGGCGGCCCGGCAAGAAGCGCCGGAAAGAACCGAAACACTTTAGCAAACGGAAGGAGGCCAAACATGATTAAGACCATCAAAACCATGTCCAAGCAGGAAAAAGAACGCTACACTGTACCACGGAAGGTGCAGGATGTGATCCCCGTCCGCCGTATTTGGCAGGACGGTGTTTTCCTTGTGGGGAACAAGTTTTCCAAAAGCTACCGCTTTTCTGATATTAACTATCTGGTAGCCAGCCGTGAGGATAAAGAGAGTATGTTCCTCACCTATTCGGAGCTGCTCAATTCCCTGGATTCCGGCGCGGTGACAAAAATCACCATCAACAACCGCCGTATGAATAAGGCCAACTTTGAGACATCCATCCTCATGCCCATGCAGGAAGATTTCCGGGATGAGTACCGAAAGGAATATAATCAAATGCTGCTGGACAAGGCCACTGGAGCCAACGGCATTACCCAGGAGAAGTATATTACCATCTCTGTGGTGAAAAAGGATATTGAAGAAGCCCGCGCTTATTTTTCCCGTGTGGGTGCCGACCTGATTTCCCACTTTGCGGCTCTGGGTTCCAAGTGTGTGGAGCTGGACGCCACCGAACGCCTGCGTATCCTGCACGACTTCTACCGCCAGGGCGAGGAATCGGAATTTGTTTTCAATGTCCGCGAAATGATGAAACGGGGCCATAGCTTCAAGGACTATATCTGCCCGGACGGGATCGAGAAAAACAGCGACTATCTGAAGCTGGGCGGCAAGTTCTGCCGGGTGCTGTTTCTTAAAGACTACGCCTCTTATATTAAGGACAACATGGTGACGGAGCTTACCGATTTCAACCGCAATCTGATGTTCTCTATCGACGTGGTGCCTGTGCCTACGGATGAGGCTGTGCGGGAGGTGGAAAACCGCTTGCTGGGCGTGGAAACCAACATCACCAACTGGCAGCGCCGCCAGAATGCCAACAACAATTTCAGTGCCGTGGTGCCCTACGATATGGAATTGCAGCGGAAGGAAAGCAAGGAGTTTTTGGACGACCTCACTACCCGCGACCAGCGGATGATGTTTGCGGTGATGACCCTGGCCATTACCGCCGATACCAAGGAGCAGCTTGACAGCGACACCGAAGCGATCCTTTCCGTGGCAAGAAAACACATGTGCCAGCTTGCGGTGCTCAAGTTCCAACAGCTTGACGGACTGAATACCGCCCTGCCCATTGGGGCGCGGAAAATCAATGCTTTCCGTACCCTGACCACGGAATCCCTGGCGGTGTTTATCCCTTTCAAGGTGCAGGAGATTCAGGACAAAGGCGGCATTTACTTTGGGGAGAACGCCATTTCCCACAATCTCATCATGTGCAACAAGGCGAACCTCTTGAACCAGTCGGCTTTCCTGCTGGGCGTACCCGGTGCGGGCAAGTCTTTCAGCGCCAAGGAGCTGATTGCTTTCCTCATGCTTCACCCGGATTACGCCAATGACGACATCCTGATCTGTGACCCGGAGGGCGAGTTTGGCGCTCTTGTTAAGACCCTGGGCCGGGAGAACGCAACAGTGGCCCATCTGGTGGCGGGCGGCAAAGACCGGCTCAACGCCATGTATATGGTAGAGGGTTACGGTGAGCAGAACCCCATCGTGGAAAAGAGCCAGTTTGTTATGTCCCTCATTGAGCAGATCGACAAACGCGGCGTGGGGCCGCAGCATAAGTCCATCATTGACCGCTGTACTGCCCTGGTATACCCGGAGGCGGAGAAGATGGGGCGGGCTGCTACTCTCTGCGACCTGCGCCAAAAACTGCTGGAGCAGCCGGAAGATAAGGCCAGGGAGATCGCCCTTTCCCTGGAGCTTTATACTACCGGTTCCCTGGACATCTTTGGCCGGGAAAGCACAGTGGATTTGAACAAGCCCTATGTGGTATTCGACATTCACGGCCTGGGCGAACAGCTCAAACCTGCCGGTTCCCTGGTTATCACCGATACGATCCTCAACCGCGTCACCCTCAACTGGAAACGTGGCAAGCGCACTCATGTATTTATCGACGAGTTCCATGTCATGTTTGAAAATGAGCAGAGCGGTATTTTCTTTAACAGCGCATGGAGACAGTTCAGAAAGCGTGGGGCCTACCCGACCGCTATCACCCAAAATGTGGAATACCTGCTGGATTCTGTCCAGGCCAGTACGATGCTTTCCAACTCAGAGTTTATCGTCATGCTGAACCAGGCGGCTTCTGACCGGGCAAAGCTGGCGAAGCTCCTGAACATCTCCAATGAGCAGATGAGCTATGTTACCAACGCGGACGCGGGCTGCGGCCTCATCCGGTATGGCAGCGCCCTGGTGCCTTTCGTCAACCGGTTCCCGCGTGATACCCGGCTCTATGCTTTGATGACCACCAAGCCCGGTGAAGGTGTGTTCGGCGGTGAGGAGGTGTTGGCATGAGCAATATCCGGTTTGCGTCCACGGAGCACAGAGATTTCTTTTTGAATATGATGAGCGAGGCGCGGAGGAACGACAGTTACCACCGTGCTTTTTTCTACGTCATGGGGATTGCCCCGGAAACAAGGGCAAACATCCGCCAGATGTTTGACTTCAAGAAGGACTGCATTGATCCAGACGGTATGCACGGCGGCTGGCAAACCAGCGGCACCGTCCGGGTATGCCGCCTTGCCTTTAATTTATGGAACGGTTATACCGACCCGGAACACAGCAACGCCTATTCCCCGGAGGACTTGTTCTGCTGCGAGTTCGCCCCCTACTTTATGGAGGGGGTAAAAATCCGTTACCCGGAATACTGCCGGGAGCTGTCCCCTGCGAGAAAACAGGCGGAACCGGCGCGATGATTTCAGATGGGAGGAATGAAGCATGGCAGAATTAACGTATACGCTGGGGGAACATCCCCAGATCATTGAGCTTCTTTCCGTGCTGGAGCAAAACAATCTTGTAAAGCAGAAGGAAGAAGTGCAGGCCCTTGTGGGCTATATCGACGGTATGGAAGAAAAGCTGTCGCAGATGATGGACGAAATGAAGGAAATGCGCCTGGAGGTGGGCAAGCTCCATGACAAGGGAATCCGCGCCCGGTGTTCCCAAGTGCTGGCTGCGGCAGAAGGAAAGCTCCATCAGGTTAAGTCAATGGTTTCCACAACCAAAGACAACCTCATTTTTTCCGCGAAACAAATGGTGCAGACCTTCCGGGAAAAAGGCCATTCCGCTTTATGCCATGCGGCACAGGCGCTGCGTATCCCCTCTGTTCTCTCACGGATGGGGCGGGGCTTTGCCCATGCCCAAAAAGGCATGGAGCAGTGTTCCGTAAAACTGGACGCTATGCGGGAAGAACTGCACCAAGCGGGCGGCCACATCAAAAACGCCGGGCTTGCCCTTGCGGGGAAGGAACCCCAGAAAAGCAAGGAATTATCTGCGGATAAGGGTGTGCTTGCCAAGCTGCGGAGCTTTGTGCTGTACTGCGGCAAGGCGTTCTCTGAAATGGATCGTGACACGGCGCTCACAATAGAGCGAATCAACGGAGGGTATTCATCCGTGAAAACCGAGTTGCAGGGGCTGAAATCGGCCCAGGCCGGGCAGAGACGCCAAACGGCCAGTAAGGAACAGGCGCGCTAAATACAGGAGGGTGAAATATGAGTGAAAAAGTAAAAAGCAGACTGATGATTGCTGGGGCGGCCTTTTGTGCCGCCCTTTTCCTTTTCTCCGGGGCTATGCTGGCCCGCGAATACCTGGATCAGAAACAAAGTGCCGAAGCATTTGTGGAAGTGGCCGATTTGGTCAAGGAAGATGGGGAACTTCCTGTGCTGGAGCTTGACGGCGAGCCGGTACAGAAACCGGAAGAACTCACGGCCTTTGAAAAGTATGCCGATGTGTACGCCCAGAACAGTGACCTTGTGGGGTGGGTTTCCATTCCGGGCACCCGGATTGATTACCCTGTCATGCAGACCAGGGATAACCCCAATTTCTATCTGAAACACGCCTTTGATAAATCGTACAGCAGCTATGGGGTGCCCTATATGCAGGAAAACTGCGATATTGGCATTTCCGACAACCTGGTGCTGTACGGCCATCACATGAACAACGGCAGTATGTTTTCCGACTTATGCAAGTATGAAAGTGAGAGTTTCTACCAGGAACACAAGACCATCCGTTTTGATACCCTGGACAGTTTTGGTGAGTATGAGGTGATTGCCGCCTTTAAGACAGTGGCCTACTCCGAGGAAGGGTTCAAGTATTACCACTTTGTCCGGGCAGAACAGGAGGAAGATTTTAATGCGTTCATCGCCAAGTGTAAGGAACTGGCGCTCTATGACACGGGCGTGACAGCGGAATATGGCGACCAGCTCATCACGCTTTCCACCTGTGAGTATTCCCGTACCAACGGACGGATGGTTGTGGTGGCGAAACTGCTGGAGGAATAAGGGCGGCCCGCCCTGGGAAGGAGGTGAAGCCTATGGGCAAGGGCATTAAAACAAGGGTTTCTGAGAAAAAAAGCATCAAAGCGATTGATAAAGCGGCGGTTGCTTCGGAACGGATGAAGGAGGCATATATCCGCACTAAGGATAAAGCCGAGCATGGGATGTATGCCGAGGAAGGCTCCCCCGGTGAATATGCGTCCGACCGGGTTTCTGCGGGTGTGGACAATGTAACCCATGAAGCAGTCTACCAGTTTGATAAACAGGGCCGCAAGGGGGTTCAGACGACCAAGGAAAATATCTCCAAGGTCAAGGAAAAAATCCAAAAGCGGAAAGCCGCAGCCGAACAGCCGAAAAAACAAGCGGAGAAACAGGCGGCGCGACAGGCTGGGCAGCCCGCGGGCCGCTGGTATAGCCCGCAGGCGGCAGATACGCTTTCCGAACCGGCCAAGGCGGTCCGGCAGGAGCGCGGAACCATCAAGACCCTGGATCGGGGCAAAAAAAGCATTAAGACGGTAGACAAGAGCCGCAAAACCATCAAGCAGGCTTCTTCTACGGTCAAGGGAACCGTGAAAACTACCAGCAAATCTATCAAAACAGCAGAAAAGACCGCGAAGGCCAGTATCAAGACTACGCAGCAGGTAGCAAAAACCGCCCAGCGGACTGCCCAGGCTACGGCACGGGCGGCTAGAGCTGCGGCACAGGCCGCCCGCGTAGCGGCGCGGACTGCGGTAGCTGCGGCAAAAGCGGCGGTCAAAGCTACGGTAGCGGCAGTCAAAGCCATCATTGCCGCTACCAAGGCCCTGATTGCGGCCATTGCTGCGGGCGGCTGGGTTGCCGTGCTGGTGATTATTGTGATCTGCCTCATTGGTATGATTATCGGTTCCTGCTTTGGAATTTTCTTTTCCGGTGAGGATTCTGGCACCGGGCAGACCATGCGCACTGCTGTGCAGGAAATCAATACGGAGTATGAAGAAAAGCTGGAGGAAATCAAAACTTCCCACACCTATGACGTACTGGAGATGTCCGGTTCCCGTGCCGTTTGGAAAGAAGTGCTGGCGGTTTACGCTGTAAAAACCACCACCGACCCGGACAACGCCCAGGAAGTGGCTACCATGGATGATGAGAAGCTGGAACTGCTGAAGGACATCTTCTGGCAGATGAATGAGATCTCATCCAGCACATCGACGCAGACGGAAACGGTGATCGAAACGTCCGATGATGGCAACGGGAATATCGTAGAAACGGAGGTCACTGTCACCCACACTTATTTGTATATCACTGTCAGCCACAAGACTGCGGAGGAAATGGCAGACCAATTCGGCTTTAATGAGGATCAGCGGGAACAGTTGGCGGAGCTTTTGGCCGATGAGAACAACTCCCTTTGGTCACAGGTGCTTTACGGCATTACCGGAGGGGACGGTGAGATCGTCACAGTGGCGCTTTCCCAGGTCGGTAATGTCGGTGGAGAACCGTACTGGAGCTGGTATGGCTTTGGTAGCCGTGTGGAATGGTGCGCCTGCTTTGTGAGCTGGTGTGCCAATGAGTGCGGTTATATTGAAGCTGGCGTTATTCCGAAATTTGCGGCCTGTGCGTCCCAGGGGGTGCCGTGGTTCCAGGAACACGGGTTGTGGCAGGATAACAGCTATGAGCCGCGCCCCGGTGATATTATTTTCTTTGATTGGGATAATGGCGGCCAAGATGGTTCTTCTGACCATGTGGGGATCGTGGAGAAGGTGGAGAATGGCCGTGTCTATACCGTAGAAGGCAACTCCGGTGATTCTGTGCGTCAGAGCAGCTACCCGATTGGATACTATGAGATTTACGGGTACGGCACCCCGGCTTATTAACTCCCTCAAAAAAAGAAGAAACCCAGCCGTATAATACGGCTGGGTACATAGAGGGAAACAAAACCTAAATTTCCCACACAGATTAAATTTTAAATACTAGTATAGCTTTATCTGTTCCAACCGTTGACATAGTTACTAACTTATATCCTCTATTCATCATTTCTTCGGCTTTTTTCTCAATAGTCTTTGCTAATTCCTCTGCACCAGTAGAACATTCTACAACAATAGATTTATAGATCATTTGAATCACCTCCCCATTTAATATTAGAGCCAATGAACCTATGAGAATTTTCTGCGGACATTGGCTCCTTATTACTTTTAGGGCTGGCTGTCCAATGCTATCTTTATGCTTACTCTGATAATCCACATAGAAAGCTCACTATAATTATAGAGTATCTGGATGAGATTTTCTAGGTTTTTCAGCCTGTTTTTTGAAAAGAAAATAGGCGTAGCATATATGCGGTGGGGCACTTAATTATTGCAGTATCAACAGTAAGTAAATACATATCAACTTGACTTTTCTTCCAATATCCTTTATACTAACTCTTACAAACGTAATACTTTGGAGGAATATCATGAATAGTTTACCGCAAATTTCCGACGCTGAGTTTGAAGTGATGAATGTCATCTGGAAATATGCCCCTATCAGTACGAATGATATTGTTGAACGCCTTTCTAAACATAAAGTATGGAAACCCAAAACAATTCAAACAATGTTATTTCGTCTTGAGAAAAAAGGCGTGATTACGCACGAAAAAGATAGTCGAGTATTTGTTTATTCACCTTTGATTTCAAAAGAAACTTATCTTGAAGCTGAGGGGAATACTTTTGTAAATAGATTTTTTGATGGCGCATTAAATCAAATGGTTGTCAGTTATCTAAATCAAAATGAATTATCTGCGGAGGACATCAATCAACTGCAAGCCATTTTAGATAAGAAAAGGAAGAAGTAAGAGGCGATCACTATGTTTTTTGTGCGATTTCTAATCAGCAATTTATTTAGTGTTGCGATAATCGGAATCATTGTTTTACTGAAGAAAGTATTAAAAAATAAACTTTCCTTAAAGTTCCACTATTTCATGTGGTTCATACTTTTAGCTTCTCTTATGGTTGTTTTTCTGCCAACATCATTTTTTCAGAATATCAACATGGGAAGTATAACACAAGAGATCACCTCTCCGATAAATGCAACGCACGAATCCACAATGGTGGCTCCAGATATGCCCGATGACTGGCGATATGATTTCACGGAGCTTTCCAATACATCGACTGTAACTGTGATAAGCACCGTACTTATTGCTGTCTGGGCGATAGGAGCTATATGCGTCGTTGTCTTTTATTTTTTGGGAATTAAAAAAGTGAGGTCAATCAAGCGATTTGCGGAACCACCATCCGATGATATACTTTGTATTTTTGAAAATTGCCGCACGAAGCTCCATGTAAAAAAGAGAGTTTGCTTGCTTCAATCTGATTTAGTAAATTCACCGGTGAGTTTCGGATGTGTTTTCTCCTATATTGTCCTTCCGATAAGCATAACGCAGAACTCGTGTAAAACAGAATTGGAGCATATTTTATTACATGAACTTACCCACATCAAACATAAAGACATCTGGATAAATTTCTGCTTTTGCGCGGAACAGATCATCTATTGGTTTAATCCAATCATCTGGTGGGCATTTTCAAAAATGCGGCTTGACAGAGAAGCCTATTGTGATTGGGCGATACTGAATACCTACAAAAATGACGAGGAACGATTGTGCTACGGAGATACACTGCTGCGGTTTGCAAATCAAAAAAACAATTTGACATATATAGTTGCCAGTTTGTTTGAAAGCAAAAAACAGATCAAATACCGTATTGAAAAAATTGCTGACTTTCAGAAAGAAACAACTGCAGCCAAGGTCTTGGGAAGATGTTTCATTGTGATATTGACACTTGCAATTATGGTACAAGTTCCGGTTTTTGCAGCTTTCGCGTCTGATTTCGGCTTATCTTACAAGCCGGGACATACCATGAATACAGTTCCAGTGGATTATTCGGATTATTTCGGCGATACTTCCGGGTCAGCGGTTCTATACGATATGAAGGCAGACGTTTATAAGATATATAACCAGAATGCCATCACAAAACGAATTGCCCCTTGCTCAACCTGTAAAATTTATAGCGCGCTTAATGCTCTGGAGCAAGGTATTATTACCCCTGCTTCAAACACCTTGCAATGGGATTACTTAAATCGGAGTGTTTCCTCTTGGAATGGAAATCAAAATCTTGGTTCTGCTATGAAAAATTCCGTTAACTGGTATTTCCAATGCTTAGACGCAGCCGCTGGTGCAAAGCAGCTACAAGAGTTCTATACAAGTATCGGTTATGGCAATGAATATGTTGGAAGTAATACGGCTTATTATTGGAATGGAAGCGCTTTGAAAATTTCCCCATTAGAACAGGTTGAATTGTTGATAAAGCTGTATACCAACGAGTTTGGATTTGATGAATCCAATATAAATGCTGTAAAAGAGGCGCTCTATTTATCAGAAAACGATAGTGCTAAACTCTATGGGAAAACCGGCACAGGTAAAGTGGGCAGTAATGATGTATCTGGATGGTTCATAGGTTATGTTGAAACACCAAATAATGTATATTTTTTTGCAGTAAACCTTCAAGGACACGATCATGCCAATGGAGATGTTGCAGCGAAGATAACATATTCAATTTTTAACACAATGGGTATTAAACTTGAATAATACCCCATCAAGAGCTGTTAACTCTTTGCCAGCAGCGTTAGCAGCTCTATCGTTTTAAATGATACTATTACAACTGTAAGACTTTTGGAGGAATACCATGAAGAAAATCATGCTTTATATAACTTTGGCATTGATGATTTGCGTTATGTTGCCAGGATGTCATGCTAACAGCAATTCTGAAAACACAGAAATTGATTTAACAAATTTTCAACGGATCTATACGGAAACGGCATCTCCGAATGAGCTTTATGTCACATCTAAGGATGATATTGTTTACTACTATATCAATATCTACCAGGATAAAAACAATACGATTCTTGTGGATACCAGTTCCAACATACTGTATTCAGAAAATCAGCAGTATACGATTGCTTATGATCAGCCAATTGGAAAAGATGACATCAAAGTGACGTGGACCACCTTAATGGGTAACCCGGAGGGAACAAAAGAAGATCAATTAGTAGTTGCAAATATTGCCATATCTTCTAATGGAGAAGTTTTCAGCGAACGAAAAGTAAACTTTGAAAAAGGTGCAATCGAGATCATTATTGACGGAATTGAGAGCAATCAATGATTTTCAGATGCTGGGAAGTTATCCGAAATGGAACAAAATAGATTTTCTCAAAAAGCTGGATATTTTATGGAGGCTTAATATGAAGGAAAAATTAAAAAAAGCTGCTGGTGTAATACCCCTTGCCCTTGCTGTCCTTTGTAGCCTTACTGTGGGAATGGTAGAAGGCATGACTGGAGATACACTAAGAAGTACACCGCGTATTGTTTTGACGTGCTTTGGGTTATGTAGCTTCGGAATATTCCTTTTTTGGATAAATACACGTAAAAAAATTATAACGCTAAAACAGATTATTGTATGGGGCCTGAGATCTGTTTCTGTAATGCTGTTTGTCTTTGCTACCGTTATAGGCTTATTTATTATAGTGTTTCATAGTCCGGAACATATTGTTACCATTAACAATACAAAAATGGTGGCAAGTGTCAATAGCTTTTTAGACGTGTCTGTCTATTATTATCAATATAAAAATGCTCTTTTTTACGGGAAAGAATTGGGGTATGAATATTACGGCAGCGGCGGGTATGATCCATTTGAAGAATCGGAAAAACCTGATCCAGTCTATTCAGAGTTTGATGATTCTGTTGGGAATTTTAGTGGCGATGAAGCCGACGCCGATTCTACTGATATATCCAATGAGAGCAGCGGGACAGCGAGCGATCTGTTGCAAGACGAATTGAATCAAGAAGCCGCAATAAAAGAATTGGATATAGATGTTTTAGAGAACAGAACGGACGAGCTGGTTTTTGATTTTTCGGTCAGTGATTTTATAGATAGTTATAACGGGTATTATTGGCAGGATCATCATGTTCGATACTTATTATCCTTGTCATCGGATAATTGGTTAGGACGATTATATGATTCCGCGATCCATTCAAGCCATGAAACTATATATTACAATTTTTCAGAAGATAGAAAAATTTGGCCGCTTCCGACCATAAGCGTTTATGTTCCGAAAAATGCTGATTATGTACAAGAAATCACGCTAAACTTTGATGACCATAGCTATACCGAAGCCATGTACGATCTATATGAAGAAATATGCTTTTATACTTTAAAAGTTTTTTTCCCAGATATGGAAGATGAAAAAATTACTGAGCTATACAAAGACCTGAATCAATTAGCCTACGACAATGTTATGCCCCATGAACAAGGGTATAGTAGCGATTCTATTCCATGTGCATTATACTACAAAGATGGCGTCGGATTATATCCTTACTTTGCCATTGGAGAAAGTGTACATCTTTGCATTATTCCTGTTACAGAAAAAACTATAAGCTATTATGAAGGGAACGGTGTCGAAATATATGAAATCGAATAAAAATTTTATTCAGAAATCTTACATTTGTAATATTATTGCGGCCTTAAAATTTAGCTTATTATCATTTGTTATACTAATCAGTCTTTTGGGTTTAACTGCCTGCAATACATCTTCAACGGATAAAACGACAGTAACACTTGAAACTGAAAATGAAACCTTGAACAGCGCAGAACAAGAGGCAATTGAAAAAGCGGAATCCAGAAGCCTTGAAATAACTTCTCTGTACAAAGAAATCTATATCAACGCTGAAAAAACTACATCGGAAGAATACTATGGCGGACAAACTGTTATTTCACAAGATGTTGTTGACCAAATAGAATCGTTGCTTACAGATCAGGGATATTCTGTTATAAATAGCAATAGCAAATACCCTTCATATCTGGAAAATACGGAGCACTTTTATGAATTTTGGGAATCAGTTTGCAATAATCAGGACGCAGAACTGGAAGTTATCTCAGTGTCAAAAGCAGGTGGAATATTTTATTATCTCTTTCAGTTTGCTGATGGGGAAAGCCATCGTACAAGCATATCGGTAAATTGGAATGTCGATAATCAACCGGAAGTTTATGATAGTCAATACATGGAAACTGATGAGTGGTCTTTGACAGATAGTGGGGATTTCTATTATAAAAGTTCTATTACTGGAGTTCCATTTGAAGATTACATATTGATTAGGCTAAAACCCGTGGATGAAAAGATGTATGATCTTGCAGAAAAATACATAACTCCTATTGGGTATCTAAGCAATAATATGTTTGTCAGTGAATGGAATTATCAGGATTATGGTAATCTATCCTTTAATGATTTGCTTGAGTTCTTTTATAAGGTAAAAAACAATGATTATTTTTATCATAATGACTATGAAAATATAAGCGAACCTTATTGGCATATCGACATCCCGGCCTCATTATTTGAAGAAACCATTATGCCGTTTTTTGACATTTCTCTACAAGAATTTAGAGAAAGAAGTTTGTATGATAGCGAAAAGAATAGTTATCCGTGGCAAGAAATTAGCTGTGAGAATGTAACTTTCTATCCTAATGTTGAGGGTGAAGTAGTGAATTATCAGGAAAATGCAGATGGCACATTTACCTTAACTGTAAATGCCAGATGTAATGATTACAAAACGGATCGCCTATTTACTCATGAAGTGACCATCCGTTTACTTGAAAATGGAGGCTATCAATATTTAAGCAATAAAATCACATACAAAAGTGATATTACAATGCCGCCCGATACCCCACGCTTACCACCGCAGCAAACAAATAATATGCAGTAATGATTGTAAGGTAAAGATATTATTTTCCGGCCTTTTTATATATTCAAAGCGGACTACAACGAATTGGTTCAATCAGGACTCCATTGTGCCATTGTCAGCAAAGAACCAGACGAGAAAAATAAGGGCCGATGAACCTGTGAGAATTGCCCACAGACATCGGCTTGTTTTTACTTTTTAGGCTGGCTGTCCAATGCTATCTTGATGTTTACTCTGATAATCTACATAGAAGGCTCATTACAATTATACAGTATCAGGATGAGATTTTCCATATTTTCAGCCTGTTTTTGGGGAAGAAAATAGGCGTAGAATACACGGATATGGCACCCCGGTTTATTAACTCCCTCAAAAAGAAGAAACCCAGCCGTGTAAGGCGGCTGGGTACATAGTGTCCAAAATTCAAATTCGTACACTTTTTCTCTTAATGTAGTTCAGGTATAATATGAACAGAGGGACTTTTCAAAAAAGGGCCCCATAAGGATATGGATACACACTTGCCGAAAAAGCGCCTATTTTAAGGCTACGCAACTACAAGTTGCCGAATTGAGTGTGTATAGTAGGTGGTATGCAACCGTCAAAAAAGGTAGTATTGAGGCACAGTCAAGGACGACTGAAATTCAAGGAGGACAAAACGATGAGCGTATCGAAACAACTGATTCATTTGAGAAATGTAAAAGGAATTTCACAGGAAGAACTTGCTTCCCTGATGAATGTTACAAGGCAGGCGGTATCAAAGTGGGAAACCGATCAGGCACTGCCGGACAGCGAAAAAATCATTCGTTTAAGTGAAATTTTCGGAGTAACGACGGATTACTTATTGAAAGGGAAAGAAACAGACCCGATGGACATATATTCCCAGCATGATTCAAAAGCTGGAGCGGATATGTCAGCGGAGGTGTCCGAGATTTTGGATAATGTACATCAGATGAGCAAAACGAAGCGGTATCTAATCGGAGCTGGTTTATTCCTCTTGGCTTTGGCTGTTGTGCTTGGAATTATCTTTTTAATTTTCCACTAAGCCCCCTCTAATATCTATTGAGAAGCGAGAGAAAACGCTGGCAGGTTAGAGCGTCTGGCACAGAAATAAAAAAAGCGCACATCGGCAGAAAAAATGTTGTGCGCTTCTTTTATTTACTCTTTGGGTTGGCTGTCCAATGCCGCCTTAATTGTCGCTTTAATGATCTGTATAGAACGCTCGTCACAGTTACACAGCATACGGGCAAGATTCTCTATATCAGAACCTTCAACCTGTTTTTCTGGAAAGAAAATCTGATCTGGTAAAATGCACAACTCCCGAATCAGCTTATAGAGAATGTCATAGCTGGGCTTTTTACCTTCATTCTCAATGCGATATATAAACCTTTCGGTTACTCCGACCCTAATTGCCAGATCTTCAACCGTAATATTTGCTTTTATGCGAGCATTCTTGATGATCTCACCGAGTGTTTCATGTTCTTTCTGCACTTTTAGTTCACCTCTCTTTCTATTTTACGGATTTATTTCAGTTTTATAATGGCATAACAGTTCAAATTTTAGAGAACTGACAGTGCAGAAAGAGTGAACTAACTAGAATTGTATAAATAACCCTGCCAAAAAAAAAACGAGGTTTTGGTAGGGTGGTTTGTCGTGCCCATCCCTCCAGACCGCGTTTAGGTCTGGAGGGATATTATATGCGTTGGTCGTGCTGCGCATCGCTGCTTATCAAAAGCAGCGAATATGATTATATGTCGTAGGCCGCCTGTTTGACGGTGTACGGTCAAAAAAACTTCCCGTTTCTCAACGGGATATTATGCCCTTTGCAATGAACTATCATGCCATGGTTTATACGAACTAAAAAGGAACGCACTTGCCGTTTGGGGTAATGCCCCATTCCGCAGGTGCGTTTTGCTGTATAGGAACCCTTCTTTTCCACGTTGTAGGGGACCACCCGGCCAGTCTGAATTTTTCGCAATTTAGACTGATCGGAGGTAAAGCAGCGTGGATGCTGATAAAAAAAGAATATGGATTCGCGGCCAATATGTCGAGGTCACGGATGGAGTGTACCGGGCCTATATGCAGGGCGACCGGAAAATGCGCTATTTTGAGAACGATTTGAAAACCGAGCGGTTTGTTCACGGAAAGGATGGTCAGGTAGTGCAGATCATCCCCAGCCGCGAAGATTCTTTGGACCGGCTGGTGGATGAAAATGCCCGACAATTTTCCGATGAGCAGGAAAGTGTGGAGAGCGTAGTGCTTCACAAACTGGAAGTGGACAGGCTACATACCGCGCTATCCCTGCTGGCTCCAGAAGAACGAGCGCTGATTCAGGCGTTGTTCTTTGAGGAAAAGACAGAGCGTCAGTATGCGGAAGAATTGGGCGTGTATCGCAACGCTGTTCACGTTCGGAAAATGAAAGTCCTTAAAAAGCTCAAGTCCTTATTGGAGGATTTTACAGAGTGACTCTGACTATCGGCAAAATATGTAAATAAGGACAACTCCCTGATCCGGCTGTCCTGCTGGGTCGGGGAGCTTATTTTTTGAGAAATCCCTTGTTTTTGCGTCTAAAAGTTGGAATTTATAATTCATATTTCGTTCGTTGCATTGTTCGAACAAAAGAACTATAATGTATCATGTGGAGGTGCGTTATGGACTATATGACCTTGAAAGAAGCAAGTGAAAAATGGGGTGTGACGCCTCGACGGGTAAACTACTATTGCGCCGGTGGCCGTATTCCCGGTGCTGTCAAAATAGCTGGAATTTGGCTGATCCCAAAAGACGCGCAGAAGCCAATAGACGGCAGAACGAAGCAAGGAAAGGAACAAAAACATGAGTAAGGTTTTGATTATAGATGATGACAAGGAACTTTGCGCCTTGATGAAAAAATGTGTGGAGCAGGAAAATTTGTCTGCGTCAGTGGCGTATGGCGGCTTTGATGGTTTGCGGCTGCTGACAGAAAACAAAGATGAATGTTCTCTCATTATTCTGGATGTGATGATGCCGGATTTGAACGGCTTCCAGGTATTACAGAAAATCAGGGAGAAAAGCAATGTGCCGGTGCTGATGCTGACTGCCAAAAGTGATGAAGAAGATAAGGTTTCCGGCCTGCGGCTGGGGGCGGACGATTATCTGACAAAGCCTTTCGGCATTAACGAGCTGATGGCCCGTGTCAATTCCCTGATCCGGCGTTACACCACCCTAAACCCCGTGGTCGGGAACGAGGCAGCCACAATACTTCTGAAAGATATGGTGATTGATAAAGTCAACCGGACGGTAACTGTCCAAAATCTCCCGATAGATTTGACCAGCAAGGAGTTCGACTTACTTCTGTTTCTGGCATCCAACAAAGGGCGGGTCTTTACCAAAAAACAGCTTTATACGCAGGTGTGGACAGAAGAATACGATTTTGACGACAATAACCTCATGGCATTTATCAGTAAATTGCGAAAGAAGATCGAGCCAAATCCAGAACAGCCGTTTTATATCCAAACCGTCCGTGGTGTGGGGTATCGGTTTAACAAGGAGGCATGAGTATGGAAATAAATCTTTATCTGCTGCTGGCCTTATTGATTGCCCTGCTGGTGATTGCCTACCTTTTAGCAAAACTTCATCGCGTCCGGGGCCAGCTTTCCCTTATCAAAGACGCTCTGGCAGATATAAAGGACGGGAACATGAACCGCCGTGTGCTGGCGCGGGAAAGTGACCTGACGAAACAAATTTGCTACGACATCAACGAGATCGCCATGAGTAACCAATCACGGCTGATCCAGCAAAAGCAGTCTGAACAGGCGTACAAACGGCTGATGACAAGCCTTTCCCATGATGTGAAAACACCGCTTGCCTCTCTGGTAGGGTATTTGGAAGCTGTGGAAAGCAAAATGGTAACAGGGGCCGAGCAGGAAGAATATATTCGGGTAGCTATGGAAAAAGCCCACCACCTGAAAGACTTTGTGACCGCCCTGTTTGAATGGGTGAAGCTGGACGCCGGGGAACAGATTTTTCATTTTGAAGTCTGCGACCTGAACGAACTTTCCCGCGACATCATGGCCGACTGGGTGCCGCTGCTGGAAAGTCACGATCTCACCTATGAAATTGAAATACCCGAAACAGAATACATGACGAGGGTTGACCCTACCGCCTACACCCGTATTCTCAATAACCTGCTGCAAAATATCCTGACGCACAGCGGCGCAGGACAAGTGACCCTGACCGTGACCGAAACGGAGCAGCAGGCAAAAATCATGGTGGCTGATAACGGGAAAGGGATTTCCGCCGCTGATCTCCCCCATATCTTTGAGCGGATGTATCAATGCGACCACTCCCGATCTGCCAAAGGGAACGGGCTGGGCCTCTCCATTGCAAAAGAGCTGGTGAGCGCCCACAAAGGAACCATCACAGCAGACAGTATCCTTGAAGCTGGAACAACCTTTACCATCATACTTCCGAAAGCTCTGTGAAATCACAGAGCTTTTTTTGAAAAAAATTTTTTCTCGGCAAGGTTATGGCAAGGTTTGCGTTTTATAATTGGAACCATGAAAGGAGGAAACCGTATGACGATCATTGCAACGGAAATCCAGAAATGGAAACGGAATAAGATTGTCTGGTGTATTTTGGCCCTGACGCTGCTGTTTGGGGCGTTTGCGATTGAGCGGGCTTGCAGTATTGCAAGGAGCAGCCCGTATATGGATAGTTTTGGCGACCTCTACACACTGGCGTTTAAGAACCTGTCCAGCCTGTTCCTGCCGATTGTACTGGGAATGTTCGCTACAACCTTGTTTTTTGACGAGCACAAGAACGATACGCTGAAAGAACTGCTTATTATCCCGATCCCGAAAGCGCAGCTATACTTTTCAAAAGTTGCCGTGGTGATCCTGATGTCTGTGGGACTGTGCCTGATTACCTTTCTTTTGTGCGTTGTCGGCGGGGTGATTGCCGGGGGATTTCCCGATCTGAACGCCCATACACTGATGGATGCCGGCCTTTTGTATCTGACAGGCGGGTTTCTGATCCCCATAGCCATGCTTCCGATTGTGTTTCTTGCCACGCTGTCAAAAGGATATATCCTGCCGATTGGCGCAACGCTGCTTTATCTGGTTCCCGTAGTCATTGCCCCAGCTTACCTTACGGGAATACATCCGTTGGCAAGCGTGATGGGGATTTATCCCCATATTTCCGAAGCAGCCGCTGCTATGGTAGAAAGCCTGATGCAAGGCGTTTTACCCAATACTTCGCCGCTTGTTTGTGCCGGTTCTCTGCTCCTGATCGGTGCCGCGTTTGCCGCCGCATCCGTTGTGGCGCTAAAAAAGCAATCTTACTGAAAGGAAAGACCTATGAAACGATTGATTAGTTTATTCCTCTGTGTTCTGTTCGCTTTTTCGCTTTGCGCCTGCCAGCAGGCCGCCCCATCTGCCAGCGAGGCCCCCGACCAGCAGGCCATTACAGAGGAAGCAACCGAATACTTTAATCAGATGATGAATGGAGATTTTGAAACTTTCTTCCATGCGCTGCCGCAGGGCGTACAGGACAATACTTCTGCGGAGGCGATACAGGAAACATGGGAAGAAGAAGCCGATAAGCTGGGCGGATTGCCGAAGGACGTTTCCCCGGATGTGTCCTGCTATGTGCCGGAACACTCCGACCAAATCCGTGTTGAATTTGTTATTCCCTGTGAAAAGGGTGATTTCAAAGTGTTCATCAACTATTCCCCGGATGGCAGCCTTTACAACTATGTCATTTGGAAAAATAAAGCAGAATAAGAAAGAGAGGCATCTTTATGAGTGATTTTGTGATTGAAACCAAAAAGCTGACGAAGATTTACGGCGAGCAAACCGCTGTCAGCTCTGTGGATATTCATGTGAAGCCGGGCCGGATTTACGGACTTTTGGGCCGAAATGGAGCCGGTAAAACCACCATTATGAAAATGATTTTGGGTCTTACGCCAATCACTTCCGGCGAAGTGGATGTGTTCGGTCAGAATATCAAAGGCCATGAGAAGCGCATTTATCCCCGCATTGGGGCCATTATCGAAACTCCCGGCTTTTACCCGAACCTGACCGGCACAGAAAACCTTGAAATCTTTGCGAAGCTGCGTGGGACGCCCCAACCCAATGCCGTCAAAAACGCACTGGAAGTTGTGGGATTGCCCTACAAGGACAAAAAGCTGTTCAGCAAGTATTCCC
>OGYI01001418.1_pt1 | contig 23448 bp, 20 predicted proteins | sample 1576521 | NCBI WGS metagenome assembly OGYI01 (sample SAMEA3541484, study PRJEB24748) | human gut metagenome | biome: human gut; feature: human-associated habitat; material: faeces | place: China | collected 2012
ACCGGGCGGATTCGGGACTTTAACCCGTTAGAAACGTGCGCCGCTAGGCGCACTTCAACAAAAAAGACCTACCTCTGCAGGTAAGCCTTTTTTATACTCGCTTCTTAAATTTATCTTTGCTAAAAAGTGTAACTTTAATCTTTCCAGAATCTATGCTTCCAGTTCTCGCAGAATAATTTCTGCTGTTTTCTTTACAGTTGCTGCTACAAAGTCTGTACACTGTGCCTTACGTTCCGGAGAATTTTTCTCTTTTCCTTTTGTAAGTACACGACAACAGGTTGCTCCGCAATATTCTTTGAAGAAATCATGTAATTCATTTGTCAGGGCAAAACATTTGTTGATCTTTGGATCTCCCGGTGTGGTACGTCCAAAGAAATACCCGATCATCATTGTTGCTCCGGCAAGCGCTCCGCATATACAGCCGCCTCCTCCAAGTCCCCATGGGAACCCTGAGCTCATCGCAATTGCATCATCCGACATATCCAGATCAAAATTCTTGCGGATAGCATAGATCAGTGATTCTGAACAGGCGAACCCTTGATTGAAAATCTCTACTGCATCCTTCTGTAATTGCTCCATATTAATATCCGTATTCATAATAACGACCTCCTTTATTTTCCTCTTTTCATCTTACATCATTATTGATAAAAATTCTACGAAAATAAAATGTTCTCTTTCTTTCACTCCATTTTCGCAGATTTTATGTACTATTATGACAATCAGGGAATATTAAGAGGCGAAGTCCCATAACAACACTGTAGTGGAATCCGGATTCCAGAGGATTTTTGCAGAATATAACAGCAGTCGTAATAAAATAAATAAAACTGACGTACTTCAGATCTTCCTGAGATTCTTTCTGCAGATACGTCAGTTTTTCTATTTACTTAATCAATATAATATTTCTATTCTTCAGATGTATCGTTTTCTGTTACATCTGCTTCTTCAGATTCGGAAATGCTCTCCTGCTCCTCCTCAGAATCGTCCTCGTCGCCTTTTCTTACTTTCGCAATACTTGCAACGATGTCTTTGTCTTTAAGATTGATGAGCTTCACTCCGGATGTAATTCTTCCAAGTACGGAAATTCCTTCACACTTCATACGGATGATAATTCCTTCCGTATTGATGATCATGATCTCATCTTCTTCGTTGACAGCTTTTACGCCAACTACGTTACCGGTCTTTTCTGTGATCTTATAGCATTTCACACCTTTACCGCCACGGTTCTGTGGTGTAAATTCATCCATGTCAGTACGTTTTCCCATACCTTTTTCAGATACAAACAGAAGCTCACTTCCCTGGGAATCTAACTGCATACCGATGACTTCATCTCTGTCAGAAAGATTCATTCCGCGTACTCCCATAGATGTTCTTCCGGTAGAACGGACATCTGTTTCTTTGAAACGGATACACTGACCATACTTGGTAACAAGCAGGATATCCTGATTATTGTCTGTGTATTTTACTTCAATCAATTCATCTTCTTCACGAAGAGTGATTGCTGCAAGACCTGTCTTTCTTACATTTGAATAATCTGTAATAGGCGTCTTCTTAACAAGACCTTTCTTCGTAGCCATGAACAGATACTCACCTTCTCTGTACTCATCAATCGGAATGACAGCACTGATCTTCTCACCCGGCATCAACTGCAACAGATTGATGATCGCAGTTCCTCTTGAAGTACGGGAAGCTTCCGGGATTTCATAGCCTTTCAGACGGTAAACTCTTCCGGTATTTGTAAAGAACATGATGTAATGATGTGTATGCGTCATAAACAGTTCTTCTACATAATCTTCATCCAGTGTCTGCATTCCCTTGATACCTTTACCACCACGGTTCTGTGCTTTGAATGTATCATTGGACATTCTCTTGATATATCCTAATTTGGTCATTGTAATAACAACATCTTCTCTTGGAATTAGATCTTCCATGGAAATATCAAATTCATCAAATCCGATGGATGTTCTTCTCTCATCACCGTATTTATCACGGATAACAAGAATCTCTTCTTTGATCACGCCAAGAAGTAACTTTCTGTCAGCAAGGATTGCTTTTAATCGGCTGATCTGCTCCATCAGTTCTTTGTATTCAGCTTCAATCTTCTCTCTTTCCAGACCTGTCAGCGCACGCAGACGCATATCTACGATAGCCTGTGCCTGTACTTCGGAAAGTCCGAACCGTTCAATCAACTCTGCTTTGGCGATCTGGACATTCTGCGAACCTCGGATGATATTGATTACTTCATCGATATTATCAAGTGCGATCAGCAGTCCTTTTAAAATATGTGCTCTTTCTTCTGCTTTGTTTAACTCATACTGTGTACGTCTTGTCACTACTTCTTCCTGATGATTCAGGTAGTGATTTAACATCTCAAGAAGATTCATGACTTTTGGCTGGTTGCCGACAAGTGCCAGCATGATCACACCAAAAGTATCCTGTAACTGTGTATGTTTGTATAATTGATTCAGGATGACATTTGCATTGACATCTCTTCTGAGTTCAATGACAATTCTCATTCCTTCACGGCTGGACTGGTCACTCAGATCTGTAATTCCATCGATTCTCTTATCTCTGACCATCTCTGCTATTTTCTCAATCAGTCTCGCTTTATTTACCATAAACGGAAGTTCCGTTACAATAATACGGCTCTTGCCATTTGGCATAGCTTCAATATCTGTGATTGCTCTGACACGGATCTTGCCACGGCCGGTACGATATGCTTCCTCGATTCCTCTTGTTCCAAGGATCATACCGCCTGTCGGGAAATCCGGTCCTTTGATGATTTTCAGGATCTCTTCAATCGTTGTCTCTTCTCTGTCTTCGATCTGATCATCAATGATCTGAACAACTGCATTGATGACTTCTTTCAGGTTATGCGGCGGAATATTTGTTGCCATACCTACCGCAATACCGGAAGTACCATTTACCAGAAGATTCGGAAATCTTGCCGGAAGTACTGTCGGCTCCTTCTCTGTCTCATCAAAGTTCGGCGCAAAATCAACGGTATTCTTGTTGATATCTGCTGTCAGTTCCATGGAAATCTTACTTAATCTTGCCTCTGTGTATCGCATGGCGGCTGCACCGTCACCGTCTACAGAACCAAAGTTTCCATGACCGTCTACGAGTGGATATCTGGTAGACCACTCCTGTGCCATATTAACAAGTGCTCCGTAAATAGAACTGTCACCGTGCGGGTGATATTTACCCATGGTATCACCAACGATACGGGCACATTTTCTGTGTGGTTTATCCGGACCGTTGTTCAGCTCGATCATAGAGTATAAAATTCTTCTCTGTACCGGTTTCAGACCGTCTCTTACATCCGGAAGTGCACGTGAAGCAATAACGCTCATCGCATAGTCAATGTAAGATGTTTCCATTGTTTTTTTCAAATCCACTTCATGGACTTTGTCAAAAATATTATCTTCCATTTATCCTTTTCCTTTCCTACACGTCCAAATTCTTCACGTATTGTGCATTTTCTTCGATAAACTCACGTCTTGGCTCTACTTTATCTCCCATCAGGGTTGTGAATGTCAGATCCAGTTCACTTGTTGTCTCTTCATCCATCTTAACTTTCAGAAGTATTCTGTGCTGCGGATCCATTGTTGTATCCCAGAGCTGTTCTGCATCCATCTCTCCAAGACCTTTGTAACGCTGAATCTTATTGTTTCCGTCTCGTCCAACTTCCTGCAGGATACTGTCTAATTCTTCATCGCTGTATGCGTACCATACTTTTTTGTTCTTCTCCAGCTTATAAAGCGGCGGCTGCGCCAGATATACATATCCTTCTTTGATCAGATCCGGCATAAAACGATACAGGAATGTCAGAAGCAGTGTACTGATATGTGCACCGTCAACATCGGCATCTGTCATGATGATGATCTTGTGATAACGCAATTTTGAAATATCAAAATCATCATGGATACCTGTACCAAATGCAGTGATCATTGCCTTGATCTCGGCATTGCCATAAATCTTATCCAGTCTTGCTTTCTCAACATTCAGAATCTTACCACGCAGTGGAAGGATTGCCTGTGTCGCACGATCTCTCGCTGTCTTCGCAGAACCGCCGGCAGAGTCTCCCTCTACGATATATATCTCACATTTTTTCGGATCTTTGTCAGAACAGTCAGCCAGTTTACCGGGAAGCGACATACCGTCTAAAGCAGATTTTCTTCTCGTAAGATCTCTTGCTTTTCTTGCTGCTTCTCTTGCACGCTGCGCCATCACAGATTTCTCGACTGTCATCTTTGCCACAGATGGATTCTGCTCCAGATAAATCTCAAGCTGTTTGCTTACAACACTGTCAACGGCACCTCTTGCTTCACTGTTACCTAATTTCTGCTTTGTCTGTCCTTCAAACTGCGGATCTTCGATTTTTACACTGATGATTGCAGTCAGTCCTTCACGGATATCTTCGCCGGACAGATTCGGCTCGCTGTCTTTTAGTAATTTATTCTTTCTTGCATAATCATTAAATGTCTTTGTAAGTGCATTACGGAAACCAACTACATGGGTTCCTCCTTCCGGAGTCGTAATGTTATTTACAAATCCATACGTATTATCGCTGTAAGAATCATTGTGCTGCATTGCAACTTCCACAGATACATTGTTGACATTTCCTTCGCAGTAAATGATATCTTCATACAGCGGAGTCTTGCTCTTATTCAGATATTTTACAAATTCGCGGATACCACCTTCGTAGTGGAATGTCCGTTCTATCGTTTCTTCTTCCGGTCGTTCATCTCTTAATACAATCTTCAGTCCGGCTGTTAAAAATGCCATCTCGCGGAAACGCTGTTTTAAAATATCATACTCAAAAACAGTCTCTTCAAAAATCGTATCATCCGGTAAAAATGTAACCTTTGTTCCCGTCTTTTCCGGAGCACAGGAACCGATCACTTCCAGCTTCTGAACGACTTTTCCTTTCTCATAGCGCTGTTTATAAACCTTGCCTTCTTTACAGATTTCAACTTCCAGCCAGTTGGAAAGCGCATTTACGACAGAAGCTCCTACACCATGAAGCCCACCGGATACTTTGTATCCTCCACCGCCGAATTTACCACCGGCATGCAGCACGGTAAATACAACTTCAACTGCAGGAAGACCCGCTTTATGATTGATTCCGACAGGGATTCCACGTCCATTATCTACAACGGTAATCGAATTATCTTTATTAATGCTCACAAAAATCGTGTCACAGAATCCTGCAAGTGCCTCATCTACGGCATTGTCTACAATCTCGTATACGAGATGATGTAAACCTCTCGATGATGTACTTCCAATATACATTCCGGGACGCTTTCTGACAGCTTCAAGCCCTTCCAGTATCTGGATTTCATCTGCACCATATTCGTGCTGTACTTTTTCTGTACTCATTCTATTCCTCCTAGTTTTCTTTCTTTACCTGTCCGCTCTGGACATGGAATACTTTATTTATAGAAAATCGATGATTTACAAACTCATCCATCCCCGTACAGGTAATGAGCGTCTGTATATCATGAATACTATCCAGTAAATAGTTTTGCCTATGTTTATCAAGTTCAGACAATACATCATCCAGTAAAAGAACCGGCGTATCATGAATCGACTGTTTTACCAGCTCTATTTCTGATAATTTGAGGGACAATGCCGCAGTCCGTTGCTGTCCCTGGGAACCGTATTTACGAATATCGATATCGCCGATCATAAATGCAATATCATCCCGGTGCGGACCTACAGATGTGCTTCTGATACGCAAATCTTTTTCTTTGTTCTTGTTCAACGCCTGCTCCAGCGTCAGATAGCTATTGCTTGGCTCATATAAAATCCGGATGGATTCTTTTCCTCCGGTCAGTTTGTTATGGATTCCGGAAATGATCTCATTCATCTGTTCTACAAATTCCTGCCTTCTCTGAATGATCAGATTGCCATAATGAACAAGCTGCATATCCCAGATATCCAGTGTTTTCAGTACATCACTGTTGTATGCCGCCTCTTTCAGCAGATGATTCCGCTGATTCACAATTCTATTATAATTTGCAAGATTGCTCAGATATACTTTATCCAGCTGAGAAAGTTCCAGATCCACAAACCTTCTTCTCTCTCCGGGACCATTTTTAATAATATTCAGATCTTCCGGCGAGAAAAATACAATATTGACAATTCCGAATAATTCACTGGCTTTTCTGATCGGCATCTTATTGATCGCAATTCCTTTTGGACTGTTCTTCTTCAGATGCATGTCGATCTGATAATTAATGCCGTTCTTCTCTACAACTGTCTCAATGTGGGACTCATTCTGTTCAAAACGAATCAGATCCTTGTCTTTGGCTCCTCTGTGGGATTTTGTTGTTCCGGAAAGGTAGACAGCCTCTAAGATATTCGTCTTTCCCTGGGCATTATCACCGTAAAAGATGTTTGTTGCTTTGTCAAATTCAAGAGATAACAGCTCATAATTTCTGAAATTTTTAAGCTTTAAAGACTCAATCTTCAATTCTTATCTCTTCTCCATCAAATAATACCATATCCCCGGCATATAATTTTCTGCCGCGTCTGGTATCTGTTTCTCCATTTACTGTTACGAGTCCTTCTGTGATTACTTCTTTTGCTTCCACTCCGGACTCAACAAGACCGGCAGCTTTCAGTGCCTGTCCGAGTTTAATATATTCATCTCTCAGTCTTATAACTTCCATCTTTTCACCTCTTAACCAGCCGCATTAAAGTTTACCGGAAGAATCAGGTAAATATAAGTCTCATTGTCATCCTTGATGAAGCACGGAGCTTTCGCATTCATCAGATAAAGTGTTACTTCTTCGTCATCAATAACTCTTAATGCATCAATCAGAAACTTCGGATTGAATCCGATCAGCAGATCCTTACCTTCTTTGTTGATCATAATCTCTTCATTCATGGAGCCAATCTGTGATTTGATCTTCAGTTCCATGATCTCATCACCAATATTGATGATAATTGGCTTCTTATCACCTTCTTTGACGAGAAGAGTAGCACGGTCAATACAGTTTAACAATTCTTTTTTGTTAATTCTGACCTTAGTATCATAATCGCTAGACAGCATCTGATCAATTTTAAAATATTCTCCCTCCAGAAGTCTGGATACAACAACTGTATTATCAAACTCAAATACAATGTGATTGCTTGTGTAAGAAATATTTACTTTGCTTTCAGCTTCTCCGGATAAAATCTTACTGATCTCGATCAGTGTCTTACCTGGAACAACAAGTTTCTTGTCTGTAACATCTGCATTCAGAGCAATCTTACGGATGGAGATACGGTGCCCATCCAGAGATACAACCCGAAGCATATTATTCTTAATCTCAAAAAGTTCTCCTGTCATCAGTTTATTACTGTCAGAATCCGCAATAGAGAAAATAGTCTGTCTGATTACTTCTTTCAGCGTAAACTGTGATACTTCGATCGATTCGTCTTTTTCGATGATTGGAAGATAAGAAAATTCATCGCCCGGTTTACCGGAAATATTGAATTTTGCTTTCTCGCAGACAATCGTAGTCTGTAAAGATTCGTCTGTTTCGATAATGACATCACTGTCTGGAAGTTTTCTTACGATTTCGGAGAAAAACTTCGCGTCAATAGCGATCATACCTCTTTCGATGATCTCACCTTCTATGTCTGTCTGGATACCAAGTTCCATATCGTTGGCAGTCAGACGGATAATATCTGTTGTAGCATCGATCAATACACATTCAAGGATTGACATTGTTGTTTTTGAAGGTACCGCTTTTGAAACAATGCTAACCCCTTTTACAAGATTACTTTTCGTGCAAACAATTTTCATGTGTGTAAAACTCCTTTCGCGGTGCGCAATATATATTATGTCTATGAAATGCTTCCGTATCCGTCGCCTTAGGGGGTGTGGAAAAGGGGAAAACCCCTTCAAGCCCTCTGTTTATCGGCATTTCCGGAATTAAAAACTCTGTGGATTTCGATGAGAATTCATGGGGATTGCATTGGGATAAAAAAATTCTATCAACCGAGTTGGTTAAAAATCCACATATAATCCCATAATTATCCACAACTATATGAAAGTTATCCCAAGCCAGTCCACATAATAATTCACATAAACTAAGCCGGATTGATTTTCTTCTTAATGATATTGACAGTATTTGCCAGTGTTTCGTCGGTCTCCATCTCGGATTCTACCTTTTCAATACCGTATTTGATAGTAGAATGGTCCTTTCCACCAAAAATAGCACCAATTGCTTTTAAAGAAAGCTCTTTGGTAGACATCGTACGCATCAGATACATCGCTACCTGACGAGGATTGGCAATTTCTGCGTTTCTTTTTTTGCTCTTAAGATCAGCAATACTGATATTGAAGTGCTCTGCAACAATATCCAGTATGAGTTCCGGTGTAACTTCTCGGTTATTATCAGAAGAAATAATATCTTTCAATGCTTCGGCAGCGAGAGATATGTCAATCGTTCCTTCATTATTATTCAGTCTGTAAAGAGCAATCAGTTTATTAAGAGAACCTTCCAGTTCTCGGATATTTGTCTTGATATTTGTGGCAATGTACTGGATTACATCTAATGGGATGTTGTATTTTTCAAGCTTGTCCAGTTCGATCTTCTTCTGAAGGATTGCCATACGTGTCTCATAATCCGGAGAAGAAATATCTGCAAGCATACCCATCTCAAAACGGGAGCGCAGTCTGGCTTCCAGTGTCTCGATATCCCTTGGCGGGCGGTCACTGGAGATAATGATCTGCTTTCCGGAAGTATGTAAATGATTAAAAGTATGGAAAAACTCTTCCTGCGTACTTTCTTTACCAATAATAAACTGGATGTCATCGATTAACAGTACATCAATATTCCGGTACTTTTCGCGGAACTTTGTCATAGAAGATTCGTTGCCGGATGATTTACCGTTCTTTAATGATTCAATCAGTTCATTCGTAAATGTCTCACTTGTTACATATAAAATCTTTTTCTTTGGATTCTGATCTAAAATAAAATGTGCAATGGAATGCATCAGATGAGTCTTTCCCAGTCCGACACCTCCGTAGAGAAATAGAGGATTATAAACCTGTCCCGGCGATTCCGCTACCGCAACGGAAACTGCATGGGCGAAACTGTTATTTCCGCCTACAACAAAAGTGTCAAAAGTGTACTTAGGATTCAGCCCGGCTCTTTCGGCTACGGACTTCGTACGTTTCTTTTGACTTGCTTCAACTGCCATATTCTGTATTTCATTCAACCGGTCATCATCTTCGGATATGAAAGAAACTTCGTATTCTTCTCCTGTGATTTCAGCAATGCATACCTTCAAAGGAAGAAGATATTTTTTTTCAATGTATTCAACACTTGAATTCATATTTACCATAATAAATACAGTGTTGTTGATGACATCATATACTTTCAGCGGTTTAATCCATGTCGAGAATGATACATTGGATAATTCGTGTTCCACGCGCAAATGTTCTATTATTTGCGGCCATTTTTCCTCTACTGTGTTCATTTTATAAAACTCCTAATCTTCTATATACTCTATTATAGTTTACATCAAAATGGGGGATTAGGCAACGTTTAATCAATGTGGATAACTAATTTCCCCATTGAAAACGGCATATTTGCGTTCGATTTGTGAAAAAAAAAGTTAAAATCCACAAGTTATCCACTGAAATCCACAAAGTTTTCCACATTTAGTGGATAATTCCATGATAAATAAGTTCTTACCTATTTATATAAGGCGAAGTGAAAAATGTGGAATACCGGCAGATTTATCCCCATTAACTAAAATACAAAGAAAAAGTCTATAAAATCGCAGGTTTTGCTTGACGCAAAGGGAGTTTATGAATATAATGAAAAATGATGTCTATAGAAAACTGAGGGATAACCCTTAAAAATATAAGGAGGTGGATATCAATGAAAATGACATTCCAGCCAAAAAAGAGACAAAGAGCTAAAGTTCATGGTTTCAGATCAAGAATGAGCACTGCAGGCGGAAGAAAAGTTCTTGCAGCAAGAAGAGCAAAAGGAAGAAAGAAATTATCAGCGTAGGCCGCATATATGTGGCCTTTTCTTCTCTCAAAATTAGGAGAAAATGAAAATGAAATATTCCGAATCATTAAAAAAAAACAGGGATTTCCGTTTAGTATATAAGGAAGGAAAATCCTGTGCAAACAAATATCTGGTCATGTATATTCGAGAGAATCATTCAGATGTAAACAGATTGGGAATATCTGTAAGTAAAAAAGTTGGAAATAGTATAGTACGTCATAGAATAACGAGATTAATTAGAGAGAGTTATCGACTACAAGAAGAGCACTTCAAGTGTGGATGGGATCTGGTTGTAATTGCCAGAGCCGGTGCGAAAGGAAAAACATATCGAGAAATAGAGAGCGCATTGATCCATCTTGGAACTCTTCATGAATTATATATATGAGGTAGCGTGTTATGAAAAGAATTCTGTTGGCATATATCAGATTCTATCAGAAATATTTATCGAACCTCAAAGGATCATCGACCTGTAAATATTATCCGACCTGCTCCTGTTATGCAAAAGAAGCAATTGAAAAATACGGAGCATGGAAAGGCGGAAGACTTGCGTTATGGAGAATATTGAGATGCAATCCATTTTCAAAGGGAGGCGTTGATCCAGTTCCATAAAAAATGTAGTTACGATGGAGGAAGAACGAATGACTGTAAGTTTACTGACTGCAGCAAACTGGCCGCTCGTAGGACAGTTATGCTGGCTATTAGGTAAAGTAATGAGTTTTATCTATGACTTCTTAGATAAGGCTCTGCCCTCAGATAATGGGCTTGTAGGATTATCAATTATCATCTATACGATTCTGGTATATACTTGTATGCTTCCATTGACGATCAATCAGCAGAGATCGTCTAAAATGATGGCTGTGATCAACCCGGAAGTACAGAAAATTCAGAAAAAGTATAAAAACAAAAAAGATCAGGCTTCTATGATGAAGCAGCAGGAAGAAATCCAGCAGGTATATGACAAATATGGAACTTCCATGATGGGTGGATGCCTTCCGCTGTTAATCCAGATGCCGTTCCTGTTTGCATTATATCCGGTTATTTATAATATTCAGCAGTATGTACCGGCAATCAAAGGAGCTCCGGCTGCAGTAAACAGATTTATCACAATACCGGATCTTACCGTATCTCCGGCTGCTATGCTGAAGAACAGTGGATCATACGGAATGCCGGCAATTGTGATCATGATCACGGCAATCGTGCTTCCGCTTCTTTCAGCCGGAACACAGTATGTAAGTATGAAACTGTCCCAGGCAATTTCCGGACAGCAGCAGATGGATAAAGATAATCCGATGGCAGGAACTATGAAGACAATGAATATGACAATGCCTCTGTTCTCTGTATTCATGGTATTTACATTGCCGACTGGTATCGGTATTTACTGGATCATCAGTGCGTTAGTACGTTGTGTACAGCAGGTATTTATCAACAAACACCTGCAGAAGATGTCTGTTGAAGATCTGGTAGAAAAGAATAAAGAAAAAGCAGAAAAGAAACGTGCAAAGAGAAGCGAGAAAGCAGAGAAGATCAATGCAATGGCTCAGATGAATACGAAAAACATTTCTGAGAAATCAAGTCTGGGTGTTTCTGATGCTGAAAAAGAGAAAAAGCTTGAAAAAGCAAGAAAGAATGCAGCGAATGCAAAAGAAGGAAGTCTTGCAGCGAAAGCCAATATGGTTAGAAAATTCAATGAGGACAAATAGGGGGCGCTATTATGGACGGTTACATTACTGTATCAGCTAAAACATTGGATGATGCGATTACAGAAGCATTGATCCAGCTTGGTGTGACAAGTGATCATTTAGATTACGAAGTAATTGAGAAAGGAAGTGCCGGATTTCTTGGAATCGGCATGAAGCAGGCAGTAATAAAGGCGCGCAGAAAACAAGAGGAACCTGTAAAGGAACCGGTTGTTGAAGAAGTAGAAGAAAAGCCTGTTAAAAAAGAAGTAAAAGAAGAGAAAAGAGAGTTTCATAAAAAAGAATTCCACAAAAAAGAGCATGTGAAAAAAGATAATTTCAAAAAAGAGGCTCCAAAGAAGGAATTCGTGAAAAAAGAAGTTCCGAAGAGAGAAGTTGAACTTGCTCCTGTTGAAGATGCAACAAAAGAAGCATGTGTGAAATTTGTAAAAGATGTACTCGCTGCAATGGATATGAACGATGTTGAAGTGAAAGCAGAGATTGATGAAGAAGGTGCTCTGAGCATCACGATGGACGGAAAGAATATGGGTATTCTGATTGGAAAACGTGGACAGACACTGGATTCCCTGCAGTATCTTACAAACAGAGTTGCAAACAAAATGCAGGATGGTTATGTCAGAGTAAAACTCGATACAGAAGATTACAGAAGAAGAAGAAAACAGACATTAGAAAATCTTGCAAAGAACATTGCAAGCAAAGTAAAGAGAACAAGAAGATCTGTTTCTCTTGAGCCGATGAATCCTTATGAAAGAAGAATTATTCATTCTGCTCTTCAGTCTGATTCTGCTGTATCTACACATAGCGAAGGTGAAGAACCGTACAGAAGAGTTGTAGTAACATTGGTAAGAAGATAAAGAAAGAAAAAATAGGGGTTTTGATGACCTCTATTTTTTATATAACGAAAAATGCAATTTTATGTTATTAGGAGGAATTCGATGAATTATAATGAGCAGACCACTATTGCTGCTATTTCAACGGCTATGAGCAATTCCGGAATCGGTATTGTACGAATGACAGGAGAAGATTCTGTTGAAATTGCAGATCGTATATATCGTGGAAAAAAGAATAAAAAGCTTAGTGATCAGATGTCACATACCATTCATTATGGCTATATATGCGATGGTGACGAGGTGATCGATGAAGTCCTTGTAATGCTGATGCGTGGTCCACATACTTATACAGGAGAAGATACTGTGGAAATCAACTGCCATGGCGGTGTGTATGTGGTGAAAAAAGTGCTAGAGACAGTGATCAAATATGGCGCAAGACCGGCGGAACCAGGTGAATTTACAAAAAGAGCATTTTTAAATGGAAAAATGGATCTTTCCCAGGCAGAGGCAGTAGGAGATCTGATTACTGCTCAGAATGAATATGCATTGAAAAGCTCTGTTAGCCAGTTGAAAGGAAATGTAAAAGAGAAGATTTCAAATATCAGACAGAAAATTATTTATCATACTGCATTTATTGAAACAGCGTTAGATGATCCGGAACATATCAGTGTGGATGGATACGGAGATAAGTTGAAAATAACAGTGGACGAACTGCTCGGTGATATCAGACATCTGTTGGACACATGTGATGATGGAAGAATTCTGAAAGAGGGTGTGAATACTGTAATTTTGGGAAAACCGAATGCCGGAAAATCATCGCTTATGAATGCATTTCTTGGGGAAGATAGAGCAATTGTAACGGATATTGCCGGTACAACAAGAGATGTACTGGAAGAACATATCAATTTGCAGGGAATTTCTCTGAATATCATGGATACTGCAGGAATCCGTGATACAGAAGACATTGTTGAGAAGATTGGTGTAGATAAAGCAATCAATTATGCAAAAGATGCGGATCTGATTTTATTTGTAATTGACGCGTCATCTGAACTTGATGAAAATGATATCGAGATTCTGAAGATGATACAGGGAAAACAAGCAATTATCTTGCTAAATAAGTCAGATTTAGATATGATAGTTACGAAAAAAGTAATTGAAAATAAAGTGAATGAATTACAGCCTGTAAATTTGAGTGAGACAGAAAATCATAACCCGATCATTGAAGTTTCTGCAAAAGAGAAGAGTGGAATTGCGGAGTTTGAGCAGATTTTAAAAGACATGTTCTATGATGGAAAACTGACATTTAATGACGAGATTTATATTACAAATGTTCGTCAGAAAACAGCACTTCAGGAAGCGTACAGATCACTTCAGAAGGTAAATGAAAGTATTGAAATGGGAATGCCGGAAGATTTTTATTCCATTGATCTGTTAGATGCATATGAATCACTTGGCAGTATCACAGGCGAGACAATAGGAGAGGATCTTGTAAATGAAATATTCAGCAAATTCTGTATGGGAAAATAAAGATCAATATGATGTAGCAGTGATCGGGGCCGGTCATGCAGGGTGTGAGGCGGCTCTGGCGTGTGCACGACTTGGTTTTCGTACAATTGTATTTACTGTCAGTGTAGACAGTATTGCACTTATGCCGTGCAATCCGAATATTGGAGGAAGTTCTAAGGGACACCTTGTAAAAGAAGTGGATGCACTCGGTGGAGAGATGGGGAAAGTCATTGACCAGACATTTATCCAGTCCAAAATGCTAAACAAATCCAAAGGACCTGCAGTACATTCACTGCGTGCACAGGCTGATAAGAATGAATACAGCAAAACGATGCGCCAGGTTCTGGAAAATCAGGAGAATCTGGAGATTAAGCAGGCCGAGATTGTGAATATTCTTACTGAAAATGATGAAGTGACAGGAGTTCAGTTGTATTCTGGGATGATTTACCGGTGCAAAGCTGTTATTTTATGTACAGGAACTTATTTGAAATCACGCTGTGTTTACGGTGATGTGAGCATGAGTACAGGACCAAATGGATTACAGTCAGCAAATTATCTTACGGATTGTCTGAAAGAGCTTGGAATTAAGATGTATCGTTTTAAAACGGGAACACCGGCGAGAATTGACAAAAATTCCATTGATTTCAGTAAAATGGAAGAGCAGTTTGGTGATGAGAGAATTGTTCCGTTTTCATTTACAACAAATCCAAACGATTTGCAGATTGATCAGGCATCCTGCTGGCTGACTTATACAAATGAAGAGACTCATCGGATCATTCGTGAAAATCTCGATCGTTCACCACTATATTCGGGAATGATAGAGGGAACAGGACCAAGATATTGTCCTTCAATTGAAGATAAGGTTGTAAAATTTGCCGATAAAAATCGTCATCAGGTATTTATCGAGCCGGAAGGACTTGGAACAAATGAGATGTATGTAGGTGGAATGTCCAGTTCGTTGCCAGAAGATGTGCAATATGCGATGTACAGATCAGTTCCGGGACTTGAAAATGCGAAAATTGTTCGAAATGCATATGCAATTGAATATGATTGTATTGACGGAAGACAGTTAAAACCGTCTCTTGAATTCAAAAATATTCATGGGCTGTTCAGTGCCGGGCAGTTTAATGGAAGTTCGGGATATGAAGAAGCAGCGGCACAGGGAATTGTTGCAGGTATTAATGCAGCGAGAATGTTACAAGGAAAAGAACCAATGATTTTGGACCGTTCAGAGGCGTATATTGGTGTGCTGATCGATGATATTGTTACAAAAGAAAGTCATGAGCCATATCGTATGATGACATCGAGAGCAGAATACAGATTACTGCTTCGTCAGGATAATGCAGATCAGAGGTTAACAAAAAAAGGTTACGAAGTCGGTCTGATCAATGAAGAAAGATATCAGCGTTTACTGAAAAAAGAAGAGTTGATTAACAACGAAATAGAACGTGTAGAACATGCAAATGTCGGCGCAAATGAGAAAGTACAGACATTATTAAAAGAATGTGGAAGTACACCACTTTCTTCTGGTTCCACAATTGCGGAACTGATCCGAAGACCAGAGCTGACATATGATATGTTAAAGCCGATTGATGATGCAAGACCGGATTTTCCGAAAAATCTTGCAGAAGAAGTAGCAGAGCAGGTTAATATTTGCATTAAGTATGCTGGATATATTACAAGACAGATGCGACAGGTAGAGCAGTTTAAGAAGCTGGAACGTAAGAAAATACCGGAAGATATTGATTATGATAAAGTAAACAGTTTGCGTATCGAGGCGATTCAGAAGCTGAAAGAACACAGACCAGCATCAATCGGACAGGCATCCAGAATTTCCGGAGTATCTCCGGCAGACATATCAGTTCTGCTAATATACCTTGGAGGGGTATATAAGTAGCATGGTTGCTGTTGTTTAAAAGAGTGTTTAATGCTATATAATATATATAACATTAATAACATCCAAAGAAAAATATATGTATCATAAGTTTGGGATAATATCTCAAACATTGTATATGAGAGTTGAGAGTAAAGGTAATATATATGCATAAAGAAATATTAAATAAAAAAATGAAAGAAATAGGGATACAGTTAAGTGATATGCAAACAGAGCAATTTATTGCTTATTATGATATGTTGATTGAACGTAATAAAGTAATGAATCTCACTGCAATTACGGAATATGACGATGTAGTAGAAAAGCATTTTGTGGATAGTGTATCTCTGATCAAGGCATTGGATGCAGAAGAAGTTAAAAATGTAATTGATATAGGGACAGGAGCAGGATTTCCGGGGATTCCATTAAAAATTGTATTTCCACACCTTAAAGTGACATTATTGGACTCACTAAATAAAAGAATAAAATTTCTGAATGACGTTATTGGATCATTAGAATTGGAGAATATTGAAACAATTCATGGAAGAGCTGAAGATTTTGCAAAGCAGGAAATATATAGAGAACAGTATGATCTGTGCGTGTCCAGAGCAGTAGCAAATCTTGCTACTTTATCTGAATACTGCTTGCCTTATGTAAAGGTAGGGGGATATTTTATATCCTATAAATCCGGTGAGATAGAAGAGGAATTACAGCAATCGAAACGTGCAGTAAGTATACTTGGAGGTACACTGGGTGATGTTATAAAATTTGCACTTCCGGGAACAAATATCGCTCGTTCTTTTGTGAAAATAAAGAAAGTAAAGAATACCGGTAAGAAATATCCAAGAAAAGCAGGATTGCCATCGAAGGAGCCATTGGTGTAAAAAGAATATAGGATAATAAAAAAGATGAATGTACGTAGCGCATGGGGCAGGCACATTCATCTTTTTGCTTTACTTTGTATAATACTAAATTGTCGTTTCATCTTCGTAGGAAAGTATTACAGCTAATTGCTCAATGAAAGTATCAGGTCTTTCTAATTGAGGAAGATGTTTGGTATCTTCTATTTTCATAATCTCGATAGATGGAAGAATACTTTCATATTTGCACGCAATATCAGCATTTCGGGAATCTTCATCTCCAGATATAATGAAAATACTATTTGTTAACGATTTCATACAATGATAGACATTAACAGTTGTATAATGACCAAGCAGACTGGATAGCAAATATTTGGATGAAGAGTGGTCCAGATGAGCTGTTTCGTAGTAGTTGTTAATATATTCCTCTTTTAATTTGTAATGATCATAGAAATATTCGTTCTTGAATTTATCTGTAATAAGTCTCCTTTTTACTAATATGTTATAGAAATAAGTGCCGAATACAGGCATATTTAGAAACCATGTCAGAGATTTACTTCTCTTTGATGGCATCTTATTTAATTTATTCACATCTTCAGGATTTACAAGTATAATGCGATTTATAAGATTTTTGTTGTTCTGTACGGCTGCAATTGCGAATGATCCAGAAATACCGGTTGCTATAACATCACAAGGTGAATCAATAACTTGATTAATGAAATCTGTGATTAATTGCACATATAAATAATTAGTATAAGTGATGGATGGTTTATCAGATCTTCCGCATCCAAGCAGATCAATTGTATAAACAAGATGGCTTTTTGCCAGTTTATCAATGATTCTGTGCCATTCATAAGATGAACTTCCGACAGAAAAATCATGAATCAGAAGAACAGGCTCACCTTCGCCATATTTCTCATAATATATATTTCCAAATTTCCAATCAAAGTAAGAACCGGCTGTGTTTTGCTCGTGATTTTCAGAAGTCGCGGAAATATCAATTATTTTATTAGCCAAATGTATAGTAAATGTTGTCAATGCAGATAATGCAGATATAGTAATAGCTTTCTTTTTCCAACTCATAAGTATTACTCCTTTTGCTTATATATTGTCATATCAAATATTGATCTTTTGATTAATGAAATCAGTGAAAATGTTCGATACTACAATATAAATAATACCACATGCTAAAATTAAAGTAAATGTTTCACGTGAAACATAGTGATACAGATGCTTTTTGGAAAATATCGTAATATATAAATGAATAGTTGTTGTGAAACATTTGTTGAAAGAATTTAAAGAATGAAAGAAAATATTATTTCATAAATATTGCCGCAAGAATAATATAACGTTGACAGTTAGAAAATTATTTTTGCTAGTCATAAATTGTTCTAGTATTATAAGTAATATGTTTCACGTGAAACATATATAATATGGGAAGATGAATTTTATAATCTAAAGAAAGAATATGTAATTGCAAATTATATGTAATTATAAATAAATTATCATAAAATCAGAGCGTTAATTTTCTTTACTTGCTTATAGATAAATTGATATGTTTAAAATAATTACAACAGTATAAGACAAAATTAAGATAATATTAAAGATACGAATAAAATTTAATGATATAATATGATACCGGAATCAAAAGTTGTCTTGTAAATTGTTCTATGTTTTGTGCCGCCAAAAAGATCAGTCTTAAACATTATATTCTAAAGACAGTCTAATTATTATAGTAAGCAGGCAATATTCATTAAGATTATAAATAGACAAAAATATAAATGTTTCACGTGAAACATTTATAAAAAAGTGAAAAATTATGTTTCACGTGAAACATTTATAGAAAAGTAAAATAAAAAATGCTATACTAGAAGAAGCTCAAAATAGAAAGGTGATAAAAATGGGAAGAGTTATAGCTATTGCCAACCAAAAAGGTGGAGTGGGGAAAACAACTACAGCTATCAACTTATCGGCATGCCTTGCGGAAAAAGGACAGAAAGTTCTGGCGGTGGATATGGATCCGCAGGGAAATATGACAAGTGGATTAGGTGTTGATAAAAATAATGTTGAAAACACAGTGTATGATTTGATTATAGGAGAATCATCAATTAATGAAGTAATTGTGAGGGATGTTCTGGAAAATCTGGATATAATACCAACAAGTATTGATCTGTCCGGAGCGGAAATTGAGCTTCTTGATGTAGATGAAAAAGAGTATATTATAAGAAATGCGATTGCAAATATTAAAGAAGACTATGATTATATAGTAATTGACTGTCCACCATCTTTGAGTATGCTGACAATTAATGCAATGACTACAGCAGATTCTGTATTAGTTCCTATTCAGTGTGAATATTACGCACTGGAAGGGTTAAGCCAGCTGATTCATACAGTCGAGTTGGTTCGTGATCGTCTGAACCCACAACTGACAATAGAAGGTGTTGTGTTTACAATGTATGATGCAAGAACTAATCTTTCGTTGCAAGTCGTTGAAAATGTAAAAGATAATTTAGATCAGACAATATATAAAACAATTATTCCTCGCAATATTCGATTGGCAGAAGCACCGAGTTATGGTATGCCGATTAACAAATATGATCCAAAATCTGCAGGTGCAGACAGTTATATGCGCCTGGCGGATGAGGTGATGGAAAAAGAATAATACGGAAAATAATGCAGGAGGAGAATGAGAGATGGCGGTTAAGAAAAAAGGTCTTGGAAAAGGTCTTGATAGTTTGATACCGGATAATAAACCGGCTAAGAAAAATACAGAGACAGTACAAAAAGCTGAAGAGAAAAAAGAAGAAATGAAAGACGGCGTTCAGATGATGAAAATCAGCATGATCGAACCAAACCGAGAGCAGCCTAGAAAGAAGTTCGAGGAAGATGCATTACTTGAGCTTGCTGATTCTATCAAACTTCATGGGGTTTTGCAGCCGTTGCTTGTCAGAAAAATTAAAGATTATTATGAGATTATTGCAGGCGAAAGAAGATGGCGTGCAGCAAAGTTGGCCGGTATCAAAGAGGTACCTGTAATAGTAAAAGAATACAGTGAACAGGAAATTGTGGAAATTCGTTTAATTGAAAATATTCAGAGAGAAAATCTGAACCCAATCGAAGAAGCTATGGCATTTAAAAAACTTCTTGAAGAATTTCAATTGAAACAGGATGAAGTCGCAGATCGAGTTTCAAAAAGTCGTACCGCTGTAACAAACTCTATGCGCTTGTTGAAACTGGATGATAAAGTACAGCAGATGATTATTGATGAGATGATTTCTACAGGACATGCAAGAGCGCTGCTGGCAATTGACGATAAGAAATTACAGTATGAGCTTGCAAATCGTATTTTCGATGAAAAATTAAGTGTACGTGAAACAGAAAAGCTGGTTAAGGAGATTAAGAATCCGAAAAAACCAAAAGAAAAGAAAGTAGTAGAGAATGAATTTGTTTATAAAGATCTGGAAAACCGTATGAAAGAAGTTATGGGAACGAAGGTCAGTATTGCATCAAAAAGCAATGGAAAAGGTAAAATAGAAATAGAGTATTATTCAGAAAAAGAACTAGAACGTATGTTCGAGATGATTATGACAATAGGAAAGGAAGAATAAGAACTTATGGAAAGCAAAATCTTAAGTACAATAGGGATTGATCCGGGAATCATTATTATCTTAATGTTGATTTTGATTATTGTGTTGTTTATCCTTACTGTAAATGTTACAATGAACTACAATAGGCTAAAAAGCAGCTATCAGACGTTTATGAAAGGAAAAGACGGTAAAACTCTTGAAGAGAGCATGAAAGAACGTTATACAGATCTTGAATCCGTAGTAAAAGTTGTAAAACAGAACCGTCTTGACATTCGTGAACTGAACCGGAAGATGGATAGAAATTATCAGAAGATCGGTGTTGTGAAATACGATGCATTTAACGAAATGGGAGGTAAACTTAGTTTCGTACTTGCACTGTTGGATAATCGTAATAATGGATTTATCCTGAATGCAATGCATAGTAGAGAAGGCTGTTACACTTATGTAAAAGAAATTGTTAAAGGTGAGAGCTTTGTTGAACTTGCTGAGGAAGAGGCAGAAGCGCTGGATAAAGCGATTTTCCAGGAATATACACCGGAAACTGTAGAAAAATAGCAGTAAAATGTAAAACTATTATATAAGGTAATTATAAAACTAAAGGATAATAATAAACCTATATTAATTACAAAATGAGGAGGATACAATATGTTAGACATTAAATTTTTAAGAATGAACCCAGATGTGGTGAAGCAGAATATTAAGAATAAATTCCAGGATGAAAAACTTCCATTAGTGGACAAAGTAATCGAGCTGGATCAGAAAAACAGAGATATCAAACAGGAAGTAGAAGCTCTTCGTGCAGAGAGAAATAAAATTTCCAAAGAAATCGGTGCATGTATGGCACATGGTAAGAAAGAAGAAGCAGAAGAACTGAAGAAAAAAGTACAGGCAAATGCAGATCGTGTAGAAAGCCTGTCAGCTGAAGAAAAAGATGTAGAAGCTGAAATTAAGAAGATCATGATGGTCATCCCGAACATCATCGATCCGTCTGTTCCGATTGGAAAAGATGACAGCGAGAATGTAGAGATTGAGAAATTTGGTGAGCCGGTTGTTCCAGATTACGAAATCCCGTATCACACAGATATTATGGAAAGTTTTGATGGTATTGATCTTGAGGCAGCAGGAAAAGTAGCAGGAAACGGTTTCTACTACCTGATGGGAGATATTGCAAGACTTCATTCCGCAGTAATATCCTATGCACGTGATTTCATGATCGACCGTGGATTTACTTACTGTATCCCGCCGTTTATGATCAGAAGTAACGTTGTAACAGGTGTTATGAGTTTTGCAGAGATGGATTCCATGATGTATAAGATCGAAGGAGAGGATCTTTACCTGATCGGAACAAGTGAACACTCTATGATCGGTAAATTTATTGATACAATGACTAAAGAAGAAGAACTGCCAAAGACACTGACAAGTTACTCTCCATGCTTCCGTAAAGAAAAGGGTGCACACGGTATCGAAGAAAGAGGTGTATATCGTATTCACCAGTTTGAGAAGCAGGAAATGATTGTTGTATGTAAACCGGAAGAAAGCAAACAGTGGTATGATAAGTTATGGAAAAATACAGTAGATCTGTTCCGCTCTATGGACATCCCGGTACGTACACTGGAATGTTGCTCTGGTGACCTTGCAGACCTGAAAGTAAAATCATGTGATGTTGAAGCATGGTCTCCAAGACAGAAAAAATATTTTGAAGTAGGTAGCTGCTCAAACCTTGGAGATGCTCAGGCAAGAAGACTTGGTATTCGTGTTAAAGGAGCAGACGGAAGCAAATATTTCGCTCATACATTAAATAATACAGTTGTTGCTCCACCGAGAATGTTAATCGCGTTCTTGGAGAACAATTTACAGGCTGACGGATCTGTCAAGATTCCGGAAGTTCTCAGACCGTATATGGGTGGTAAGAGCGAGATCAGACCAAAATAATACCGGAATAAATGTGTAAATTGTGGATAAATAAGTCCACAGCGAATGACTCCGGGGATAATTAATGAGGAAGTAAAATGCATCAATATTTAACTGCAATTGGAATGGAAAGTGTAAAGTCAAAACAAGAACTGGATCGTTTATTGCAGGGGCTGGAGCAGGAGAATAATGAACGTGCTGTAATGTCTGTAACTGCAGATAAATATGACCGGTGCGAGTATAAAAAAGAATTTGCAAAAAATATTGGAATTGCAGCGGGCGGATTTCAGGACAGTAATGGAATATTTGAAAGAGAATATATATATCCTTATTTTTACGGAACCGGAATTACAACATATGCAGATGTAACGGTAGAAAGAACAAAGGATCAACAGTCCTACATCGGCATCTGTGAAGATGTGAAAATAGGTGTTACATTAATGTTCCGGATTCAGAATTATATGGAATATCTGAAAAAGAAATGGCATCCGCAGGAGCCGGGAGGTTATGACTCTATTACATTATCCGGGCTGTGTAATGAGGGAAAGATTCTCCTGCCGGTAATGAAGGACGAATCACAGAAACAGCAGCAGTCGGAAGATGTGCATAACCGGATGATGCTTGTCAGTGCTGCAAGAGCCGGAGATGCGGAAGCAATCGAGAATTTGGCGTTGGATGATATAGACATTTACACAAAAGTATCAAGAAGGCTGATTAAAGAAGATGTATTCAGTATTGTAGATACATACATCATGCCTTACAGTGTAGAGTGTGACCGGTATTCCATCCTGGGTGTGATAACAGGTGTGCGGATTGTGGAAAACATTTACACAAAAGAGGAACTCTATGTGATGAATCTGGAAGTAAATGACCTAAAATTCGATGTCTGCGTGCCGGTTCACCGAGTATTTGGAGAGCCGAAAGCCGGACGCCGGTTTAAAGGAAAAATCTGGATGCAAGGGCGGATTAATTTTTAGGTGTTTGTGGGCAATTCTGCAGGTGATTTATTTACAATAAGATCTGTTTAGAAAGAAATGTAGATTTTTATATGCCAGAGTGTTATAATAACATTCTGGCAATAAGTCCTGTTAGTTTAACTGATAAAATAAGCGCCTCCTAAGAGAAAGCCGAGGCATTCCCCAAAGGGAAAAAATGAAAAACAACT
>OGYI01001420.1_pt1 | contig 23422 bp, 24 predicted proteins | sample 1576521 | NCBI WGS metagenome assembly OGYI01 (sample SAMEA3541484, study PRJEB24748) | human gut metagenome | biome: human gut; feature: human-associated habitat; material: faeces | place: China | collected 2012
TCGTGCAGCGCAACGCCATGAAGGTGTGGGAGGATATCCAGAACGCCGTGGACGGCCCCACCTACCGCGAGAACCTCGAGGCCGACCCCGAGGCGAACCTCACGAAGGAAGTGCTCGACGAGATCTTCGACCCCTGGGACTTCCTCACCCGCAAGGACGTGGTGTTCGACCGCCTCAAGGAGTTGGAGTTCTAAGCGTTCCGTTTCGCCACACGAACGCGAGCAAGGAGCTTTCCATTCGGAGGGCTCCTTTTTTCAAGAAGCGCAGCGACGTCGCGTCGCCTTCCTGCCAGGCGCGCCTTTCCCTTACCCGACCGGCTTCCACACCCTTACCAGGCAGTACTTCTTCGGCTCGCCGTCGATGGGCTTGTCGTCGATGTTGGCGTAGGTGACGATGGAGCCTTGCGAGCCGGTGGTGGCCAGGTACTCCCCGTAGTCGTCGGCGCCGTTCTCGGGCTGGAGGGCGAAGTACTCGTTCGTCTCCAAGTCGATGCCGCACACGGTGCGCTTCGACTTGACGATGAAGCATCCGCCGCACCAGGCGGGGGCTGCCGTGGGCGCGAGGCTGAACGAGAACCAGGGTGCGCCGCTGTAGTAGCCGTCCGTAACGGGGGACGCGGGCGTGTACGTGCCGATCTGGGAGATGCCGTCGCCGTAGTTGTACCAGGCGTCGAACGAGAACGAGAACCCGTTGTCGCCGTAGCCCGCCTCCAGCGGGCGCATGGAGCGTGGCAGCACCATGGTGTCCAGCACGCTGCCCGATGCGGCATCCAGGCGAGTGAGCTGGTAGTACGTGCCCGCAGTGTCCGCGCGCGGCGTGATGACCACGGAGTCGGCCAGCGCGTAGGGCGGCGTGCACGGCCTACCGTGGGACGTGTAGACGGTCTCGACGTCGCCTGATCCCAGGGAAGCGCGCTTGACCAGGGAGTCCTCGGCGCTGTAGTCGCCGTCGACCTTGGGCAGGACCTGCCAGAACGCGTAGGCGCCGGATGCTGCGATCGTGGGGGTCTCCCACTGGCCGTCGCCTTCGTCCGCCAGGCGCGGATCGCCGGCCACGCCGTCGGTCAGGCGCGCCGTGTACACGCGCCAGAGACCGTCGAGGATGTCGGCCTCCGTCCACACGAGGCCCGACGCCGTGGCGCGCACGTCGTAGATCTCGAAGCCCTCGTCCTGGCCCACGGCCTTTTCCAGCACCGTGGACAGGTTTCCGCTGCCAAGCGACAGCAGCCCCACCTGCGCGAGCGGCTTCGCCTCCTCCGTGGGCAGCAGGCAGGCGGCTACGTCATCGCCGCTGGCCCAGACGAGCGAGCCGTAGGGCAGCTCGGCTCGCACGGACAGGCCCATGCGGGTGGAGGCATCCTCCACGAGGGCGAACGCGCTCTCGGAATCGGACGTGTTCAACGTGGTCACGGCCGAGGCGGGCACTTCGAGCACCGTCACGTTGCCGGCAGCCTCCTCACGCTGCTTGAGAACCACGGAGGCCGCACCGCCGGCCGCCGCGAGCGCGGTCACGCCGATGGCGCCGAACAGGAAGTGGCGGCGCGTGAGCAGGATCTCCCCGCCGTTCGGCGTGGGAACGTGGACGCCGCCACCGCCGGAACCGGAGCCTGCGCCTCCTGCGCCGCGCCGGTGCACGCCTCCGGAGCCGAGCGCATCGCCGGGCCCGACGGAGGCCTTCTGCGCGGCGCTCCTGCGTGCTGCTTGCCGCGAGGCGCCCGATCCTCCCAGGCCGCCGCTGCCAAGGCCGCCCACGTTTCCCACGTGGCCGCCGCGGGGGTTGGGCTTGCCGCCGGCGTAGGTGCCGCCGCCTGGCGTCGCATTGCGGCGCTGGGCGTTGCGCGCGCCGACACGGCTGGGTTTCGCGTGGTGGGCATGGGTTGATCTTCGGGTTACCATGGTGGATATTGTGTCATTTCCCGCACAGGTTCCAGCTGCTTCAGGGGTAATTGCTACAATAAACGCAAACACGACCTGAACGCTCGGAGCGGAGCGCGTATGGGATACGCGGCCAGGTGGGATCCGAGCCGGTGACGACTTGAGGTGGTATCCATGAGCAACGAGACGCGACGTATACTGCTTGTTGAAGACGAGAAGGCCATCCGCGATGCGGTGACGGCCTATCTCGAGCGCGAGAACTACTGGGTGACGGCGGTCGGCGACGGCCAGGAAGCGCTCGAGGAGTTCTCGAAGCACCACTTCGACCTGGTCATCCTCGACCTCATGCTGCCCCGCGTGCCGGGCGAGCGCGTCTGCCGCGCCATCCGCGACAACTCCGACGTGCCCATCATCATGCTCACCGCGAAGGGCGAGGTGGAGGACCGCATCATCGGCCTGGAGCTGGGCGCCGACGACTATCTGGTGAAGCCGTTCAGCCCGCGCGAGCTCGTGGCCCGCGTCCGCGCGCGCCTGCGCCGCGCTACCTCGAACGACGTCGCAAGGGAGGATGGGCCGGGTATGCTCGAATGCTGCGGTATCGCGCTCGACGAGAGCGCCTACACGGCCACGCTGCACGGCGAGGCGTTGAGCCTCACCCCGAAGGAGTTCGCCATCCTCGCCTGTCTCATGCGCGACCAGAGCCGGCCTGTGGCCTCGCGCGATCTGTTCGAGACCGTCTGGGGCGAGATCGCCAACGCCCAGAGCAACAACACGGTGATGGTGCACATCCGGCATCTGCGCAAGAAGCTGGCTGCCGTCGACTCGTCCCAGGAGTTCGTCGAGACCGTCTGGGGCGTCGGTTACAAGCTGGGCTAAAAGGAGGAAGACATGGAGGAACCCGTACGCTCGCAGGCGCGGCTCGACCAGACGAAGCGGCTCTCGAACGCCATCCTGCGTCGCACGGTGGTGAACGTCGTGCTGTTCATCGTCGTGTACCTCGTGCTGTTCGCCGGCTTCATGACCACGCTCGGATCGGCCGTGTCGAACTTCGTCTACGAGCTGCTTGGCTACGACTACGCGCTGCACACCCTTGCGTCGAACCTGTTCCTGGTCTTGACGGCTATCGGCTTCGTCGCGGGTATCGTGCTCGTGGTGCGCTCGGGCATCAACCGGGCGCTGCGCTACTTCGACCTCTTGCTCGATTCGGTGTCCGACATCCTGGCCAAAAGCGACGGCCCGGTCATGCTGCCCGGCGAGCTTGCGCCCACCGCTATGGCGCTCAACACCATCAAGGCGACGTCCGAGCAGAACGAACGCGCTGCGAAGGCCGCCGAGGATCGCAAGAACGAGCTGGTGGTGTATCTGGCGCATGATATCAAGACGCCGCTCACCTCCATCATCGGCTATCTTACGCTGCTCGAGGAGTCTCCGGACCTGCCGCTCGAGGTGCGTGAGCGCTACACGGGCATCACGTTGGACAAGGCCTACCGGCTCGAGGAGCTGCTCGACGAGTTCTTCGAGATCACGCGCTACAACCTGCAGACCATCCCCATCGAGCGTTCGCGCTTCGACGCCGCGCTGTTCGTGAACCAGGTGGTGGACGAGTTCTTCCCCCTGGCCGAGGGGCGGCGCCTGAACCTCGTGTACGAGGGCCCCGCCGAGCTGTCCGTGTTCGCCGACGCGGGGCGCGTGGCCCGCGTGCTGAACAACGTCATCAAGAACGCGGTGGCCTACGCCGACCCGGGCACGGACGTGAGGGTGCGCACGGGGCTCGTGACGGCCGCCGACGGCTTCGTGTGGTGGGAGCTCACGGTGAGCGACCAGGGACGCGAGCTGTCGCCGCAGCACCTCGAACGCATCTTCGAGAAGTTCTACCGCGCCGACGAGTCGCGCGGGTCGGCAGCGGGCGGCGCAGGGCTGGGGCTGGCCATCTCCCGTGAGATCGCCCGCGCCCACGGCGGCGACATCTACGCTTCGAGCGACGCGGGCCTCACGTCGTTCACCGTCTGGATCCCCCAGGGACCCAGTGTGGCGCGCTCCTGACGGAGGCCTTCTGCAGCATGCGTCTGTCCTGATGGGGGCGCGGCTTCGAAGCGTCGGCGCTTTGTGCGGAACCTGTGGGCGCCCCGCGTCCCGCTTGCCGCGCACCGTGCTTGCCGTTACAATAGGCGGGCTGCGAAAACGCAGGCACGTTCCGCTTGGTCCGCATGTTCACCGCATGCCTACCCAGAGGGACGCGCATACGACGCGTGCAGGCCCGGGCCGGGCAGGCGCGCAGGAGGCGGCGTCCGACGAGGGCGCTGCGAACGAAAGGTGGAATAGCACATGGCCAGCAAACTCAGCATCAGCAAAGAGCGCACTGCCGAGCTCGTCAAGGAATTCGGCAAGGGCGAAGGCGATTCGGGCAGTCCCGAAGTGCAGGTGGCGATCCTCACCGAGCGCATCCGCAACCTCACCGAGCATCTCAAGGTGCACAAGAAGGACAACCACACTCGTCGAGGCCTCATGATGCTCCTCGGTAAGCGTCGCGGTCTTCTGAAGTACATCAAGAACCGCAACATCGAGGAGTACCGTACGCTCATCAAGCAGCTCGGCATCCGCGACACCATCTAGCGTATGAAAGCCCGCCTTGGCGGGCTTTTACATAGAGGCGGTCGGAAGCGCAAGGGCGCATCCGCTCGCGGCGGCGGGGGAACGGTAAGTACCCCGCGCCGAAGAAGCTGGGCGGCACTAGGGTCGTTCAGGTGAAGAGAAAGAAAGCAGCATATGAAAAAAATCGTCGAATCCTTCGAACTGTACGGGAAGCAGTACCGTTTGGAGACAGGCGAGCTCGCCAAGCAGGCGACCGGCTCGGTCGTCGTCACGCAGGGCGACACGACGGTGCTCGTTACGGCCGTCATCTCGAAGGAGGAGAAGGACTACGACTTCTTCCCCCTCACGGTCGACTTCATCGAGAAGATGTACGCGGTCGGCCGCATCCCGGGAGGCTACCTCAAGCGCGAGGCGCGTCCTTCCGACAAGGGCACGCTGACGGCCCGCATGGTGGACCGTCCCATCCGTCCCGGCTTCGCCGACGGCTTCAAGCGCGAGGTGCACGTCGTGTGCACGACGCTCGTCGTCGACAGCATCAACCCGCCCGACACCATCTGCGTCATGGGCGCCAGCGCTGCCCTCATGCTGGGCGCGGCTCCCTTCGACGGCCCCGCCGCTTGCGTGCGCATCGGCCGCGACGTGGAGACGGGCGAGTTCATCGTGAACCCCACGTTCGAGGAATCCGAGAACTCGGATCTCGAGCTGACCATCGCCGGCACGGCCGACTACATCTCCATGGTGGAGGCCGGCGCCGACGAGATCTCCGAAGAGGACATGCTGGCCGCCATGACGTTCGGCCAGGAGGCCATCGCCGCGTTCTGCGAAGCCCAGCAGCGCTTCCTCGACCGTGCGAACATCGAGCCGGTCGAGTGGCCCGTCCACGTCGCCGACCCGGCCATCGCCGAGCGCGTCGCGCCGTTCATGGCCGAGATGTCCGCCGCGTTGCGCGATGCCGACAAGCTTTCGCGCATGGGCAAGGTGGAAGAGCTCAAGGCCCGCATCAAGGAGGAGCAGTTCTCCGATGAGGAGCGCGCCGCATGGAAGGGCGACATCGCCGCCGAGCTCAAGAAGCTCGAGAAGAAGGCCATGCGCGCGATGGTCATCGAGACGGGCGAGCGCGCCGACGGCCGTCGTCCCGAGGACATCCGCCCGCTGTACATCGTGCCGGGCTACCTGCCCCGCGTGCACGGCTCGGGCCTGTTCCAGCGCGGCCAGACCCAGGTGCTGTCCGTGGTGACGCTCGGCATGCTGAACGAGTGGCAGCGCCTCGACACCATCGACCCCGCCGAGGGCAAGCGCTACATGCACCAGTACAACTTCCCGCCGTACTGCACGGGCGAGACCGGCCGCATGGGCGCTCCGAAGCGCCGCGAGATCGGCCACGGCGCGCTGGCCGAGCGCGCGCTGATCCCGGTGCTTCCCAGCGAAGACGAGTTCCCCTACGCCATCCGCGTGGTGTCCGAGGTCCTCGAGTCGAACGGCTCCCCAGTCCTCCTGCCCTTCCCCCATCCAGTATCTGGAGGCGTTTGACTGCGGCGCCGACGACCTGTATGTGGTCACTCTTTCCGCCCTGCTCTCCGGCTCCCACAACGCGGCGGCCCAGGCGCGGGCCTATGGCGCGGACGAGGACACGGCGTTGGTGTACGGCCTGCTTTCGGGCGCGACGGAGGGTGCGACAGAGAAAATCGTGGGCGGTATTCCCGGTCTTGGTGGCGGCTGGATGGACAAAGCCATTCAACGCATTGCGGGCAGCAGCGCGGGACGGAGGGCCGTGAAACGGCTGGCGGACATTGTCGGTGAGGGCCTGGAGGAAGCGTTGAGCGAGCTGATTGGCTCGCAGCTGGAAAAGATGTACCTGAACCGGGAGGACTGGCGCAGCGGCGGGGGGATCTTACAGGATACGGCGTATTCGATGCTGCTGGGCGCACTTACCAGCGCGGCGATGAACGCGCCGGGCGATATCCGGACGAGACGCACCGGGGCAAAAATAAACGCCCTGGGGGGAGCAAACGACGTGATCAGCGAGGGGCTGCGTGCGCCGGCGGACGGCGACATGGACGGCAATGCGGACAGGCTGAGCCTGGCGGCAGAGCTTGCCCGGCGTGCGACGGACGGGGCGAAGCTGTCAAACGCCGACCTGGGCGAACTGTACCAGATGAACGCGCGCACGGGACAGCAGCTTTTTACACTGCCGATGCTGGAACAGCGGGCCGACCAGCGGGCGGAGTTGGAGGACCAGCGGGCAGCGGAGGCGGAAGCGGCACAGGATGCAAAAAAAGATGCGGCAAGCGCCATCAAGACCGACTATGTTGACGGGAACCCCGTCTCAATCGGTGACGCTGCCACATCTTTGAACACTATTATACCGCAGAAACAGGGGGATTCCAACCCTTTGCCTGTTATCCGGATGCCGATGGCACAGCAGGCTATGCCAGCTTCTAAAGCGGAAGCAAAAGCCACGAATGCGCAATTGCTGGAAAAACTGCGCGGAAGCATCCCGGAAATACAAGGGATGCAGCCCGTAGCTGAAATCACGGGAAAAGAGTTTGCAAAAAACGCCGAAAAGAACCTTGTGCAGCAGGTGGGCGATTACTTCCGCACGCTGGGAAACAAGGTGTTCCGGCGCGGACTTGGTGAAGTGGTTTTGGATGAACGGGGCGTGAAGGATAGCATGGCGCACGGCATTGGGCGGAGAAAAGCGGCAGCTTTTGCAGCTGTGCCGCAGGTAATCGCGCAGGGGCGGCAGATCGACACCCAGCAAAACTGGAAGGGAAGAGGCTATGATACGCTGGTTTTCGCTGCCCCTGTGAAAGTAGGAGCCGACACAAATTATATTGCCGCCGTAGTGACTAAAAGCACCGAAAACAATAGATATTATTTGCATGAGGTCGTGGACCAGAACGGAAATATTATTTATCAAAAAAAAGATGCGGCCAACGCCATCAAGACCGATTCCGTCACAGGCGAACCCGCTTCAATCGGTGGCGCGACCACATCTCTTGATAATATTGTACCACAATCCGGCGAAAATGCAACAGACGGCGGGCGTTTTCTGCCGCCTATGGCGGGGGACACGGCCTAAAGCGGCGCCTGGCGGAACGCAGAAGCCGATACGCCCGGCGTTATACTTCCGCCCATGAAGGGGATGCCGGACATGGCAACGGCGACGGTGGACGGTTTGCAGTTGAATGCAAACGCGGAAAACCCCGGCACTGCCGCAGGCAACGAAAAATCAAAGCGCATCCAAAACAGGCGGGAAAACGCATTTGTGGACCGCGTAGGCGATGCATTGAGCGTGCCGAAGGGCGCGCGGCGCGAATACCTGAAACCGCTGGCGGACGCTATGGCCGCAGAGATCAAGCAAAACGGCGGGGTAAGCGAAACCACGGCTTCGGAGGTGTTCAATGCAGCGTATGACCGCGGCATTGTCGTGATGGACGAATACTACAACCAGTACAAGGATCTGAAAGACGAGCTGCGGGGCAATGCACTGACGCTGGACAGCGAGAGCCGAAGCAGCCGGGAGTACAAAGACATGCGGACGCAGTATTTTGGAGACTTAAAGCTGACGAACGAAGGCGGCACGCCTATCGACGTGAAATACGCGGAGCTTGCCGAAAGGTATCCTGAATTGTTTGACGCAGAGCTTTCCGCACCGCTGGACCAGCTGGAGCGCATTGGTGAAGTGGCGCGCAGCATTCGGAAAACGGGCGTTGAACTGGACGCTTATTATGGGGACGATGCCGCCGATTTTAAGGCCTATGCACGAAACGGTTTTGACGACGCCGTGGAGCAGCTGACACGGGATGTAAAAGGCGTGCAGCGGTATGAGGCGGACCAGGCGGCGCAGCGGCAGGCACGGGAACAAAAAACGAGCGTGCCGGCACCCGTGAGCACCGATGCGCTGAAGGCTGCGTATGAAACGGCCAAACGGCTGCGCCGCCAGGCTGATAAGATCACTGCAAACGAGCTTTTGACAGAGCAGGACAGCCGGACGGTGGACAAGCTACTGCGCGGCGATATCGACCCGGAGGACGTGAAGGGAGAAAACCGAGGCGGTATTCTGCGTGTATATGACGCAAAGAAGGCCGTGCAGGACAGCCTTGCGCCTGTGAAGGAATACAACGCGCAGCGGCGCGCGGGACTTGCAAGCGAGGCGGCGCAGGACATTGCCAAAAGCGATGCCTAGAAGGACAAGCCGGGCGGGCTTTTTTACAGCACTGAAACGATGGAACGCAACATGCGGGACATTGTGCCGGACCGCACGGAGGCGCGGGCGCTGACGGAGAAGTATTTCACGCCCGTGCACGCGAACGAGGCGAAGGCCACGCGCTGGAAAAACGAGCAGAGGGCAAGAATTGCTGCGCTGAACCTGACACAGGCCGAAAGCGAATATTTACAGGTATACGGCGAGTTGCAGGGCGCGGAGGCGGCTGCAGCGATGGGAAACAAGCGCAGCGAAGCGGAGCTTGAGCTTTTGAGCCAGACGGCGGAGGAAATGCGGAAGAAATACGGCAGCCAGCTGGACATGGACAAAATCAACCGCGGGCTGGAGCTGTTCCGCAAGGAATATGACGCCATTTTTGAGCAGATGAACGAGGCGTATATGCGAAACGGATATGCGCCTGTTGAGTACAGAAGCGGCTACTTCCCACATTTTACGGACAGCCAACCGGACGGCCTGCTGAGCAGAATAGCCGAAAAACTGGGCTGGAACACGCGCAAGGACGAACTGCCGACCGACATTGCAGGGCTTACGTATACTTTCCGCCCGGGCCGGAAATACAACCCGAATGCAAAGCAGCGCACGGGATTTGAAACAACCTATGATGCGCTAAAAGGGTTTGACCGTTACATTGAAACCGCCGCAGACGTGATTTTTCACACAGAGGACATCCAGCGGCTGCGTGCACTGGAGGACGCTGTGCGCTTCAAAAACAGCGAAAAGGGAATCAAGCAGGAGGTGCAGGACATCCGCGCAGACGAAAGCCTGACGGAAGAACAGCGGGAATCGCGCGTAGCGGAACTGTACAGCAAAGGTAAATCGCATTTGAGCCATTTTGTGCAGGAGCTGAACGAATACACGAATAAGCTGGCAGGGAAAAAGAGCATCCACGACCGGGGCGTTGAGGCGGACGCGGGACGGGGTATTTACCAGATGATGTCCAACCTGGAAAACCGCGTTGCGGCAAACATGGTGGCCGTCAATCCGGGCAGCTGGCTGACGAACTTTATCCCGATCACCCAGGCAAGCGCCGAATGCAGCACGGGAAGCCTTGTGCGCGCTGCACGGGAGACCGCAAAAGCCTACTACAAGGACGACGGGTTTGCCGACACAAGCGTGTTTTTGACGAACCGGCGGGGAAGCAGCCCGTTGAGCATGACAAAGCTGCAGAAGCTGAGCGAGACCCTTACGAAGCCGATGGCGTATATCGACGACTTCACAAGCAATGTTGTGACACGCGCAAAATACTACGACAACATCAAGGCGGGAATGGATGCATCCAGCGCCATGCAGGAGGCGGACCGATACGCGGCAAGTTTGATGGCGGACCGGAGCAAAGGCGCGCTGCCGACCGTGTTTGAACGCAAAAACCCGCTGACACGGCTGCTGACGATGTATCAGGTTGAGGTAAACAACCAATTGCGCCACCTGTTCAAGGACCTGCCCGACGACTTGAAAGAAAAAGGCATGGCCGCGCTTGTTGCCGGGCTGATGAAGTACACGATCGGGGCGTATTTGTTCAATGACCTGTATGAAAAGCTGGTGGGCCGACGCCCGGCGCTTGACTTCTTGGGCATTGCGAATGAAGCCGTTGGAGATTACACAGGATACCAGCTGCCGAATACGGTGGACGCGGCGCAGCAGCTTATAAGCGGCGAAGGTGTGGATTTTACCACACAGCGCAAGGGCGCGGTACAGGCAACGGCTTCACTGGCGGAAAATGTGGCGCAGGAGCTGCCTTTTGTGGGAGGTGTATTAGGAGGCGGCAGGGTGCCCATCAGCAGCGCGCTGCCGGACATGGGGAATCTGGTTTCCAATGCTGTGGGCTTGGCGAGCGGCGAAAAAGACGCCGGACGCGCGCTGCAAGGCATCGGAAAGGAGTTGGCAAAACCCGCGTTTTATATCCTTCCCCCGTTGGGTGGCGGCCAACTGAAAAAAGCCTTTGAGGGCATCACCACTGTGGCGAATGGCGGGCAGTTCGGATACGACAGCCAGGGAAGGGAAACAATGAAGTTCCCGGTGGAGAATCCGACGCTGGGAACATACGCACAGGCGGCGCTGTTCGGGCCGTACAGCCTGCCGATGGCACAGGACTATGTTGACAGCGGGTTCCGGGCCAAAAGCGCAAAGTATACGGAAGCATACCGCGCGGCCACGGGCGCAGGCGTTGAAGGCGAAAAGTTCAGGGCCATGATGGACGCGATGGACGCTGACGGAAACGGCACGCTTTCGGCCGGCGAGGTGACGCAGGGACTGGAAGGCCACGGGCTGACGCCGGAGCAGAAGGCGGCGGTGTGGCAGGTTTATGCCTCTGACGAAGCCAAGGCAAAATACAAAGCGGCACAGGCAGTGGGCGCCGGAGAGCAGTATATTTTGATGTTGCCCATGCTGGACGCGGACAAAAACGGAAGCGTTTCTACGGATGAACTGTATGCCGCAATGGATAGCCAGGGCCTTGACGCAGGACAGCAGGCTGCGCTTTGGTATGCGTATGCGGGCAGCGGGCAACGGATGAAATACGAAAAAGCCGAGGAATACGGGCTTGGCCGTATATATGCGGAAATGCTGCGGTATGCGGATACCAATAACAGCGGTACATTGAACAAGGACGAGCTGCGGGCCTATCTGGATAGTACAGGACTGAACCGGGCACAAAAAGCGGTTCTGTTTGAGTTGGCAAGCACAGCGAAGAACCCATATGAATAAGGCGTTTCCCGGCTGGCGTTTTTTATGTGATTGGAAGGGCAGACTATTCTTGAACAAGCCTGTCCGGCGTGGTATACTATGGGTGCGATGAAACGGAGGGTGATATGATGCTGACGAAAGAGGACTTGCAGGCGATTTCAGAGCTTATCAACGGGGCGGTATCGGCTTCGGAAAACCGCATAATGGCGTATATCGAAAGCGATGTGAAAAAAGAGATTCGCCAGATTGCGGATGGACATAAGCAGCTTGCTGAAAAAATGGACCGTATGGAGCAGAAAATCGACAAGATTCAAGACAGCGTGGACGAGATAAAAGGGGAACTTACCACGCAGGAAATGGTTATCACGCGGCGGTTTCGGGTAGAGTAATAAGCACAAAAAATGGCGGCCAGATATTTTTCTGGCCGCCTGTTTTTTGTCTTGAAATAAGAAAAAATCAACAAAAACTGCGGACTAAATGCGGACCAAACGCACAAACCCGCATTATTACTAGGTTTTAATCGAGTTCGACTCTCGCCACTCGGACCATTGAGAAAACCGCATTGTAGCGCCAAAATGGCTTTACAATGCGGTTTTTTCATAATTTTAAAAACGGATGGAAACAGGTAAAAACAAACGGAAATGGCGAAAACCTGCGGACCACTTGCGGACCAACTGCGGACTATGCCTTCTTTTGCAGAACCGGCTCGGCTGTGATTTTTTCATTCAGCAATTTTCCGGCTGCTTTTATCATGCTGGGCTTTAAGTGCAGATATACTTCATGAATCATTTTTGCATTTGCGTGGCCGACAAGCTGGATTGCGATTTCCTCCGGGACGCCAGCCTCACAGAGCATGCAGACATATTCGTGTCGAAATTGGTGTGCGCAGACGTCGGCGCTCCAGTCTGTTTGATGGTATTGATATTCTTTTCCGTTGCGGATCCTTTTGTATGTGCGTTCGATGGGATGGGCATAGCCGTGCTTGCGCCAAAAGCGCGCCCATCTGCGGGAGTATTCGGAGGCTGTGACGGGCTTTGAACCCATGCCCACGATATAGGTGCGCGGCGGCAAATTGCGGTAGGGCAGAAGCGCTTCTTTCAACAGGTTGAGCAATGGATGCTGCCGGATGCCCGCGTCTGTTTTAGGGCACGTTATGTGGGGCTGGTTGGATATCCATTCCACTGCTTTTGTGATATTTATGATATCGTTTTTGAAGTCGATGTCTTTCAACTGGATGGCACAGGCTTCTCCGCGCCGTTCGCCGGTGCACAGATAGATAATGGCAGGCAATGCTTCGGGGTCCCCCAGGGAGGCTTTGACGATTTGGACCTGGTCCTCCTTGGGCGGCTGGCGGCGGCTGCGGGGCAGCCCGCGCGGCAAGGTTGTCATTTTTGCGGGATTGTAATTCCCGTGCCATTGCGGGTCGTCGATATAAAGCTGAAAAATCGCGTTCAGCACGGTTTTTTGATTCGATACAGTGGTATGCGCTCCGTTGAGTCCGGTAAGAAACGCCTTTATTTCCCATGGTTCGATGGACTTTATCCGGCGGCCTCTGAATTGCCCGAGCGCGCGGGTTATGCCGGGCAAATAGGATTTTTGCGTGCCGTGCTTCATTTCCAGCACCTGTGCCCGGTAACGCTCGGCCACGTCCTCAAAGAGCGGGCCGAGTTCTTCCAGAAGCTGTTCTTCCTGCCTGCGTTCTTCGCGGGTGATGATATACTCGCTGCGTTTTCGCCATGCTTCGATGGGGTCACGGCTGGAAAAGCTTTTGCGCTTCCCGTCTATTACTTCGTTGCGTTCCCACACGCCGTTTGCTTTTTGCCGCAGCCCCTCGGTAGGATCCTTTGGATTGGGACAATACAGGCGGGCAAGTGTTTTGCTGGTTTGCATAAAAAAATCTCCTTTCGGGTACAGGAAAGATAAGCCTGCCGAAAGGAGCACCAAAGCCGGAGCGGCGCGCCTTCGGGCAAGCTGTTTCTATATAGTCCCCGCAGTGTTGCAGCACTGCGGGGATTTTTTTGTTTTGTTGATCTATACACTGATACTGACTACACTATATTTTTTATTCGCGCGGCATGAAAAAGAACATAACAACAAAAAAGGGAATGAGCAAAAGCAAAATGATTGTAATGGCGAGTCTTGTTTTACGAGAACTTTCGGCGGTATCTTCATCGCTGCTGAAAAACATGTAAACAAAATAGGAAAGAAGATAAAAACCAGCGCCAAACAAGAGGCCGCTTAATATTACAGCGCCATATTCCAAAAGCGCACGCCCGAAAGACGCATTTGCTGTTTCCCAGGGCTTCAGCATCTGTATGCCGGCAAAGCATCCGCCGATATAACAGGAAGCAAGCCAAGCCTTGGAAGCTCCGGAACGGTAACGCTTGTACCAGCGAAGCTCCTGTGCTTCTTTACAGAGACGATTAAGAGATTCACGCGAGATATACTCTTTTTCTTGTTCTTCGTTATATTCCATGGTGCTGCCTCCTTTAAAATTATTGCCTTTCAGCGGGGAGGATTACAGCGGGAACAGGGGGAATAGCCCTGCGCTTTTGCGTCTGAAAGAGAAATTGCGATTTGACTTTTGCGAAGATAAGAACAGCCCGCGCTATGGTATTTTTCGCCTGTGTTGGTCACATAAACCGTAGCGCTCTGCGTTTGGACTTCACCAGCATTTTGCGTGCCAGTGCCCTGGCTGGAATAGCTGGCTTGCGGGGCGGCTGCTGCTTTTCCCTCGGCGTAGCCCTTATCGTATCCAGAGGAAGCACCCGCGGCTTCTCCGGCCTCATAGCCTGCTTTTTCACCTTCGGCATAGCCAGCGTTTTTGCCTTCATCGTATCCGGCGGCATAGCCTTCGTCGTATGTAGCCTGGGCCGCGGACGATGCTTCCGAAAGGGCGGCGGCGTGGCCTTCTTCATAGCCTACATCATGTCCGCTGGCGTATCCTTCCGAGCTGCCAGCGCTGAAGCCCTCGTCATAAGAGCCATATACTTCCAATGCGGCGGCCAAGCCGGCTTTATAGCCGGAATCATAGCGCGCTCCATAACCGGCGCCCAAAAAGAGCACGATAAGAAGTGCCAGCGCCGAAAACAATGCGATTCGCGCATTTTTGGACGGGATGCGATCTGTTATTTTTTGGCGGAACTGTACGATTTTTTCGATAAAGGGATCTGGTGGGGGCGGCGGTGGAGCGGGCTGTGCCTGTGGGGTGGGGATTTCGTTTGGGGATTCCTGCTTTTTGTCCTTTCTTTTCAGCAATCTGTTCATAGTATGATACCTCTTTCATTGAAGCGTTGCCAGTTCGCTTTGAAGCGCAGCAATTTGAGAATTACAGGAATTTACAGTGGAATAATATTCGTTATTCGCCTGATCAATGGCAGCCTGTGCGGCATCTCTATTGCTTAAACAGTTACCATAGTTTGCTGAAGCATTGTTATACGCTGCTTCATACGATACAACACCCGGGTGTGCATCGCGCTCTCGCATAGCTTGTACTTTAGCGTCGAACAGAGCTTGTTCGCGGCTGCGTTCGTAGTCAACAGTGGCCTGCAGGCCCGGAATGTTTGCTGCGGCGTGCTTGGCTTCAGCGGTGCTGATCTGTGCTTGCAGCACTCCAATTTGTGCATTGATTTCAGCAATACGGGCACTGTTGTCTGGTTTAGACGGAACTTCCGGTGTGGATGATGCAACAGGTGTTGAAGTAACCGGCGTTGATGCAGAGGGCGCCGTTGCAGCAGGGGGTGGCGTTGTAGGTTCTGGTATTGGTGTTGGAGTAACAGGAGTTGGTGCAGCTGCAGAAGGTGCAGCGGGAGCAGTGGCGACGGTGGGAAAATCGTTCGAACGTTTTGAGCTGGAAGAAGTTTTTGTGGACGAAGCCGAAGCCGAAGCGGATTGAACAGAAGATGAAGCTGACACAGCATTACTGTCACTAAGGCTGGATGACGCTGAAATAGAGATTGTTGATGAACTGTTCTCTGTAAACGCACTTACAGGCAAAACACTATTTTGTCCGGCCAAATAGGCAGACCGGAACCCAATTCCTATTGCAGTTATACCAACAAGAGAAGAAGCTGTAATTATCAGAGCTTTCTTCTTCACAATTTTGCGGACCGAACCTGTGAACTCATCAGTAAAAATTTTCACGTCATAAACCCCTTTCAAGTTTTGGTATTCCAGCAAAAATTATGTTTTTAATGGCAAACTTCGCACGGGCGATAACCGTTTGCTTCAGCCAATTCTACATTAAAAATTAGTATTCCGATCCAATCCTGCATCCGATTGCAAGCGCTAATTCACTTGCTTTTCTTTCAATGTCATCGCATACGATAGAATATTTATTGTCCTGGAAATCAGTTATGGAAATATATTCTGCAGATTCAATGTTTGACCTGTAATAAGTTGGAACAATGCCGCGCACGGCCTTATGCGGTATAACCCAAAAAGAACCATATGAAGAAATAATAATAAAATGTTCGGTTACTCTGGCATCGCCAAGGGCCTGTACAAGATTAGCACTTTCAGATTCCGTTTCGGCCATCGCGCACATTTCATCAAATGGTATCATATGCGCATATCGAAGAGCGCATTTGCTTTTACACGGGTTAATGATTGCGGTAAAGCTGGCTGTATTTTGCCGTATGGCATACCATAGGGCAGCACTGCAGAAAAGAGCAAATAATATATCGGCAACGATCATCCACACTTCAAACTCGCCAGCCCAAAAGAAAGCGATAGAACTTATAGTACCGATTGTCATCAGGCATAAAAAGATGGTTTGATAGGAAAACAGGCTTTCTATTCCGGCTTTCCGGATTGATTTATATACATAGCTTTTTTTGATTTCCATAACATCCCCTCCACAAGATAGTTGTAGTTAAAATTTGCCGCGCAGCTCGATCACGCGGCCAACGATACGAACGGGCAGAGTTTCGCATTCTTCATTGGTGTAAAACATGGGGGAGTAAGCTGGGTTAAACGCCACCAAGGAAAGGCCTTCTTTATGTTTTACAACCTTTTTTACAGTAGCCTCGTTGCCGTTCACCAAAACCACGGCCACGGTGCCGCTTTCGACGCAAGGTGTTTCCGCGCAAATAATGACATCGCCTTCACGGATGCGCGGCTCCATGCTGTCGCCTTTTACACGCAGGGCAAACAAGTCTCCTTTGGCGGCCATAGCGGGGTCTACTTCTTCGTAGTCCAGAATTTCTTCCACGGCATCGAGCGGTATCCCCGCGCGGATATAGCCAAGCACCGGAACCTTGACACCTTTTGGAGAAGTATAGCGTTCTTCGACGTTTCCGAGCAGAAAATCCGTGGACGTGTTAAAAATCTTTGCCAGATGCAGTAAAGAATCGTTATCGGGCTGGCTGGCGCCAGATTCCCACATTGCAACAGTAGAACGGGAAACTCCCAATTTATCTGCCAGCTTTTGTTGGCTAAATCCCATGCTGGACCGCAATTCTTTTAAAATCTCCATTTCTCTCACCTCATGTTTTATTGTATCGTCAATTAAATTGACATTCAATAAGTTTTGCCAATAATTATGTCAAATATGTTGACAAACGGGAAAACATATGCTATTTTATTGTCAAGAATATTGACAAAGGCGGTGAAGAAATGAATTTCAAACAGCATAGAGTGTCAAATAATCTGACGCAGGAGCAGGTGGCACAAGATGTAGGGGTACAGCGCACAACCGTTGCAATGTGGGAAAGCGGCAAGAGTCGTCCGCGTGCCGAACTGCTTCCAAAGCTGGCAAAATTGTTCGGGTGCTCCATTGAGGAACTGCTCGTTCCGGGCGGGCCGGAAAAGACGGCATAAGAAATGCCCCGCAGGGAGCGGGGCGGAAAGGAGATGTTACGGTATGACGAGAGAAAAAGAACTGTATGTTCCAACGCTGGAACGAATCCGGGGGCGGGCGGACCGGATCTACCCGGACAAGCTGCTTTATACACAGAAAGAGGCGGCTAAAATTATGGGCTGCTCGCCCGACTATCTGCGCGAGCTGGGGATACGCGGGCTTACCACCTGCGAGCAGCTGGCAAGGTTATTTGCATAGGAAGGAGACGTTGGGACGTGAAACCTATTTTAATGCGTATGGGCTGTGTGGGCATGCTGCTGCTGGCCGCGGGAATTGTTGACGGGGCCGGGAGCCGGCCGTACAGCTCGCAGGCGTTTTGGCCGCTGCTGCTTTTGGCGATGGGGATTGCCGTGGGCGGCATGGGGCTGGGTGTGCGCGCGGAGCTGCTGGACCCGGGGAAAGACCCGGAAACAAAAAGGCCCCGGCCGTGCGGGAACACGGACGAGGCAAAGGAAGTGGAAATTGCTATCTCCACTAAAAATATACCATGTGCGTATAAAAAACACAAGGGGGAAGCGGGGCGGCGTTGTGGGTAACGGAAAGGGCGCCCCTGCGGGCATGACGAGCATGGACGAGATTTTGAGCTTTCAGCAGCAGGTGAAGTATCTGCTGTATAAAATCAGCAAGAACGGCGCACATCCGGTGCCGCTGGACGCTGTGAGCGACTACAAGGAGGCGGAGGCCGTACCGCCTGAAAAACGGGCGAGGCTTTTGCGGGACCTGCGGGGAGAGGTGCAGGCGCGGGAGATCATGGGGGACGAGGCCTATTTTGGCACGGCGTCGCTGATCAGCAAGATCATCACCTATGAACAGGCAATGGACGAAATTTCCAACCGCAAAATGATAGAGGGCACACGGGACATGCGGGTGACCTGGGCGGAGTTCCGGCGGATGATCGCTGCAGAAATTTATGCGGAAAGCAGGGAAGAAGAATGACCTTTTACGCAAGGATATTGGAATTGCACCCGGAATATGAGGGCATGCGGGCCGCTGACCTTGCGGCGCAGGGGATGGCCTGCCCGGCGGAGCGCAGCGCGGAGCTGCTGGGAAATGACGGCGCGTTCTGCGAAATGGAAAACAGAACGCCGGGCCGCTGCATGAAGTGCCAGATGAACTTTTTGACGGCGGCTGTGCCGGAAATGGGAAATTGCAGTTGAATGCAAGAAGTGAGGCAGGAGTATGCCGTGGGACAATGAAATATGGGCGCCGTGCCGTTTGGGAGAAAAATTTGAATACATCGACCTGGGAAACAGAAGAAACGGATGGCTCTTGAGTGTGTCGGCAGATTGGATGGGCGGTCGTGGAGACCATTGTGCAGTGAACCAGCAAAAAGATCTTCTGAAGCCGCATGGCGGATATAACGTAAAAATTGGATTGGGGCCGAGGCCATGGAGCAAGTGCTGGACTTTTGAGCCGAAAATCATGATCGTGCCGCCGTCTTGGATTTGGGATTTTAGCGGGTTTGATGCCGACAAGCTGGGGATAGACCTGCATAACCGTGACAGAGTGCCGCGCAAAATACGCCTGCAAAGCGTAGGAATAAGCTACGGACGGGCCATATATCAGATGCAGATTATCGGCGGTGGCCTTCTTTATTTGGAAAGCATTCCGCTGCTCGATCACTATTTTGCTCCGGTTTGGCCGCTGGCACCCATGCAAAGGCGCATTGGGTATTGGCTATATGAATTTAACGAAGGAGAAAAAGACCATGAATGAAATGCAGCAGGCATTTGATATCATCCGGCAACAGCAAGCGAAGCTGCCGGAATACAGCCCGGCCGTGATGGTTGGGCACCAGCTTATGGATTTGCTGAAAATGCAGCCGGAGGCGGCAGGCTTTGTGCTGCATGACCTGCAGGGAAAGGGAATGGGCATAGCGGACTGCGAGCAGCGTATCAAAGCATGGGCCGATGAGCACAAGAAGAGCGGCAACTGCGTATGCGTTCCGCCTGACACGGCGGAACAGATCATCCGAAAATTTTACGGGATAACGGCCCCGGAAGAAACGAAACAGCGTGCTTTGGGGCTGGCGATCAACCTTGCAGACTTTTTATAAGGGGGTGCAGAGCCGTGATAAAGAACGATGACCTGCTGGCGCTTCCGCGGGCGGCAAAGCCTGCAAAGGCGATGCGCGCCGCACAGGAGCATGCGAGGCCGTGCACTGCGCCGGGCGTGATCTGCGCGAAGGTGCATGAAACGGCGGACGGGCCGGTGCTGGCACTGGACCTGTGGGCGCGCGGCGTTTTGTATGCACGGGAATTTTTTGACGGGCAGGGGAAGCGGCGTGTGTTTTTTTGGCCGGACGGCGAATCAACGACAAAGGGCCTTTTCAAAGCGGCAGGATGCCACACCCTTGCATGGGCATCCCGGGCAGACGGAAAACGCATGGAGGCGTTTTTCAATATTCCCCGGGGAATCACACGGGGAGCGGAGGAAATGATCTTCCTTGCAGAGCATGGCCGGCGCGGCGCTGACGGCACTTTTACTGCCAGCGGCGCGGGGAATGCGGGAGGATATGCACCGGAAGAGCTTTTTTCGGACAGGCTGCCGGAGGGATGGCAGCAGTACATGCAGCAACGCGGACTTGAAGCAAGGCACGTTTTGCTGATGGAAAGCGTATGGAAGGCAGACCCTTTAACCGGCATCCGGGAACGAATGGACAAATGCACCTGCAGCGCGTGCGGCGACGTGCGTTATGAATGGCGCGGAGAATACGAAAACCGGACCATGACGGGATGCGGCACCTGCGGCGCGCACTGTATGGCCGTTCGCAAGAGAAACGGAAAGCTGCCATATGAAGCGGACGGCAGCCTGCTTTGGTTTCACCGCCACAAGGACACAGCAGTGGCGCAGGGATATGAAGTGAATTATTGGGTGGGCAATGACGCCGTGGAGCATTGGGCGGCGGTCCCCTCCCACATTTACGCCTGGGGACCCTATGGAGATTATGCCTTTAACCGCTATCAGTCGTGGTGCATGGGACGTCAGCGCGCATATCTGGACCAATGGTATGCGCAGGCGAGGATGCTGGACAATTGGCCTTTCCGCGGGGTGCCTGTACTGATGGCGCCCGAGGAGGGCGCTTTGAACGGAACGCCGCTTGAAAATGCAAGGCTGCGCGGCTATGCCCAGGCAAAGCAGCGGTGCCTTTACCCGGTGCGGCTGGCAACCATCGGCCGGAGGCTGCCCGTGATGGAAGGCTTCTGCGATTTTGAAGATTGGGACACGGTGCTGGGGATATGCGCCGGAAGGATAACCCTGAAACGGGGCGACACAAAACCGCACCGCGCGCTCGGGCTGACGCGGCCGGAATACGACCGTTACCGGGCAGAGGAGTGGCCGTGGGACTGGCTTCCCATCTATGCGGCAATGAAGCGGAGCGGATATGAACCCGGCCTGGACGACCTGCAGCAGATTGTCCGTGTATTGCAGTCCGGCGGGAAGCTGGGGGAAATAGAGCGGCTGGAGCCGGGACGGCTGGCGCCGGTTTGGAGGGATCTGAAACGGACCGCACGCCGGGGGCTGGACCGGCAAATGCGGCACGGCTGCGGACATGCCGCCATAACGGAGGAAGAAGCGCTGCGGCATACGCTGAACATGTGGCTGGATTACAGGCGGCTTGCCGCACAGGCGGGGGCAGCAAATCACCCTGACCGGGACAGCGCAATGCCGTATGACCTTTTTGCACGCCACGACAGGTTGGTGGAGGCGCAAAAGGAAAAAGAGCGCGCACAGCAGGCAGAGCGGGAAAAGGCAAACGCGGAAAAGTTTACAGCCATGTGGAAACGCATCCGCCGGGCGGACTGGCAGGAGGGCGCATACAGCATCCGGGCTGCTAAAAGCACACAGGAGCTTGTGGACGAGGGCCACGCACTGCACCATTGTGTGGGAGGATATACCCAGAATGTGCTTGCGGGCCGGGTGATTTTTTTTATCCGCCGCGCCGACGAGCCGGACGTACCGTTTTTTACGCTCAATCTGGACATAAAAAGCGGGCAGATCATTCAGCTTTTGGGAAAAGGCAACTGCCATCCGCCGGAGGATGTAAAGGCATGGGCGGAGAAATGGCGTGAAAATGTGTGGATGAAAAAGAAAAAGGCGGCGGGAAAGGCCGCGTGACGGAAAGGAAACAGGAAAATGAAAGGACAAGAGGTAAAAACACTGGACGAGCGCGCCGACGAGCGCCGGGGTTTTGACGGCGGGGACCCGGCGCGGCGCAGCCGTGACGGGGACGGCAAAATAGCGGCCCCTGTGGGGCCGGTAACCGGCCGTGCGGTTTCGCGGAGCGAAATGGAGGCCGATTTAAGGCCGACAAGCGCCTTTGGGACAAAAACGGGGAGCTGCTGCAAAGCGCGGAGACGGAGACGGCGCGGCGCATGGCGCTGGAAACGGGCCGGGCCGGCAAAACAGACCTGGACTGGCTGGAGCATCTGGCGGGCACGGCGAAAATGGAACTGCAATATGTGTTCCAGCCGGGCAGCGGGGTGCAGGCCGCGGTGCAGGGCAGGCGCATTACGGTGAACCTGGGCGGCGAGGGCTATGCGTTCGGCGCGGCGGTGCACGAGCTGGGGCACAGCATGAAAGCGGCGGACGCGAAAGCGTATGCGAAATTTGAGAGCGCCGTGCTGCGGCTTGCACAGAGCGACGCGGCTTTGGAGCAGATTGCGCGGCAGACGGCGGCGGACTACTTAAGCCCGGACAGCCCGGCGCGCGCGGGGCTGCTGGACGCACAGGGGAATATCGACGCGGCGGCGCTGAACGAGGAAATAAGCCTGCGGCTTGCGCAGGAGCTTGTGGCGGACCCGGAAAAGCTGGTGCGCGCGGTGGAGCGCGACCGGGGGTTGATGGAAACCTTTCTGGACTTTGTGCGCGGGCTGAAAAACCGCATTGCCATCCGTCTGAGCGGCAGCGAGCGGGCCATGCTGGACGAAGCGGAGCGCACGCTGGTGAACCTGCTGCGTGGCGAGGCGGGAAGCGTTGCGGGGGAGAAATACAGCTTTGTAGGCGAAAAGGCCAACCTGAACCGAACCGAGCGCGCGGCCCTGGAAACGGCAAAGGGAATGGAGCAGGACGGCGAAACGAATGAAGATATACGCCGCCAGACGGGCTGGTTTCGGGGCGCAGACGGAAAATGGCGAATGGAAGTAGACGATAGCGACGCGGTGTATTACCGGAACGGCAACGCCCGGCAAGACGGAGCAGAAGCCGGACAATGGCAGGGAAAAAGCGGCACACTGCGGGACTATTTGTACCACCCCACACTGGAACGGTTAGAACCTCAGGTGTTTGAAGTTCCGATGCAGGTAGTGGACACGCTGCCGCCCAACACAAACGCGCGGTACCGCGGCAGACAAGGCGGCATTGAAGCATCTAAAAGCGCGCAGCGCGGCAGCATTTTGCACGAAGCACAGCATGGCATACAGGAAGTCGAGGGATTTGCGCGGGGGAGCAACCATGCGAAGGCCAACCGATGGAGCTTTGTCGAAAACTATGAGAGAGTAAAAAATACTCCTGAGTATCTTAAATTACAGACGCCAAGGGAAAGACTTATATATGTAAGAAATGCGATGGCGGAGGAATCGTTTCAAGAAAATGAACTATCTGACAAGCGCAGATATCGTCAGGCTGGAGGAGAAATTGAGGCGCGGGACGTAGCCAAAAGGGCTGATTTTACAACAAGAGAGCGTTATGCAAACGCACCAGACCTGAGCGGAAACATGCGATATGCACAGGATTCTTGGCCGGATTTTATTGACATGCTGTTGGATATGGGATATTCTGAGGAGGAAATAACGAGAATCGGGGGCGTACATTATAATGGCTGAAGAAATGACGCTAAAAGATGACGAAATCGTGAATTTTTGGGAGAATACCCAAAATCTGATAGACGAGGAATATGAAAGACGACGTAAGACGGAACCGGACGAGGAGGGGTTGCTTTTACTTTCGATCGTAATGAAATATTGCGGAAACCCAAATGAGGAAGAATATGATGAGTAGGACTCCGACAAAACAGAGACAGTAGAATTAGGTGACATAGATAGTAGAGATTATTACGCAATGAAATATTTAGGGGCTGTAACGAACTTTTGGGTTTCGTCACAGCCCCCCTTTTGTATAGGAGCGCCGTGCTGCGGCTTGCGCAGGAGCTTGTGGCGGACCCGGAAAAGCTGGTGCGCGCGGTGG
>OGYI01001431.1_pt1 | contig 23298 bp, 10 predicted proteins | sample 1576521 | NCBI WGS metagenome assembly OGYI01 (sample SAMEA3541484, study PRJEB24748) | human gut metagenome | biome: human gut; feature: human-associated habitat; material: faeces | place: China | collected 2012
TGTGGGGTGTCGTAAACCTTCTGGAAGGATATGGGAATGACAATCCCGGCGCTAAGAGCCAGGGCATCAAACAGCTGATGGCTGGTGCCGGAATCATGCTGCTGGGAACTACCCTGATTCCACAGCTGGCAACATTGTTCTCTTAAGAGGAGTAGTAGATGAACACCATCATTGAGAGAATTACGGAAGCGATAAAGGATATCCTGATCGGGCTTATCAAGTCAAGTTTGGATAACATGTTCACGTCTGTCAATGAGCAGGTGGGAACCATAGCCGGGCAGGTGGGACAGACACCGCAGGGATGGAATGCAGGGATTTTTAATCTGATTCAGAATTTATCCCAAACAGTGATTGTCCCCATTGCGGGACTGATCATCACCTTTGTCCTGTGCTATGAATTGATCACGATGGTAACACAGAAAAACAATTTCCATGAATTTGAGACTTACAATATTTTCCTCTGGATCTTCAAAGCGTATGTAGCTATTTATCTGGTGACAAATACGTTCAATATCACGATGGCGGTCTTTGACGTTGGCCAGCATGTGGTCAACAATGCCGCCGGAGTAATTTCCGGAAACACAGCAGTGGACGCATCGGAAGCAATCACAAGGATTGTGGATGCACTGGAAGATATGGAACTGGGGGATTTGTTCCTGCTATCCATGGAAACGATGTTGATCAGTGTTACCATGCACATTCTGTCAATTATCATTACGGTAATCTTGTACGGCAGGATGATAGAAATTTACCTTTATACTTCCATAGCACCAATTCCGTTTGCCACTATGACGAATAAGGAATGGGGCAATATCGGAAACAACTATTTAAAAGGCTTGTTCGCACTGGCATTTCAGGGATTCTTCATGATGGTCTGTGTGGGAATTTATGCAGTTTTAGTAAATGCAATGACCATATCCAGTGACCTTCATGCAGCAATGTTTTCAGTAGCGGCTTATACCGTGATTCTTGCATTTTCATTATTCAAGACCGGAAGCCTTAGCAAATCAATATTCAATGCCCACTAACGGGCAGGAAAGGAGCGCATACCATGGCGTATGTACCAGTACCAAAAGACCTTACCAAGGTCAAAACAAAAGTAGCGTTAAATCTGACAAAGCGGCAGTTGATTTTCTTTTCACTTGCCGCAGTTGTGGGAATTCCGTTTTATCTGTTCATGAGAAAACCAATCGGTTCCAGTATCGCTGCCATTCTGATGGTAACGATCATGCTTCCGTTTTTCTTCATGGCGATGTATGAAAAAGACGGGCTTCCCTTTGAAAAAGTGGTGGCAAATATCATTCGACAGAAGTTTATATGTCCAGCGGTAAGACCGTATAAGACAGAAAATTTTTATCAGGAGATTTCCACCTTTGTAAAAAAGGAGGGTGTGCCGGATGGCAAAAAAGACAAAGCAGGAGGCTCAGCAGGAGCGTCTGTCCCTGGCGGAAAAAAGAAACCGTCAGGAAAGAAGAAACAAAAAAAGCAGAAAAGAAAGAGAACAGGAAAAGAGTAGGAAGAAGCAGGAACGGGACCGTAGGAAACAGAAGAATATTCCTACAACTGCACAGCAGAGCATTCCGTATATTCGGATGCTGCAGGATGGTATCTGCCAGGTGACAAAGACCTTTTTTTCTAAGACGATTCAGTTTTATGACATCAATTATCAGCTGGCTTTAAATGAGGATAAGACCACGATATTTGAGAATTATTGTGATTTCTTAAATTACTTTGATTCTTCCATCAGTGTGCAGCTGTCTTTTATCAATCAGCAGGTGGATGTGGCAGAATTTGAGAAAAGCATTGATATTCCGGATCAGAACGATGACTTCAATGCCATTCGTGAAGAGTACCGTACTATGCTGAAAAATCAGCTTTCCAAAGGAAATAATGGTCTGGTAAAGACAAAGTATATCACTTTTGGAATCGAAGCAGAAAGCCTTAAGGTGGCAAGACCAAGGCTTGAAAGAATCGAAACAGATATCTTAAATAACTTTAAGGTTCTGGGAGCACAGGCACATTCCTTGAATGGTCTGGAAAGACTGGAGATTATGTATCATGTGTTCAACCAGGATCGGATCGAACCATTTAAGTTCCAGTATAAGATGTTGCCGGAAACAGGGTTAAAGACCAAAGATTTTATTGCACCGACTTCCTTTAACTTTTCAAAGAATCAGACATTTTTGATGGGAAGGACGCTGGGAAGTGTGAGTTACCTGCAGATTCTTGCACCGGAGCTTACAGACCGGATGCTTGCAGATTTCCTGGATGTAGATGACAGCATCAATGTCAACATTCATATCCAGTCCATTGACCAGAGTTCTGCGATCAAGATGATCAAGAGCAAGATTTCAGATTTGGATAAGATGAAGATTGAAGAGCAGAAGCGGGCGGTACGTTCCGGGTATGACATGGATGTGCTTCCATCGGATCTTGTGACCTACGGGGAAGAAGCAAAGAATCTGCTGGAAGATTTACAGTCCAGAAATGAGCGTATGTTTCTTGTGACAGTGTTGGTGATGAATACCGCAAAGAAGCGTCAGAAGCTGGATAACAATATCTTCCAGGTACAGGGTATCGCACAAAAATACAACTGTTCCTTAAAACAGCTGGACTATCAGCAGGAAGCAGCATTGATGTCCTGTATTCCACTGGGAGTCAATCGAATTGAGATTCAGAGAGGGCTTACCACATCGGCAACAGCGATCTTTGTGCCATTTACGACACAGGAACTGTTCCAGGAAGGGGAAGCTCTTTATTATGGATTGAATGCATTATCCAACAACATGATTATGGTTGACCGGAAGCGTCTGAAGAACCCGAATGGACTGATTCTTGGTACACCTGGTTCCGGTAAATCCTTCTCAGCAAAAAGAGAAATTACGAACTGTTTCCTGATTACGGAGGACGATATTATTATTTGTGATCCAGAAGCCGAGTATTATCCACTGGTGCAGGCACTGCACGGACAGGTCATCCGGATTTCACCGGTATCAGACCAGTATATCAATCCGATGGATCTGAACCTGAATTATTCAGAGGAAGATAATCCGCTGTCCTTAAAGGCAGATTTTATTCTGTCCCTGTGTGAACTGATTGTCGGTGGAAAGAATGGACTGGAACCGGTAGAAAAGACGATCATTGACCGTTGTGTGCGGCTGGTCTATCAGGAATATCTCGCTGATCCGGTGCCAGAGAAGATGCCGATACTGGAGGATTTATATAATCTGTTGCGGAAACAGGAAGAGCCGGAAGCACAGCGTCTGGCAACTTCATTGGAGATTTACGTTACAGGTTCCCTAAATGTATTTAATCATCGCACAAATGTGGACATCAACAACCGTATCGTATGTTTTGATATCAAGGAGCTTGGAAAACAGCTGAAGAAGATCGGGATGCTGATTGTGCAGGACCAGGTATGGAACCGAGTGACAATCAACCGTTCCGCTCATAAATCCACCCGTTACTATGTGGATGAATTCCATCTTCTCTTAAAAGAAGAACAGACAGCAGCCTACAGCGTGGAAATCTGGAAGCGATTCCGTAAATGGGGCGGTATTCCGACAGGAATTACCCAGAACATTAAGGATCTTTTAGCTTCCAGGGAAATCGAGAATATTTTTGAAAACTCTGATTTTATCTATATGCTCAACCAGGCATCCGGTGACAGGCAGATTCTGGCTAAACAGTTGAATATTTCACCAACCCAGCTGTCTTATGTAACCAACAGTAATGAGGGTGAAGGACTTCTGTTCTATGGAAATGTGATTATTCCGTTTGTAGACAGATTCCCGAAGAATTCCCTTTATAAGATTATGACAACCCGCCCGGAGGAAACAGCCGAAGCAGGGTAATACAGGAGGAGTAAAACAATGTTACAGGTAATTTCATATGGATTGACATTTTGTGGCGGTGCTGTATTTGGCATCGCTATTCTCTGTTTATTACAGGCAGGGAAAGGGTATCCGAAGAAGGAGGAGTAATCAGTGGCAGAACAGAGAATGAAAGTCAGGGATAAGAAAGTCCAGAAAATGACCAAGGATGGTCTGGTGGAAGAAAACCTGACGGATAAATCTTCTGTTCGTGTCAGTAACCGTGCCAGTGATGTGCAGATGGGAGGAAAACAGGGGGAAAAAGAAGTAAGCCTTGTGGATAAGTCTTCCCGCCAGTCTGAACGGAGTGGGAAAAATATTCGTCCCTCTGTGCAAAAATCCAGAGATGCACCGGAACTGATACGGGCAGAGAAGCAAAGTGAGGATCTTAGACAGAGTAGAAAACAGCAAAATAGAAAAAGAATCCGTGCTGAAGTCGGAAAAGAATCCAGACTTGCAGAAAAATCCGAAGCCGGACAGTCAGGGAGACTGAAAGAAAAACGTGCGGATCTATCAGAAAACAGAGGAGACAGCCGGAGAAATCAGACCGGTGGTAGCAAAAAGCCAAAACAAAAACAGCGTTTGAAGTTTGCTTATGAGGAAACTGGTGCTTCTGTGAAAAATGATAAAGATATGGAGAAATTGAACCAGATGGATACGGATGGAGTCAATTTCCGACATCAGAAACAGAAGGAAAAAGCCAAAAAGTTTTCTTATGAGGAAGCAAAAAAGAAGAAGGAAGCAAAGCAGCATTCCAAGAAGGCACAGGTCTATCAGGCAAATGATGGAGAAGCTCCTGGAAAGAAGAAATCCCGCTTGAAGTTTGGCGAAGGGGAATCTGTGAAAACAGAAAAAACTTCTGTTGTCAAGAAAGCAGGAAGTGCAGCTTCCGCAGCATTGCACCGTGAGATCAGCAAAAATGAAGACGATAATGCGGCGGTAGAAGGTGCCCATAAGTTAGAAGAAAGCGGCGAAGGTGTTTACCGGCTGGAACAGAGAAGTGCCAGACGCAGGAAACAGAGGGCATTCAGAAAAAGAAGCAGACTTGAAAGACAGGAAGAGAAACAGACACAGGCGGCAGCCCGTCAGGAACAGAAGAAACTGAAAAAACAGATTCAGAAGCAACAGATCAAACGGGATTATGCCAAAGCGAAGCGAAGTGAACAGACAGTAGGAACAGCTACAAAAGGTACGATTGATTATATCAAGAAGATTGGCGGCAAAGTCACCAACTTTTTTAAAGAAAACCGGAAGGTGTATATCAGTGTAGCAGTTCTGATCGGATTGATGTTTCTGATCATAACGAATGTCACGTCATGCTCTGCAGTGTTTTTACAAAATGTGATCACTTACACCGGAACCAGTTATCTGTCATCGGATCAGGCAATCCGGGAAGCGGAACTGTATTACACACAGCTGGAAGCTAATCTGCAGGAGCGGATCAACAATATGGAATCTGAAGAACCAGGACATGAGGAATACCGATATAACATCGGACCTATTGAGCATGATCCGTTTATCCTGATTAGTTATCTGTCTGCAAAGTATGAAGAATTTACTTTTGAACAGGTCAAGCCGGAGCTGGACGCCTTGTTTGCAGAGCAATATCATTTAACTACTGAAGCAGTCAATGAGACTGTAACGGAGACAGCAACAGTAAGAGTTGGAGAATCTTTGGGACAGGTTGTGACCAGTGGATATTGTAACTGTCCAATCTGTTGTGGTATTTGGAGCGGAGGACCGACTGCCAGTGGAGCATATCCAACTGCCAATCATACCTTAGCGGTAGATGCTTCCAATCCGTTTGTTCCAATGGGAACAAAGGTAGTTATGAATGGTGTCGAATATACCGTAGAAGATACCGGAGCTTTCGCAAGATACGGTGTACAATTTGATGTCTATTATGACAGTCATGCGGCAGCATCTGCACATGGACATCAGACCTGGGAATGTTATCTTGCAGATGATAACGGAAGCAATGAAGTCGAAGTGACCAGAATCAGAGATGTGGACACGCTGAATGTAACATTGACCAGTGGAAACCTGATGTCAATCTGTCAGGACAGGTTGGGATTTTTCCAGAAAGAACTGTTCAGTGCCTACAACGATACCAAAGGCAACCTGCAGATGTTTGCAACACCGGTTGATTTTAACTGGTATTCCAGTGTGACCAGCTATTATGGATATCGGATTCATCCAATATCAGGAGCAAATCAGTTACACAATGGTATGGATATCGGAGCACCGGAAGGGACAAAAGTAATGGCAGGGCTGACCGGAACGGTTACAACTTCTGCTTATAACGACAGCTATGGCAATTATGTTGTAATCAAGGACAGTAAAGGCTATGAACTGCGGTATGCACATTTAAGCAGCCGGAGTGTATCTGCAGGTGCATCCGTCACGAAAGGTGATGAGATCGGTCTTGTAGGAAATACCGGAAATTCTACAGGAAGCCATCTTCACATTGAACTTTTGAAAAATGGAGAGCGGTTAAACCCGATCTTTTATCTGGAAACAGGAGAAGGGACAGGCTTTGGTGGTAATGAATATACCAGTGAAGCAGCGCAACGTTTACTGGAAGAGGCTGCAAAATATCTTGGAACACCGTATGTGTGGGGCGGATATTCCCCAAGTGGATTCGATTGTTCCGGATTTGTCAGCTACTGTCTGGTTCATTCCGGGGTAAGAAATACGGGAAGGCTGACTGCACAGGGACTGTACAACATTTGTACGCCAGTATCCCAGTCAGAAGCACAGCCAGGAGATCTGATCTTCTTTACCGGAACCTACGATGCAGGAGAACCAGTAACGCATATTGGAATCTATGTGGGCAATGGTCAGATGATCCATTGTGGGCATCCGGTTCAGTACACGTCCATCAACTCTCCATACTGGCAGAGCCATTTCTATGGATTCGGGCGATGGTAAGGAAAAGGGCGGTATAACAGCCGCCCGGAAAGGAGAAGAGATGAAAAGTCTTGAAAAAGCAACGGCAGATTATGAGAAAGCCAAGGAAAAAATGGAAGCATCTAAAGCCAGATATGAAGCAGATTTAAAGCGGTTCAAGGCTGCGGAGATTGCAAAAACAGAAGCAGAAAATCTGGAAATTGTAAGAATTATCCGTGCAATGGATATGAGTATTCCGAAATTGGAAGCTTTTAAAAAGAAAATGAAAAATGAGTTGCCCGGCAGGGTAGAAATACAGAAGGAGGAAATAAAAGCCGATGATGAATCTGGAAAAAATGAAACAGAAGAAGAGAACAAATACTAAAAGCAGGGTAAAAAAGAGTCTGCTTGCAGCAACGACATTTCTTTGCCTGACAACACCTTTGCTCCAGACACAGACTGCTTATGCAGCTGAGAATACCACGCCTGCAATCACGATTGAGAAACCGGATGGCTGGAAACAGGGAGAAACAACCATTGCTGTTACGGTAGATGCCAGCCATATGCCGGAAGGTTTCTCAATAGCAAAGATTGAAGCAAAAGCAGGAAAAGATGGAAGCTGGCAGGATGTAACTGGAAGCGGAAGTATCACGATCACAGGAAATCAGACAGTGTATGTGCGTGTGACAGATGGTGATGGAAAGGTGTATGAGCAGAATCGTTCTATTAAGTGTTATGACACGGAAAAGCCGACACTCTCTGCTTCCCTGACAGATGGTGTGCTGACGATTCAGGGGAATGATACAGTATCCGGGATTACTGCAGTAACAGTTAATGGCACCACTTATACAGATCTGAAGGATGGAATGCTGAGAGTGCAACTGACACAGAAAGATTTTACTACAAAACAGATTGAGATTACGGTAACAGACGGTGCCGGAAATACTTCTGAAAAGTATGTGTTGCAGAATCCTTATTATGAATGGGCAAAGAAGCAGGCAGAGAAACAGAAAACTTCCAGTGACAGCAATGGTGCAATGGCAACTACGACCAGTGCAGATGCAACGGGAACTGAAAAAACAACGACTTCTCCGCTTCCGCAGGATGCACAAGCTTCTGAGCCAACAGATGCAAAAGGAACTGTGGATGATCGGACAGTGACAGGTATTGAGGAACAGCTTAATAAAGAAGGCGAGACAGCAGATTCTGTTACTAAAACAGCTACGGAAGGCACAAAAGAGTTTTATACCATTTCAACTAAGAGTGGTAAGATTTTTTATCTGATCATCGACAATTCAAAATCTCAGGATAATGTGTATTTCCTTACAGAAGTCAGCGAGAAAGATCTGATGAACTTCACACTTTCTGATTCCGTGACACTTCCGGAAGTAGATACTGTTTATGCAGAACCAGAGAAACAGGCTGAAGAAGAAAAGCCGGAAACAACTGAGACAGCTGAGAAAGATAAGGTAGAGGATGAAATCCAGATGCCAGAAGATAAAAGTCCATTTGGAACGTATCTTCTGATTGCACTGGTTGCAGTAGGAGCTGCGGCAGGAGGATATTACTTCAAAGTCTATAAACCAAAGCATGAATATGATGACGAGGATGAGATGGAAGAGGATGAAGATGAATCCGAAGATTCAGAATCTGAAAAGCGGGAAGTAGACGATGCAGATGAGCAGGAAGAAAGTATAGAACCAGAAATCCTGAGAGACGAGGATTTTGATGATGCTGTGCTGGAAGATGAAGAAGAGGAGCAGGAGTAAATGAAGTTAGTGATTGCAGAAAAGCCATCGGTTGCGATGGCACTGGCTTCCGTGATTGGAGCCAGAACAAGAAAAGATGGCTACGTGGAAGGAAACGGTTATCTCGTTTCCTGGTGCGTAGGACATCTGGTTGGATTATGTGATGCATCAGAATACGATGAAAAATATAAAAAATGGAGATATGAAGATCTGCCGATTGTGCCGGAATGTTGGAAACACAGGGTATTGGAAGGCACGAAAAAGCAGTTTGGAATCTTGAAAAAACTGATGCGAGATTCCAAAGTAGATGAAGTAATCTGTGCTACAGATGCCGGGCGGGAAGGAGAACTAATCTTCCGTCTGGTGTATGAGCAGGCAGGATGCAAAAAGCCGATGAAGCGGCTCTGGATCTCTTCCATGGAGGAACAGGCAATTAAAGATGGATTTGCGTCATTAAAAGACGGTTCGTGTTATGACAGTCTCTATCAGTCAGCACTTTGCAGGGCAAAGGCAGACTGGCTGGTGGGAATCAATGCGAGCCGTCTTTTTTCCGTTCTGTATAACCAGAATCTGAAAGTTGGAAGAGTACAGACACCAACACTTGCCATGATCGTGGATCGAAATCAGAAGATCAAGGAATTTACCAAAGAAAAATATTATATGGCTCATATCAAGTTTGACGAGATGGATGCGGTCACAGAGCATTTTCAGAAAAAAGAAGATGCAGATAGAGTGGCTGCGGACTGTATGGAGCGTATGTGCGAAGTGGAAAAGGATGATGTGAAAGAAAAAACGGTCCGTCCTCCGAAGCTCTATGATTTGACCACTCTGCAGAGGGAAGCAAACAGAATGTTTGGTTATACCGCACAGCAGACATTGGATGCCGTGCAGGAGATGTATGAGCAGAAGCTGGTCACTTATCCGAGAACAGACAGCCAGTATCTGACAGATGAGATGGGAGAAAGCACTGAAACACTGATTCAGATGTTACTTGGGAAAATGCCTTATGCTGAAGGTCTGGAATATCACCCAGACGTGAGTAAGGTATTAAATTCAAAGAAAGTATCCGATCACCATGCGATTATCCCAACCATGGAAGTAGCCAAAGCAGATATTGGTGAACTGAAAGAACGAAACCGCAAGATTTTGTATCTGATCAGTGCCAGGGTTCTGACAGCAACTGCAGATCCTTATATTTATGAAAGCCATAAATGCCAGATCACCTGCAATTATCATACGTTTTATCTCACAGCAAAGAAAACAAAGCAGGAAGGATTCAAGGCGATCGAAAATAAATTGAAACAGTTCTTTGGCGTAAAGATTGAGAAAGAAGAGCCGGAGCTGGATATCTGGGCAGGCAAGCATTACGGTCCCTGTGATTCTTTTGTATCGGAGCATTTCACACAGCCACCGAAACAGTACACAGAAGATACCCTGCTTTCTGCGATGGAACGTGCAGGGAATGAAGAACTGACCGAAGATACAGAAAAGAAAGGACTTGGTACTCCGGCAACAAGGGCAGCAATCATTGAAAAACTGATTCAGTCTGGTTTTGTGAAAAGGGAAAAGAAAAATCTGGTGCCGACAGATGATGGTAATGTATTGATTACAGTTCTGCCAGATGAGATTAAATCTCCGAAGATGACCGCAGAGTGGGAAATGGCATTGAATCACATTGCCCAGAATACAGAGACAGCAGATGAATTCCTAAATGGGATTACAGAACTGATGCAGGAACTGGTTGCCAGGTATCAGGGAATTTCAGAAGAAAAGAAAAATCAGTTTCAGGGAAAGGCAAAAGGAGAAGTCATTGGCAAATGTCCCCGATGTGGAGCAGATGTCCAGGAAGGGAAAGTAAACTTTTACTGTTCTGACCGGAACTGTACTTTTACCTTATGGAAGAATGATAAATTCCTTGCGAGTCAGGGAAAAAAGATGGATAAGACGGCAGCAAAGAAGTTCCTGTCTAAAGGAAAAATCCATTATAAGGATCTGGTATCAAGAAAAACAGGGAGACAGTACGAAGCAACTGTGGAGATGGTTGATCCCGGAGAGGGAAATGTACAGTTCAATCTGATTTTTCCACAACGATAAGTAGTGTATTGCAGGCAGTCTAAGGACTGTCTGTTTTAATACAAATATATGAAAGAGAGGACCTTAGCATGAAGAAAAAAGGTAATTTTAGAAAAGTAGTATCTGGCTTGCTGGCAGGCATGACAATGCTTAGTACAGTGCTATCTCCGATGACGGCATATGCAGCGGAGATCCAGCCAGAGGAGAAACCTCCACTTTATGAGGAAGTGAAAGACCTTCTGGATGAAGATGAGGTGGTGACTGCCAAAGATTATGAAATCGAAACAGGCAGTGTATTTAATGTGAAATCAGATTATACCGGACTGGAAATCAAGGATGATAACAAGGTTAAAGTCACATTTGAGGAAGCAAAGAATGATAAGAATGAGGATTTTACGACAGATCATGCGGACACTTACAAAGCGGTCTATTATGTGGAACCGGTAAATCAGGAGCATCCGAAGTACCAGATCAGCCGAAAGCTGATTGTGCGTGAGAAAGAAACAGAAGTGCAGACAGAAACTGCAGGGAGTGAAGCAGTAACCGAATCAGAAACAGCTGGCAGTGAACAGCAGACAGAGGAAACGGAGAATTCAGAAGCAGACTCGGAATTGCTTCCAACAGAGGAAGTGACGGAAAGCGAGATAGAAGAATTTGATTCTCAGGCAAGCGAACTATTACCGGATATGGAAGAAGATACTGAAAATACAACGGATTCGGAAACAGGTCTTACAGTATCGGATGCAATGGAGCAGGCGGAAGAGGAAGGAATTGATTTATACGCCATGGAAGCTGGTGAAACAGTCACTTTTATGGCAAAGACAAGTGCAAGAAGTGTACAGAAAGTATCTGTTACAAGAGGAACTCTGTATCGTTATGCGGATTATGGTTATGGTTCTTATCTTACCTATCAGTATACGGTTCAGTTTGGAAATGTATCTGCGACTGCTTACTGTGTACAGCCATCAAAACCGGGACCAGGAACAGGTAATTACACGATTAGTAAAGTCGGAGATGGAAAAACATTAGCTAAGGTATGTTATTACGGAACCAAGGCAGCAGGAGATGAAGGATTCTTTACAGAAGAGAATGGTTATGGAAATCTTAGTGCTGGAGCAAAATTCATTCTTGTTCATCTGGCGGCTTCTTATGCTAATGGAAGTGGCGACGCTTTTTCCGGAGCGAATAGTACAGCCAAGAATTTAGCAATGAAATTGTATAATTATTGTGTTTCACAGCCAGAAATACCGGATGTAGCAATGTCATTTTCTGATGGAGATGTAAAAGCTTATGTGGATGGCAATTCACAGAGAACCAAAGATATTACATTCAAAGCAGATAAGCTACAGACAATTACGATGAAGCTTCCGTCTGGTGTGAAACTTCATAATCTAAGCACAGGCACAACAAGTAAAGCTGGTGCAAGTGTAGAAATTTGCGGAGGAACAAAGTTTTATCTTTCTGCACCACTGACACAGGTGAGTGACGTGGCACAGAGCTGGTCTTCTACAATGAAGGGAAGTATTACAAAAGATTACTCTGCTTATAAAATCACCACCGGATCTGACACGCAGGATCTTGCGTTGGTATTTGGTGAAGGTGTGACAGATGAAAAATATATTGATTTCAAAGTGTCTTGGATTGAACAGGCTACGATCGAAATCGTAAAGAAAGACGATACAGCGGATGTCAATCTTGCAGGTGCAGTATTCGGTGTATACAGCGATGAGGCATGTACAAAGCTGATCACTCAGATGCCGGCAACAGATAAGAATGGAAAATCCTCTGTTACGATCATCAAGACACAGGATACCGTTTATCTGAAAGAGATCACAGCGCCACAGGGATATGTAGTAAATGCAACGGCAACAAATGTGAAACTGGTAGCAAGTAAGACCTCGGCTGTGACCGTGGAAAACAAGGAGCAGCTGGCAGAGCTTACCATTTACAAAGAAGGTCAGGTTCTTATCGGTGCAGAAGTCAGTGAGAGTGGAACCGTATTCCAGTATGAGAACCGCAGACAGAAAAATGCAGTATATAACGTGTATGCCGGAGCGGATATCGTAACTGCTTATGGCACAAAAGTGTACAGCAAAGGTGACTTGGTAAAAGAAAATCTGACAACAGGTGAGAATGGTTCTGTCACACTGAAAAACCTGCATCTTGGAACCTATGTGGTAAAAGAAGCAAAAGCACCGGACAATTTCTATAACGGCAGCGAAGAAAAGCCAGTGACTCTGACCTATGCCGGACAGAATAAAGAAGTTGTATTTGCAGATGTGACTTTTAACAACGAGAGACAGAAAGCAGATGTTTCCGTAGTAAAACAGGATAAAGACACCAAGAAACCACTGAATGGCGGTATTTTTGCTCTGTATGCATCCGATGATATTAGAAATGCAGACGGAACCGTTGTTGTGAAAAAAGGAACACTGATTGAGAAAGCAACTACTGGAGCAGATGGGAATGCAAAATTCACAGCGGATCTTCCGATTGGATATTCCTATTTTGTAAAAGAAGATCAGGCACCGGAAGGCTATGTAAGAAATACAGAAGATGTGTATACGTTCAAGTTTTCTTACACCAATGATAAAGAAGCAACCGTATCTTTTGCCCATACCTTCAGTAATGACCGTGTGACAGCAAAGATCAATTTATTCAAAGTTGATAAAGAAACAGGAAAAGCAGTACCGCAGGGAGATGCCACACTGAAAGGTGCAGTTTATGGTCTGTATGCCCGTGAAGATATTGTGCATCCGGACGGAGCAACCGGAACTATTTATAAAGCAGGAGAACAGATAGCATCTCTTACAACAGATGACAAAGGACAGGCTTCTGTAAATGGCTTGTATCTTGGCAAATATTATATCAAAGAGATTACACCTCCGACCGGATACCTGGCAGATACAGAAGAGCATGATCTTACGTGCAGTTATGAAGGAGATATGACAGCAGAAGTGAAAAGAGAGTGCACTTCCAGTGAGCAGGTCATCAAGCAGCCATTCCAGATTATTAAAGCAGCCAACAATGGAAAGACAGATGCAGATCTGTTATCCGGAGCTGGATTTACAGTTTATCTGAAATCTTCCCTTACAAAGAAAGCAGATGGCAGTTATGATTTTGATTCTGCAAAACCAGTAGTGAGTGGAGAAAAAGGAGCAACTGAGATTTTCACAGATGAAAAAGGGTATGCCTGCAGTATTCCATTACCATTTGGAAGCTATATCGTGCGTGAGACAACAACACCGCACAACTACAAGCCAGTCGATGATTTTGAAGTGAATATCACAGAGCATCATCCAAATGAGCCACAGATCTGGCGAGTGCTTCTGGATGAAGAGTTTAAGGCAAAACTGAAAATCGTGAAAAAAGACGATGAAACAAAGAAATCCGTCCTGATTGCAGGAACAGAATTTAAAGTGTACGACCTGGACAACAAGAAGTATGTGGAACAGGTAACAACTTACCCAGTGACAACAACCCATAAGTCCTATTTTACGGACAGCCAGGGATATCTGATCATGCCGAAGAATCTGAAGATCGGACATTACCGCATTGAGGAAGTCAACGCACCGGAAGGGTACACAATCAACAAGAACTATGTAGAGATTGCGGTGGATGCAAACACAGCATACCAGATGGATTCTGAGAGCGGAGATGCCATTATTACGGTAGATTACGAGAACCATCCGGTAAAAGGAAAGCTGACGATCTATAAAAAAGGTGAAATGCTGACCGGATTCAAAAAGGATTTTGTTTATGAAGAAAGATACCTTAAGGGTGCGGAATTTAATGTCTATGCAGCTGAAAATATCTATACACCGGATTATCAGAAAGATGAAAACGGAAACAGACAGCTGATCTATGCAAAAGATGCACTGGTAACAACGGTAACGACTGGAGAAGACGGAAAAGCAGTTGCAGAGAATCTGCCGCTTGGTTCTTACTATGTGGTAGAAAAGACTGCACCGGAAGGATTCGTACTGAACCATGACAGATCAGAAGTCGCATTTGTCTATGCCAATCAGGATACACCTGTGATCGAACAGGAAGTGACTGTTGGCGATGACCGACAGAAAGTTGCAATCCAGGTAGAAAAACAGGATGCAGAAAATGGTGCAACCGTAGCAGGAGCTGTCTTTGGTATCTATAACAAAGCGGATATCAAGGCAGATGGAAAAGCAATCGTGAAAGCAGACACACTCTTACAGGAAATGACTTCTGATAATGATGGTCTTGCGGCATGTACGCTGGATCTGCCACTTGGACAGTATTATGTGAAGGAGTTAAAGGCACCGGCGGGATTTGTATCCTCTGATGAAGTTCTGAATCTGGATGCTTCTTACCAGGGACAGGATGTGAAGACAGTAAAACTGAAAACTGTGAAAAAGAACCAGCCGACAACAGTAGAAATCACGAAATCTGATGTAACAACAGGTGTGGAGCTGGATGGGGCAAAACTCACCGTTCTTGATAAAGAAGGAAATGTTGTGGATCAGTGGACGTCTGTAAAAGATCAGCCACATGTGATCAAACGCCTGACAGTTGGAGAGGAATACACTCTTCGTGAGGAAATGGCACCTTATGGATATCTGAAAGCAACGGATGTGAAGTTCACTCTGGAAGATACCGCCGAGATTCAGAAAGTAGAGATGAAAGATGAAGTACCGACAGGACTTCTGATCATCAACAAAAATGGAGAGTTTTTGGATAAGGTAACACTTTTGGATCATGTAAAAGGTACCGTGGAGCATCTTTTTGAGTATGTAACCGGAAGCCTTACAGATGTGACGTTCGATGTATTTGCTGCGGAAGATATCAAAGCGGCAGATGGTGTCAGTGAAGATTATTTCAAAGCAGATGAAAAAGTGGGAACCATTACTACAGATTCCAATGGTATTGCACAGATGGGAGATCTCCCGGCTGGAAAATACTATGTGAAGGAAGTAAAAACAGCCCATGGTTATGTGCTGGACAAAGAGCCGAGATATGTTGATCTTTCTTACCGTGATCAGGACACACCAGTCATCACTTATGATGAGAAATGGCAGAATGCCCGTCAGAAAGTAAAGATTACGGTTCTGAAGAAAGAAAAGGATACAGAACGTGTCCTTGCAGGTGGTGTCTTCGGTCTTTATACCAGTGAAAATATCAAAAATGCAAAGGGCGAGGTACTTCTTGAGAAAGACAGTCTGATTGAGCAGCGGGTAACGGATGAAAAAGGACAGATCACTTTTACGGCAGATCTTCCGGTAGACGGAAAATACTATGTGAAAGAGATCTTTGCACCGGACGGATTTGTTACAACAGATGAAGTACAGGAATTTACCTTTGAATATGCTGGAGAAGACCAGGCAGAAGTAAGCTACGACTTTACTTTTGAAAATCAGCCAACCACAGTAGAGCTGACCAAAACAGACCTGACAACAGGCAAAGAACTTCCAGGTGCACACCTGAAAGTAACGGATTCAGATGGCAATACAGTAGATGAATGGACTTCTACGGAAGAATCCCATGTGATCAAAGAACTGGTTGTTGGTAAGGAATACACCATGACAGAGACAAAACCGGCAGATGGATATGTCACTGCAGAAAGTATTACTTTCACAGTAGAGAATACAGCAGAGGTTCAGAAGCATGAGATGAAAGATGATGTGACAAAAGTGCAGATCAGTAAGACGGATATCACAGGAGAAACTGAGATTCCGGGTGCGAAACTGACAATTCTCGATAAGGATGATCAGGTAGTAGAGAGCTGGATTTCCACAGAGGAAGCACACTATATTGAAAAACTGCCAATCGGTAAATACACCTTACGTGAAGAGCAGGCACCGAAAGGATATCTTCTGACAGCCGATGTGACATTTGAGGTGAAAGATACCGGAGAAATCCAGAAAGTGGCTATGAAAGATGATACTGCCAAGGGAAAAGTGATTCTCAATAAGACAGATAAATCGTCAGGAGAACCACTGAAAGGGGTAGAATTTGAACTCCGTGACAGCAAAGGAAAAGTTCTGGAAACTTTAAAGACAGATGCTGCCGGTCATGCAGAAAGTAAGCTGTATGAGATTGCCACATTTAAGAACGGCAAATATGATACAGCGATCAAGTATTATCTGGTGGAAACAAAGACACTGGATGGATACACACTGGATCAAACCAAGCATGAAGTGACATTTGCTTATGCAGATGACAGTACACCGGTTGTAGAAGTTACCTTTAATCTGACAAATGAGAAGCCGGAAGTTCCAGAAACACCGAACACACCGGATACACCACAGTCCCATGAAGAGACGAAGGTATCAAACGCACCAAAAACAGGTGACAGCACAAATATCTGGCTGCCGATCCTGCTTCTGATAATCTCCACAGGAGGTATGGCAGGACTTTATATCAGCAGAAAAAGGAAAAACAAATAAGGAAACTAAAACCAACGGTTATGATTGGGAGCCTCTATGTGAGGCTCCCTTTTTCATACAAAAAATCACAGAAAGGAACAGAAAACTATGATGAAAGCAATGGAAAAAAGACAGGAAGCACGAAAAAACCAGGAGAAAACAGTAAAGAGAATGATGGCTTATCAGAAGAAAGCTGAGCAGATGGTCAACAGAAAAAGAATGAACCATCACATGATCAGAAAGGGGTAAAAGCGTATGATGAACAGAAAAGAATTTTATGAATATGTCAAAGACAATGTAAAGGAGTATCTGCCAGAGTCTTACAGGGACGCAGAAATTAAACTTCAGGAAGTAGAAAAAAACAATGGACTGAAGCTTACTGGCATTACAATTCCAAATGGGAATCAGAGAATCGTACCGACAGTCTATCTGGATTCCCTCTACCAGGAATATATCAATGGGAAAGATGTAGATTCTTGTGTTGGGGATGTAGCTGATATGCGTATTGAAGCACAGGGTAAAGCAGAATTTTTTGATATGGGAGTTCCGGATATTCTTGATTATGAAAAGATGAAGGACAAATTACAGATGAGAATTTGTGACAAAGAATGGAATACCGATCGTTTGGCAGACAAAGTAGTCACAGAACACGGAGATTTTGCAGCTTATTATGCAGTAAATCTGGAGGAAAATGGAGAGGGAATCAGCAGTATTCCAGTAACTGTTTCTCTGATGAACGAATGGGGAGTATCTGTCGAACAGATTCAGGCAGATGCGATGATGGCAGATAAGAACAGAGGCGTGCAACTGGTGGATATGACACAGATTATCGAATCTATGATTTTTGGAGGAACACCGAAGAATCTTTTGAATGAAAAACTGGATATGGAAACTGTGGAGAATCCAATGTTCTGCCTTACCAATGAATCTAAGATGAATGGAGCTTCCCTGTTACTGCAGGAAGATATTCGAAAACAGATTGGGGAATGCCTGGGAAGTGATTACTTTGTCATCCCATCTTCCGTTCATGAAGTGCTGATTCTCCCGGATAACGGTATTTTACAGGTTCCAGAATTAAATGCGATGGTACAGGAAGTCAATGAGACACAAGTGGAAAGACAGGAACAGCTTTCTGATAAGGTTCAGTTCTGTGACAAAAAGACCGCAGTATTGGAAAATGCTGAGCGCAGGGAAGCACGTCTGGAGAAAGAAAAAGTAGCCGAAAAAGCGGAAGTAAAAGGTGGAATCCATGGAAGATTGGAGAAAGCTAAGGCAGAAATCAAGGCAAAAGGGACGGATACAATCCCAAAGAGTAAGGCGAGAGATCTTGCTACAGCATTATAAAGTGAAAAGAAAACGATGGCTTATGGGGACTGTGCAGAGCAGTCCCCAATTTTTTGAAGTTGGAGGAGAAAAGAATATGGATTGGTGTTTATATGGTGAAGACAAAAGGAGGGAAATTGATAGAGATTTAAAACCGGAATATCTTTTGGATGATTTACGGAGATATCAGGATGTATTTGGCGAAGAGTTTGGTGTGAAAGAACTTCTTATGCTGGAGGATATCAGGGTAAAGGCTATGATTGCCGGAGCACTTGCAGATATGCCGGAATTTCTTGTTGATCAGATTGGAAAAGCAAATAATAGCAGTAGCTTTCCTTCCGTGACAAGGGCAATGGAACGGATTGCCGATGTTGTAGAAGAAAAGTGGGAAGAAGAAAGGGAGTAACAGATGGCAAATAAATTATATGCAATGGAGCAGCTGACGGAGGAAGTGGCAAAGGACGTTTCCGCTAATCCGCAGGAGTGGATACGTTTTCTAAATACTGCATCCAGGCTGTACCGGTACACTTTTCCGGAACAGCTCTTGATCTATGCACAGCGTCCGGGAGCAACAGCGGTGGCTTCCATGGAAATCTGGAACCAGAAGATGTACCGATGGATTAAAAAGGGTTCCAAAGGAATTGCCCTGATAGATAACACATCCGGACCAAAAACGAAGTTACGATATGTTTTTGATGTGCAGGATACTTATAAGGTAAAAAATCTTGGCAGAGATCCACAGTTATGGAACCTTAATCCGGAAGGAGAACAACTGGTGGCAGATTATCTGCAGGAACAGCTTGCACTGGAAACAACAGAGGGAGGCTTGCCAGAGGTTCTTCACCAGGCGGCAGAAGAAAGTGTGCAGGCCTGGCTACCGGATGCTTTCGATGAATTGCAAATGGATGTATCAGGTACTTTTCTGGAAGATTTGGACGAGCAGAATCAGAAAGTGGAGTTCCGGGAATTGATGACAAACAGTGTCTGGTATGTATTACTGAACCGATGTGGACTGGATGTACAGGAATATCTGGATGCAGAGGATTTTCGGCATATTACGGATTTTAACCAGTTAAAGGTTATGGGACATCTTGGAAGTTCTGTGAATGAGATCAGCAGACCGGTATTGATGCAGATTGGACGATATGTATTGGATGATCTGGAAAAAGATCTGAAAACGGTTGCAAAAGAAAAGAAAGTAGCTTATAATAAATTTAACACGTTAATTCGTGAAAGTGAAACAAAGAACACAGAAGATAGAGAAAAAAATAAGGAGGAAACAGAGCATGAGAGAGATCACTTACAGCCAGAACGGAGAGTATCAGATTCCAGATATCAGCCTGGAAGAGACAAGAGGAACAATCGGGAAGTACGGAATGATGAGGAAAGAGTATCTGAGAAATTACAAGGTAGCCAGGTTCAACATTCTGACACTGCAGAACCGTCTGGACAGTCATCTGATGGAGATCGACAGTCAGGCAAGACAGAGAGTAGACAACCTGATGAACGAACTTCTAGAGAAAGATCCGGCACCAGACAAGATGGCAGACACAATGGCATGGACCAGACACATGAACCAGATCAAAGCACAGGCAGAGGAACTGGTGATCCAGGAGATTATTTACAGTTAAGCCTGTTCCCAACAGAAGAGGAACAGTTTGGAGAAATAAGGAAAGCGGCAGCTGCATTAGAACAGCCGGCCGCTTTTCTTATTTCCGATGAAGTAGTCGATCATATCCTTCGCACAGGTAGTGGGCAGAAAAATACACTGTTTCATATTACTGCAAGATTGATCGAAGGTCTGGACAATGAAGAAATGCAAAGCTTCCTGAAAGATGAATATGGCACCGGAGGAAAAGGATTTACCATAGATAATCAGAAAATCAGTATCTGGTACGACAACGATGGTATCCGTATCCGGCGAGGTGACTCTGCAAGAAGAAACTTTGACCGTATCGTTACGTGGGAAGAAGCTGCTGACAGGATCCGGGATATGTATGAGGAGGGAAATTACGTTGATAATCTTATCTCCAATAATGCTATCGAGCAGGAACAGAAAGAAATGACAGATCTTCTGGCACTTCATTTCCGAGATACAAATAGAAATACGGAAGAATACCGGTCTTATACGGATTGGCAGGATACCATTCGGAACGCTTGGACAGATCCAGAAGGAAAAAAAGAAATCTATCAGCAGTTTGAATGGTTACAAGCGGATATGAATGAAAATCCGAGTAATTATCATCGTTGGGAAATTCAGCACAATCCAGTATATTCTCAGCGTTTTCGTGACCTTCAGAGAGATTTCTCCTGGGTGGATCAACAATTTAAAGTAGAACGTCTAGGGCTTTCCTTTATCACACAGGATGAAATTGATGCAGTGTTAAGAAGAGGTGGCATTACTGCCGGAGGACGTAACCGGATTTACGAATATTTCATGGAACATTATGATATGAAAGATGCAGCTGAGTTCCTGAAAAATGAATATGGAACAGGTGGTTCTTCACCCGGAATACCAGGAGCAGGTGCTTCCGACGCATCACATGATGCAAAAGGATTAAAACTTGCAAAAGGAAAAATTGGCAATCCAGAAGTAGAAGTTCTATTAAAGTGGAATAAGGTTGCAGAACGTGTCCGCCAGTTAATCCGCACAGATGATTATTTGTCATCGGAGGAAATGGAAAAGTACGAAGAGCGACAGGAAGCACAAAAACTGGCAGACTTGGAAGAAGCACAGCAGATGTTAGGAGAACAACAGGAGCAGGATACTTTAACCGCTGAAGATATAACTGATTTGCAATTAGTTGATTCAGAATATATGTCTGGTACCAGAACAACAATTCATGATTTTGATTGCAAAGTTAAGGGAGAAGAGAATCAACTTCAATACACATTAGAATATCATGATGATGGAGAAGGTTTCACGATTCATACGGAAAAAGATGATATTTGGAATCGAATGTCAACACAAGAATTGGAACGTCTGGATGTAAAACTTGGACAAGAAGTACTTTATTATCATTATCACAACAAAACAGTAAATGCGGATACCCTAGATAAATTACGGGAAATCAGGGAAGAAATAATGGAGGAAGAGTCCTCGTATTTCACTGCTATTTCTAATCGTGTGTGGACAGATTATGATAAAAAAGAAAAAGAATTATCTGGAGAAGTTGAGGTATCGGAAGAAAAAGAATCTTTGGAAGAGATTAACGGAATATCAGAACCGATTCCAGCAACGAACTTCCGCATCACAGATGATGAGCTTGGGCAGGGGACAGCAAAAGAAAAGTTCCGTGCCAATATCATGGCTATCCAGCTGTTAAAGAAATGTGAGGATGAGAACCGTAATGCGACACCAGAGGAACAGGAAATCTTATCCCGATACGTTGGCTGGGGAGGTCTTGCAGATGCATTTGATGAAACAAAAGCTGCATGGGAGACAGAATATCTGGAATTAAAGACGGTTCTTACACCAGAGGAATATGCGGCAGCCAGAGCTTCCACCTTAAATGCTCATTATACACAGCCGATTGTGATTGACAGTATGTATCAGGTGTTGGAGAATCTGGGATTTACAAAGGGAAATATCCTGGAGCCATCTATGGGAGTCGGGAACTTTTTTGGAATGCTTCCGGAGAATCTAAACCAGTCCAAACTTTATGGTGTGGAATTGGACAGCATCAGCGGCAGAATTGCAAAGCTGCTTTATCCTGATGCCAATATTCAGATCAAAGGTTTTGAGAAGACAGATTATCCCAATGATTTCTTTGACGTGACAATCGGAAATGTGCCATTTGGTGCATACAAGGTCAATGACCGTCAGTATGATCGCTTCAATTTCATGATTCATGATTACTTTCTTGCCAAAACGATAGATCAGTTACGTCCAGGTGGTGTGGCTGCTCTGATCACAACAAAGGGAACTATGGACAAGGCATCACCAGAAGTTCGAAAATATCTGGCAGAGAGGGCAGATCTGTTGGGAGCAATCCGACTGCCCAACACAGCTTTTAAGGCAAATGCAGGAACAGAAGTCAGTGCTGATATTTTGTTTTTCCAGAAGCGTGACAGCATGACAAAAGAGATGCCGGAGTGGGTGAATCTTGGAAGTGATACCAATGGAATTACAGTCAACCAGTATTTTGCAGACCATCCTGAAATGATTCTGGGTGAGATGAAAGAAGTATCGGGTCCATATGGTATGGAAACAACCTGTATGCCGATAGAAGGTGCTGACCTTGAACTCCAGCTTGCAGAAGCGGTCAAGAACATTCATGGAAGCATGGTATCGGCAGTAGATGTGGAAACAGAACTGGATGAGATGCCAGAGAGTATTCCGGCAGATCCGAATGTCAGAAATTACAGCTATACGGTGGTAGATGATCAGGTATATTACCGTGTCAACTCTTTGATGAATCAGGTGAAAATGCCTGCCGCCACTGCAGAACGTGTGAAAGGCATGGTTGCAATCCGTGATACTGTTCGTGAATTGATCGCCATGCAGATGGAGGAATTTGTAGCAGACGAAGAAATCCAGAAACAGCAGGAGAAACTGAATCAGGTATATGATACCTACACAGCAAAGTATGGAGTCATTGGAAGTAATGCTAACAAACGTGCATTTTCTGATGACTCTTCTTATTGTCTGCTGTGTTCACTGGAAGACTTGAATGAAGATGGAACGCTGAAACGAAAAGCGGACATGTTTACTAAGCGAACCATTAAAAAGGCGGTCGCTGTGACAAGCGTTGAGACAGCCACAGAAGCACTTGCATTGTCTCTTAACGAAAGGGCAAAGGTAGACCTTCCTTATATGGCAAAGCTGACTGGAAAGACCGAAGAGAAAATCACAGAAGAACTGGTTGGAGTTATCTTTAAGAATCCACTGACAGACCAGTGGGAAAGCGGAGATGAATATCTGTCCGGAAATGTCAGGGATAAATTAAATACTGCGAGAACCTTTGCAGAGAATCGTCCGGAATTTACACCGAA
>OGYI01001449.1_pt1 | contig 23054 bp, 13 predicted proteins | sample 1576521 | NCBI WGS metagenome assembly OGYI01 (sample SAMEA3541484, study PRJEB24748) | human gut metagenome | biome: human gut; feature: human-associated habitat; material: faeces | place: China | collected 2012
CCTCTGGAAGAACCGGAAGAGGAGCCCGGACAGACGGAGCCGCTCACTCAGAATTTTTATCCACACCCGATATTATCCTCTGTATAAGCATTACAATTCCGTATGTATTTTAACCTTCCATAACCGGCTCTATACTATATTTTTCCGACTCTTCCGTATTATCCTCATAATACTGAGCCTGGGCATTCCACAGCTCCTGATACAGGCCTTCCCTTTGGGCAAGAAGGGTTTCATGATCTCCCCGCTGAACCAGCTGCCCCTGCTCGAATACCGCAATATCGTCACAGAACCGGCAGGAGGACAGGCGATGGGAAATGTAAACCGCGCTTTTGCTCCCCACCAGTGTTTCGAAACCGGAATATATTTCATATTCCGCCACGGGATCAAGGGCCGCGGTGGGTTCATCCAGGATAACGAAGGGCGCGTCCTTATACAAAGCTCTTGCCAGGGCAATTTTCTGTGCCTCTCCCCCGGAAATTTCCACGCCGTCAGACTCAAAATCCCGGTACAAAGGAGTATCCAGACCTCTGGGCATACCAGGCATACGGTCGGAAAAGCCCGTTTTGTTCAGGCAATCCTCTGCCTTCTGTCCATCCACTTCCACGGAGGCCGCCACATTCTGTCCGAGGGAAAAGGAAAATAATCTGAAATCCTGAAATACTACGGAAAATAAGGAAAGATATTCTTCATAATTATATTTCCTTATGTCGATTCCGTTCAGCAGGATTTCCCCTTCCGTAGGGTCATACAGCCGGCAGAGCAGCTTGATAAATGTGGTCTTTCCGCTTCCATTTCTTCCTACAACGGCAAGATGCTCTCCTACCTTCATTTTTAAGGAAAGATTACGTAAGGCCCAATTGTCGGAGCCGGGATAACGGAAGCTGACATTCCGGAATTCAATTTCATATTCATTATCATCCCTTTTTTCTACGGGAAGGGTTCCCTGATACTTAATCGGTTTGGAATCCAGGATTCCCAGATAGTTTTCCAGGAACGGTTCTTCACTTCGAAGAGCGGATATTCCCGAAATAATTTCAGAAAAGCCTCCTGTAAACTGAGTAACTGCACCCACATACTGAACTATCATCCCTGCTCCGAAAGCACCGGCTATCGCTTTTGCTCCTATGAAAAAGTAAACACATCCGCCAAGAAGCACTCCCAGGCCGTCTTTTACCGCTTCATAGAAACCGGAAAGAAGCCCTCTCTTTCCCAGCCGGTCAATATCCAGCACCTTTTTCATTCCTTCCACAAGCATCTGTCCTTCGCTGTACAGACGTATTTCCTTTCCATACCGGTAATCCATACAATCACCTGCATAGTACATAAAACTTCTGTTTCCCAGCATAAATTCTTTCATGAATTTCCGATCCAGCTCCACCTGCCTGCCATTCAGACATACAGAGTATATGGATGCTCCCACAAGCAGCAGGATCATCAGAATGGACGCTGTTCGGGTGGCAAAAAAAGAGGTACTTCCATGAAACGGCATAAACGCAGGAACTGCGAATACGATAGCTGTCCCTATGGTTATGGCTCCTTTTACAATGTTCTGTACGTTTCCGATTACCCTCCAGCATAAACCGCCTTCCATCTGTATTCTTTCCAGATAATATCTCTTTTTATTCTGATAAGACGGATCCCCCAGATTCTCATAATCTGTATTCAGGAACACTTCACTGATACTGTTATATTCCTTCCACATGATCTTTTCACTGGCAATGTTCTTCAGCTTTTCAATCCCCTGCATAAGAAGGTATACCACCAGATTAATAGTCAGGGTTAATAATACATATCGTCCCAGCAGCTGCACATTTTTATTTCCAATCAGTTCATTCAGGATTCTGGCGCTGAAATAAAGGTTAATAAAAGGAGAAGCAACCTGAAGTATGGCATGAAAAACCACCACGAACCAGAACCCGCCGGTAAACTGGTGATACAGTCTAAAAATCCTTCCAAGCATATGAAGCTCCGTCCTGAGCTTATCTCTTTTCATATCCTTCACCCCTTTCCAGCTTTTTCTTATAATAATGACTCTGAATTTCATACATGTAAGCATAGGAACCATTGCGGGCCATCAGTTCTTCATGGCTTCCCATTTCTGTAACGAAACCGTTTTCCAGGAAAAATATCCTGTCACAAAACCTGGTACTGGCCAATCTGTGGGATATGTAAAGAGAGGTTCGTCCTTTGGTGAGTTCCCCATATTTATGATATAATTCATTCTCCGCTATAGGATCCAGAGCAGCTGTCGGTTCATCCAGAATGATAACCGGCCCTTTTTTATACAATGCCCGCGCCAGCAGAAGTTTTTGCCATTCGCCTCCTGACAGTTCTTCCGCATCTTCATTCAGCGTTCGGTTAAGCATGGTATCCATTCCCTTTGGAAAGCCTTTTACCTTGTCCCACAACCCAGCCTGCTCCAGACACTTTTGTACCTCATCCCTGTCAAAATCCGTTTCACTGGCCGAAACATTCTGTGCGATGGAAAATGGCAAAAAATTAATTTCCTGGAATACGACGGAGAAAAGTCTGTAATATTCATCACGGCTGCAGACAGCCATATCCTTTCCATTAATCAGAATCCTCCCCGAGGTGGGATGATATAAACCGCACAGCAGCTTTATACAGGTTGTCTTTCCTGCCCCGTTTAACCCTACTAAAGCCAGCTTTTCCCCCGGCTTTATAATGAAATTCAGGTCACACAGCGTATCCTTCTGCGCATCCGGATATCGGAAATAAACATGCTCAAAACAGATTTCAACAGGGCTCCCTTCCTCAGCTGTGATCGTCTGTTTTCCGTCATTCACATACGTATCCGGCATTTCTATAAATTCCCTGTAGTCGCAGCATTCCATACTGAATCTGGACAGATTGCCGGTTTGATGCGCGATATCATTCAGCCATACGGAGAAACCGGCTACCGCTCCAAAATACATGGTAAAATCCCCTGTTGTTATCCGTCCTTCCAGCACCATTTTAATCAGAAGGAAATAGCAAATACCATTCCGCGCAAAGCTGAGAATTCCCTGTAGTGCATTAACTGCAAACCACCAAAATTCATTTTTACCGGTCAACCTGCTTTTTTCAGATAAAAAGACAGAAAACAATTCACCGAACCAATCCCCGATCCGGAAAAGCCGGAAATCCTTTCCCGCCGCAAAATCAGTGGGGGTGTAAAACAAATAATAAAGCTTCTGATTCAATGCCGTACTTTCATCACGAATTCGGTATTCCAGCCGTCTGACTGCCTGACCTGCCGCAAATATCAACGCAGCTATTATCAGCAGGAAAGGTATAATCAGAGGATGCAGGGAGGCCACAATCCCCGCATATACCAGAAGCCCCAGAATATCTCCGCTGATTCCCACAAACGAAGATATAACTGCCTCTCCCCCTGAATCGCTGCCCCGCAGGAATTCCCTCGCCTTCTCTTTTTGCAGCTGCCCTTTGCTTTGCTCTATATTGGAATAATCTGTTGTAAAAATCTTTTCCGCCCAAATATAAAGATAATTCATCCGATTTTTGAGGCCAATAGCAAATATCTGTCCACGTGTAATATATTTATCCACCATGTGGCACACACAAAGGATAAAGGTAAAAACAGATAAGACCGCCGCCAGCCTGAACAGAGAGCCGCCTTCTGTGACACAGTCCAGCACTGCCTTCGGCAGTAATATACCCATTAAGGGAATCACCACTACAAGGGGAATTCTGCACAATCCCGTCAACATACCCTTTTTATCCCATTTCCACCACCTGGGCAATACATAGGCCAAATTCTGCAGTACCGAATACTTCGGCTTCTTTTTCACTTTTCCATTTTCCATATCCACACCACCCTGCTGACTTATTCGTATTACTACCATCCAAGGATAACACCTGTCACCAGGCAAAAGAAAATTCGTGCACAAAAGGTCATCTTTTATACACGAATGGTTATCCCAGGCAATTGGAATTACCTGATATTTATAAGGGAAGCATCACTTCCGTAGCAAACACTCCTTCTTCATTTTGCCGGTTTACATAACCTCCATTTTGCTCCGCTATGACATCAATCCGCATGAGTCCGAAACCGAAACGGGCCATTTCATCCCGTCCGCTTTTCGAGGACAGAAAACGTCCGCCTGTTTTCTCGGGTTTTTTTCCCATAGAGTTGGTTACGGAAATATATAACTGCTGCTTCATAATTCCTATATATACTCTTATGAACCTTTTTTCGGGCTCCTCTATCCGAAGGCAGGCCTCAATGGCATTATCCAGAAGATTTCCCAACATGGCGCACAGATTCACATCAGAAATCCGCATCCGATCGGGTACTTTTGCCTTGGCATTCACGGCAATACCTTTCGCGCGGGCCAGGGAAAGCTTGCTGTTAAGAATGGCATCCGCCATGACATTTCCTGTTTTAAGAACCTGATCCACTTCGGTGAGATCTGCGTTCAAGCCTTCCAGGTATTCTTTAAGGCGTTGATCTTCACCATTTTCCATTAAGATAAGCATGGTTTGTATATGATTGCGGAAATCATGCCGCCAGCCTCTCATCTGTCGGTACATGTTCTCCACCTCGTCCACCTGCCTGCTTATCAGATCATTTTGAAAGCCTTCGATTCTCCGATCCACCAGCCGGGTCAGAACCCAACGGAAAAGGAAAGAAAGGCCCACTGCCGCCAGCAAAAAAGCGGTTATATAGACGACTGCCAACCAGATACTCATAATCCTTAAGTCCTTTCCTCTGTTCCGTATTCTCCGCTTTCTTCTCTCCTGTAATATGCTACAAAAGCTCTGTTTACCTCCTGAAAAAGCCTTCTGCTGACAGGAACCGAAGTCCCGTCATCCAGCAGAAGCTCCGTCTTTTTTATTCTCGCAGCATATGCCAATCCCACGATATAGGAACGGTGGCACCGGATAAAATTTTTTCCCTCTAATTGCTCCTCCAGTGTATTAATTCCGCACCGAACCTCCAAAATTTCTTCCTTCGTATGAATCTGAACCGTATGGGCAAAGGCTTCCATATACATAATCTCTTTTTGAGCCGCCCGTACTTTTTCGCCCTGCACTGTCGTTAAAAGAAGATAACTTTCTTCCTCTTCCTTCTTCGCCGCCTTGTCCAGACATTGAAAAAACTTATCCCTGCGTATGGGTTTTATCAGATAATGGAGGGCTGATACATCGTATCCTTCTTCTATGTAATCGGGCAGGGCAGTTATAAAAAGGATCTGCAGCTTCTCATCCTCTCCCCGCAGATATTTTGCCAGAGACACGCCGTCCTCCCCCTCCATCTGAATATCCAGCAGGATCAGCCACCAGTCCTTTTCCTCCTCCCATACAAAACGGAAGGCCTCCGCACTGGGAAAAATCCTTGTCTCTATTTTTATATCGGAAGAAACAGACCATTCCTTTATATAACGTTCCAGCATTCCGGCCTGTTCCGGTTCATCATCGCATATTGCGGCTTTCAGCGGCATTGGTTTACTCCTGTTTTTATGGGAATATCAACGTTTTCTTTTTTTACATTCTAGGACAGACAAATATGGATGTCAATGCGTATACTTAACCTGTGCGCAGGAAAGATTTTTACAGAAGGACAAAAGGGCCGGCCGTTGACATAATAAATATTGCAGAAACGTTTCCTGTGTGCATATAATAGGGAAAAGACAGACTGAAGATTGGGAGAACAATTACGAATGAGCAAAGGAAAAAGAATCGGTTATGGAGTGCTTTCTTTACTGCCGCTGTTATTTATGCTGCTGATACAGGTTCTGGGGGGCCAGATAATTTATGCCGCTGTAACGGTCTATATGTCCATGCAGCCGGGAATGGATCCCGCTATGCTGAATGATATTGTTTATACTTATGTTATGGAGCATTATACAGGCGTTCTTGTATTAATTCAGGGTGTTACCCTTCTTGTTTTCGGGTTCTGGTATTATCTTGGCTTTACACGGAAAAAAGAAAAGGGCACTGTTAAAAATCTGCTTCATATACATAACCTGGCCGGTATTTTTTTGCTGTCTGTCGGTATTTATTTCTTCGTTACCCTCTTTTTGGTCGCGGCCGATCATCTGGTGCCTGATATCATGGACGAATACAATATGCTGATGGAGGAAAGCGGAATCGTAGGGCTTACATTGCTTTCATCCATCGTTACTCTGGTAATGGCACCGCTGGGTGAAGAGCTTATTTTCAGAGGGCTTACCCTCCAATATTTAAGAAAGACCGGACTCGGTTTCCATGCAGCAAATATCATTCAGGCCATTCTGTTCGGCATCGCTCATATGAACTGGATACAGGGAATTTATGCCTTCCTTCTCGGACTTATACTCGGCTGGCTCTGCAAACGCTTTAAAACTCTTGCGGCTCCCATGCTGCTGCACATGTTTTTCAATTTTTCAGGAACCTATATCGCCGCTCTGATTGATCCTTTACCGGAAAACATTTGGCTCTACCTCTTCCTCTTTGCGGCTTTTGCAGTTTTTACATTCCTGGGGATAAAAGTATTGGGGAAAGCTCCTTTGTATCAGGAAAATACGATATAAAAAAAGAGAGCAGGGAAGAAATCCAGTAATCCGGTTTCTTCCCTGCTGTTTTTATGGAGGAGAGCTAATCAGACTCTCCTTTTGGCAGATAAAATTATTATTCAGTCTTCCGGGAATAAATATTCCCTGTATTTGGAATAATCACTTTCCCTGCAGTCCACAAAGAGTTTTACCCCTTCCGCCAGATATTCCTGGCTGCTGACTGTCGCATTGCTGTTTAAATAGCTGACAATTTCTCCTTTTTCGTAAGGGATAAGAAAGATGCCTTCCCTGTTTCCGGAAAAAACCCTTTTTTTAATCATCTGCAAAAGCTCCTGCAGGCCTATTCCATCACGTGCGGACATAAAAATTTTATTTCCGTCAATCCTGGGTAATTCTTCCTTTTCCATAATGAGATCCGCTTTATTCATCACATATATGCAGGGGATTTTTTCGGCTCCCAGCTCCCGCAGGGTTTCTTCTGTTACCTGAATGTGTTCCCGGTAGTGCTCATCTGATGCGTCTACAATCTGTAAAAGCAAATCCGCATAACGGACCTCATCCAGCGTAGAACGAAAAGCCTTAACCAGCCCATGAGGCAGCTTGCTTATAAATCCAACCGTATCTGACAGCAGAAAATCCTTTCTGTCATTCTGATTGATTTTCCGAACAGTAGTGTCCAGCGTGGCAAAAAGCATATCTCTGGCCACCACCATTTTCTCCTCTTTTCCCACATAGGTTTCCACCATCTTGTTCATAAGAGTGGATTTCCCTGCGTTGGTATAGCCCACAAGAGCTACCTGGGGAAGGGAAGAATCATTCCGACGCTTACGCTGGGTATTCCTGTCATGTTCAATGGCTTCCAGCTCTCTTCGCAGTTCACTTATTCTCTTTTCAATTTTACGTCTGTCAAGCTCTATCTGCTTTTCACCGGTACCCTTATTACTCATGCTTCCGCTGGCTCCGGCCTGCCGTCCAAGGGCTTCCCTCATGCCTACAAGACGAGGCAGCATGTATTGGAGATTGGCTGACTCTACCTGCAGCCTTGCCTCCCGGGTTTTGGCTCTCCGGGAAAAAATCTCCAGAATCAGATTGGTCCGATCCATTATGGGGACTCCCACTTCCTTCTGCAGATTTTTCAGCTGGGAAGGGGATAAGGTTTCATCAAAAATCACATAGTCCAAATCCAGCTGTTCCACGGTTTCCTGAACTTCTTTAACCTTACCGCTTCCTATATAATAAGCGGGATTAAGGGAAGAAAGGTTCTGTTCGATTTTGGCCGCGACTTCCATTTCGCAGGCCTCTGCCAGGCTTTCCAGCTCTTCCATGGAGGTTTCAAAATCAGGATTATCATCCACGTTAACCCCTACCAGAAGAACCCGGGATATATTTTCCTGCTGTGTATTGTTATTTTCGTTCATTCATTTCCTCTTTTCTACGCTGCTTTTCCATGTAGTATTATACTTATTTTGTTCTGTTATTACAGGTATCCGTTTGTGACAGCAGCGCAGACACAAACTTATTTACAGAAAATTTCTTTTTCGTATCCATTCCTTAATCTGATAAAACAAATATTTTTATGCGTAAACATTTTATTTCCTCCATTTTCTCATTTTCAGGTACAAAAAAAGAGACTGCTTCCTGCATAGTCCGGCTTGAATTAATCCCCGGAAAATGCCAAAGAAACAAATACTATTCCCATCATATGCAGACGTATACAAAAAACCTGACGCTGCTGCCGGCTATAACCGGATACCGCGTAAGGCTGCCATACCGCATATTTTTCCTTTGGAATAGTTATCTGAATCTTATTCTAATAATCAATCTCTCTGACCTCTGATTTCTATTAATTTTTATAAAGCACCTGAAAATGTTATTACAAATTCATCATAGTGGGGATCAGTATGTTTTGTCAAGGATATTCTGAAGAAAACATGGGGAGCCATTATAACTGCAATGGCTCCCCATGTCTTTATTCGTAAAGATTATAGTTCTGATTTACTGCTCTTCTTTTTTACGTTTCTTTGCAGTAATCCCCAATGTAAGGATTGCTCCTACAATAATCAGTGACCAGGCGGCGATTGGAGCTGTGTCTCCGGTTCCGGGGCCTTTGGCCTCACCCAGAACTCCAACCTCAGGCGCTGCTGCTTCACCCAGAACTCCTACTTCAGGCTGTACGGGGGCAAATGCTTCTCCCAGTACGGCGGTTGCTTCTGTAGGTGCCGTTACTGTAGGTGTTGTTCCTGTCGGCGTTGTTCCTGTCGGTTCATCCGGTGTCGGGGTGGGAGCAGGAGGGGTAACCTCATCCGCTGCAAAGTGTGCAGTGTATGTTGCTGCTGCATATAACTCGTTTACTCTTTCAGGTACAAAAGTCTCATCCATGCTTACTACTGTGCCTTCTTCATTGGTCCAGTTTACAAAATGATAACCTGTGTCTGCTGTTGCTGTGGAACCTGTGGCTGTACCATTGACTGCCGGTATTGTTTCACTGTCATTGCTTACGCTTCCATTTGCATCGGCGATGTAATTGATGGTGACTTCGTTTTCAGTGTAAGTTACCTTAATTACATCATTTTCCTTGGTAATAGAAGTTGGTAATTCTGGTTCAACCTTATTTCGTGTATAGCCGGAAGGCAGTTTATCACTATCTGATACACTTGTTACCTCAGGTCTTGCCACCAATACGCTCTGCTGAGTTGTGATATCAAAAGGAATTGTTTCTCCATCTAAATAATGTTCCACACTATACGTTAATATAGCATCTTCATCTATCACATAATATACCTTTATTACATTGTTACTGGGTGTTATTGTTGCAGGCAGTTCCGGAGCCGTTGTGCTTCTCTTATAACCTGCAGGTACTTTCTTACTGTCTACTACCGTCTTTACTTCCGGTGTAGCTACCAGTACACTCTGCTTCTCTAAGGAATCAAACGGTGTTGCTGAACCTTCCAGATAATACTCTACGCTGTAATCCAGTTTCTGCTTCTCATCTGCTACATAATATACCTTTATTACATTGTTACTGGGTGTTATTGTTGTAGGCAGTTCCGGAGCCGTTGTACTTCTCACATAGCCTGCCGGTACTTTCTTGCTGTCTGCTACAGATTTTACTTCTGGTGTAGCTACCAGTACGCTCTGCTTCTCTAAAGTATCAAACGGTGTTGCTGAACCTTCCACATAATACTCTACGCTGTAATCCAGTTTCTGGTTCTCATCTGCTACATAATATACCTTTATTACATTGTTACTGAGTGTTATCGTTGTAGGCAGTTCCGGAGCGGTTTTGCTTCTTACATAACCAGCCGGTACTTTCTTACTGTCTGCTACCGTCTTTACTTCCGGTGTAGCTACCAGCACACTCTGCTTCTCTAAGGTATCAAACGGTGTTGCTGAACCTTCCAGGTAATACTCTACGCTGTAATCCAGTTTCTGGTTCTCATCTGCTACATAATATACCTTTATTACATTGTTACTGAGTGTTATCGTTGTAGGCAGTTCCGGAGCGGTTTTGCTTCTTACATAACCAGCCGGTACTTTCTTACTGTCTGCTACCGTCTTTACTTCCGGTGTAGCTACCAGCACACTCTGCTTCTCTAAGGTATCAAACGGTGTTGCTGAACCTTCCAGGTAATACTCTACACTATAGTCCAGTTTCTGATTTCCATCCGCTTTATAATATACCTTAATTACATTATTACTGGGTGTTATCGTTGTAGGCAGCTTTGGAGCAGTTGTACTTCTCTTATAACCAGCCGGCACTTTATTGCTGTCTGCTACCGATGTCACCTCTGGATTTGCCACCAATACACTCTGTTTATTTAAGGTATCAAACGGTGTGGAAGATCCCTCCAGATAATATTCTACGCTGTAGTTCAGTTTCTGGTTTTCATCCGTTTTATAATATACGTTGATAGTTCCGCCATTTTCAATAGTTCCTTTTCCAACTAAAGCCGTCTCATGTATATTCAGCTTTAACTGTTTATCATTACTATCATATTTATAACCGGAATATTGCTTTAGTATAATATCTTTTATATCTGCTTCTGTTCCACTTAAACCAACTATTACTGATACAGTATCTACATCACGAGATTCTTCACCTACCCAGTGTTTAACAGTGTAAGTAAAAACTTTTTCATTTAAAATATATTTACCATAGTAATCTGTATTTCCAGTAATTTGTCCATTAAAGTCAGCCTTCACCGTACAATTTTTGTCTTTATACCAGCCATCAAAAATGTATTCTTTACCATCAACCACTCTTTTATCTGTAGGAGGCTTACTCAGAGCGCTTTCTGCATATCCGCTTTCAACTCTGCGGCTATAATCGGACTGAATTGTAAAATCAGAATTCCCCGGCTCCTTAACACGGAAGGATACTGTATAATTACTTTTTTCATTAAGTGTTATCTGACCGTCTAAATGGAATGTGTTGGTTTCGTAAGGTACAGTAGGGTTTACTCCATTATTTCCCGCATTAGCTCCACCAGATACAACGGTACGAAACCATTCAATAGTATAATAACCTTCTTTGTATGAATTCTCAGATCCTGTTGCAGCATATCGGTAAGCAATTCCGTTTACTGTAATAGAAGGATAAGAGGAAGGATACGTAATGCTTCCCTGTCCGGTCAATACTTTTCCTTTATTGTATTTGGAAGGAGCATTTAATCCGCTAATTTTGCCTACTCCCATTCCATTCCATACTTGATCCGGATTCGTACCTGGATTTTCCTGCAAACCAGGAATTAACGTATAACAATATAAATTATAAGAATTTCCATAAGAAGCTCTGTCTGACGTACCTGCTACTATATAGTAGGAAAAACTGTTGGCTGTAAAGCTTACATCTCCTGAGTCCCTGTTCTTGGCAACCACCTCTGCTTCGGATCCGCTGTTATGCATATGAAATACAGATATAGATTCTCCTTCTATTCCTGTACCAATAATTTCTACTCTCACACCACCGGCTGGCTGAATTTCTTTGCCATCTTTATTGAGGATAGTGATATCAAAAGCTCTCAACTGGTTTAACTCTTTTCCTTCTGACTCCAGTTTTTCTTCCACCGCACCTTCCACTGCGGATGTTTCCAGCTCATTTGCTGTTACTTTATAACCTTTGGGTAAAACCCCTTCAGAATAGGTAGTAACTTTTATCGTTACGCCATTTACTTCTACAGTATCTATAGTTTCAACATATTCTTCCTCTTCTTCTTCCTTCTCTGCAAAAGTCACCTTAACTTCTACATCCTTAGAAGGAGATACCGCATACTTATTATCACTTCTGGAAATAACTGTTCCATCAATAATTACTTCAGCAACTTCATAACCATCTTCCGGATTCACATAGAACTCCAGAGATTTCTTATTTTCAACTTCTACCTGACTGCCAATTTCATTGCCGTCAGCGTCAGTAATACTTCCTTTGCCTTCCACCTGAAATGACACTACAGAAAATTCCCTGGTTACGTCCTCAGTTTCGGTTTCCAGCACTTCTTCTGTTTCAGTCTCAATCTCAGATTCGGTTTCTATTTCTGTTTCGGTCTCAGATTCCGTCTCGGTCTCTGCTTCCGTTTTCGTTTCAGTTTCCGTCTCAGACTCGGTTTCTGCAGCAGATTCTGTTATAGTTTCTGTTTCGGTTTCCGTCTCTGTGGAAGCCTCTGCATTATCATCCTTTTCCGCCTTTACAGTAACTGTTATATCCTTATCCGGATTAATTTTATAAATACCATTTTCTGAAGAAAGTTCATTATTATCTGCTGTAACTTTTACAGAAGTTCCTTCTCCAGCTTCTACTTTGAAGGACAGCTGTTTTCCATTTTCAACTTCCAGTGTCCCGGTGATTTCCTGGCCATCTTCCTTAAAAACTTTGACATCGCCTTCTGTGTTGAAATTCACTTTCCATTTGGAATTCTGATTTGTTTCCTCAGAAATACTTTCTGTATTCTCTTCTGTTTTACTTTCCTCTTCAGAAGTTTCTGTGGATAATTCCTCTTCCTGGCTGGCAGATGTGCTTTCAGATGAAGGTTCCTCTGAAGATTCTGAAGCGCTTTCCGAAGAACTTTCTGCTGCCTCTTCCTGATTTGACTTATTTTCCCCGGAGTTTTCATCCTCTCCGCCGGAATTCGTATTTTCTGAAGCTTCTGCAGAATGTGTTTCAGACGATGCTTCACTGCTCTGCTCCGTTTCATTTTCTGATGCAAGAACAGTCAGCCCGTCATTGCCTACTGTTGTGGCAATTAATACAAAAGCCAGTAAAAACGCCCATAACCTCTGCATGCCCTTTGTTTTCTTCATCTGATTTTCTCCTCTCTGTTCTGACCATCTATCACTTGTTCTTTTCATCCGGTTTATTTCGATCCTTCGGTCTGTAATGTGCTTCTTCTGATTGTCATCAGGTTCTGCCGCACTGTTCCGCTGCCCGGAGAGTATTTGCAGGAATGTTTTTATTAGATTAACTTGATTATATAATCAGCACCGTAACACCAAGCGTTACATTTTTTACTAAAATCAAATATTTTAACTAAATCACGAAATTTATTAAAATAAAAACCGCCCGGGAATTTATTTCCCGAACGGTTTCCTGAATTTATCTATATTATTTAATTAGTAAGCTCTGCTCTCTTATGTCCATTCCATATCAAAAAGGCTCAACTGGACTACTTCTTCCACCGGCTTCTCTTTTTTTGCTTTTTCCATCACCGCATGTTCTTCCGGAATTTCCCCAAGAAAAACAGAGGGCTCTCCTGATGAGGTTATAATCAGTTCTTCGGCGGCCCGTGTCATCCCCACATAAAAAAGACGCCTCTCCTCTTCCATATCTCCCGCTGCCGTTCCCAACTCCAGCGGCATCAGTCCTTTCCGCATGCCATACAGGAATACGGCGGGGAATTCCAGGCCTTTGGCGCCATGCAGCGTCATGAGCATTACTGCATCAGCCGGAAATTTGCGGCTTCCGCACCGTCTTACATCTCCTTCCGATCCAAAAGAAATGGTCTCAAGAAAACTTTCCATAGATGGATTGAGCACAGCTGCGTTCAGAAGCCTGGACATGGCTTCACTCTCTTCCAGCTTCCGATCCTTAATCCATGCCTCAAGCAGCTTTTCTGTTTTTTCCCTGCGGACTTTTTTCCCGTATTTTGCGGCAAGCATGGACAGCTGTTCCTCAGCCAGGGTTTCTTCTGCCGGCCAGATAAGCTTCCGGCAGAAACTGCGGGAAACAAGATCCTCCGGACAGAGCAGGTATTGGAAGAAATAAAGGGTACCCCGGACATTTTTGTCCAGAAGAAAATCCTCACGTCCCGCTACCACGTATGGTATCCCTTCCTGCCGAAGGCATTTTTCCAGAAGCTGCGCCTGTCTGTGGGTGCGGTAGAGGACTGCAATATCAGAAAAGCTTCTGACCCTTTTTACCTCACCTCCATGATTCTCTTCCACATCGAGCATATCAATACCACCGATAAGTCGGTTGATTTCCTTTGCAATAAATATAGCTTCTCCCATTTCGCCGGGAGCCTCTACCACGCGGACAGAGGCACCAGCCGGGTTCGATGCCCGCATACTGCGCTCCGGCCCTTTGTTATGAGATATCACATCCAATGCACAGGCTACAATTTCCGGCGTGGAACGGTAGTTATCTGTCAGCCGTATCGTGCGCAGCATGGGATAATCCTTTTCCAGCCGGGCAAAGCACTGTGAATCCGATCCCCGGAAGCCATAGACAGACTGATCCGGATCTCCGATAACAAATAATTCCTGTCCGTTTTTATTCCACACGCGAAGAAGGTCATACTGGACCGGATTAATATCCTGAAATTCATCCACCAGCAGGTAACGGAATTGTTTTTCCTGTGCCATAATATCCTCATCCAGGAAAAGCTTCCTTGTTTTCAGAAGAAGGTCATCGTAATCCACCGCTTTTTCCTCTTCCAGCATCTCCTGGTAATATGCCGCCGCTTCCTCAGTAATCGGAGACTGAAGTCCCTGAATCCCGCATTTCAGGAGAGAGAGTTCTCTCAGGAAACGGGATACGGAAAGCTTCAAATCAAATCTGGCGATTGTTTTTCCTGCCAGTTCCTCCAGCAGGCCTTCGTCAGCCACGAAAAAATCCTCTCCTCTGTCGCCGAGTATTTTGCTGCATATGCCGTGGAATGTTCCGATACATAATTCTTTGCCTATACGTTTTCCTCCGGGAAGCTTTTCCAGCCTGCTGCGCATTTCTTCCGCGGCCTTGTTCGTAAAAGTAACTGCGGTAATCTCCGAAGGCCTGATTTTCCGGTCTTCCAGAAGACTGCATATGCGGGAAATCAGAGTCCTCGTTTTCCCCGCGCCCGGCCCGGCAATAACTGCCACAGCCCTGTCACGGGCCGATACTGCCTCCTGCTGTGCCGGACTCAGGCTGTTCTTATGTAATTCCTCCGCATTCCCCCCGATTATATCCTTTTCCTTTGCTTCCTTATCTGTTTCAGATCCGCTTTCCTGTTCCCGGGCTGATGCGGAAATTTTATCAGATTTTGTATCATTTCCTACTGCTTTCTTTTTTTCCTGAATCCCTTCTTCTATAAAAAAGCTGAGCTGTCCTTCCAGTTCGTCGATTTCCGAAGGAGTTAAAAGTTTTATTGTCCCATATTCACCATCGAATCCCGGGGTACGTTCCACCTTTCCTTCGCGCAGACGGTGGATTCCCTCTGCCACAGGCGCACCGGCAGCTTTTTTAATGTCCTCCACCGGAATATTTCTCAGAATTTCAAACTCGGATCCCAGCTTCACAAGCATGGATTCGTATTGTTCCAATACCTTTTTGGAAGCTGCGGATTTTCCGGTGCAGGCCCCGATAACCTCCGGGAGGGGAACCAGGCTTTCAAAAGGCTTCGCCCCGGAAAGCACAAAATCCTCTTCCCGATCCGCAAGCTGCTCCACTCTATGTAAAACGCCTATTGTCAGCTTTTTCCCGCATACCGGACATATATTGCCATAGGCCGCAGCCTCCGACGGGCTGATGCAAAGGGAACATTTCCGGTGTCCGTCAAAATGATATTTCCCCTCCTCCGGGAAAAACTCAATTGTTCCTTCCAGTCCGTTTCCTGTGGATATGGCTTCTGCCAATCCTCTGTAAGAAAGAGGAATCTGAAAAAGATTGGCCTCCCTTCCCAGCTTTGCCGGAGAATGGGCGTCAGAATTGGAAATCAACTGGTAAGAATCCAGAGCCGATATCCTCCAGTTCATAGGCGGATCCGAAGACAGTCCGGTCTCCAGAGCATGTATATACGGTGTCATGTCCTCAAAGCATTCCTCTATCGTATCAAACCCGGAAAATGCTCCGAACATGGAAAAATGAGGCGTCCAGATATGCGCCGGCACATATACGCCCTCCGGTACCGTTTCAAGCATGATTTCCAACAAATCCCTGCAGTCCAGACCCAGAATCGGCCTTCCGTCGGAATGGATATTCCCGATAAGCTCCAGACGGCGCGCCAGCCTGTCCGCTTCCTCCAGACCGGGCAGCAGAAGCAGGCTGTGAACCCTCCTCACTTTTTCGTTCTTTTTATAAATAGAACTGATCTCTCCGGTGAGTACAAACCTGGGCTTCCGGTTATCCGGCGCACCTGCATCCATTATCCGGTATTCATCCTTCAACGTATATAAGCCATCTTCCGCCGGCTCCAGCTTCTCCTTCAATTCTTCCCTCCATGCAGGATGGGTGAAATCTCCGGTTCCTACAATATCAATTCCTTTTTTTCTGGCCCATAAATCCAGGTATTCCGGCGTGCAGTCTCTGCTCGTTGCCCTGGAATACCTGGAATGTATGTGCAAATCCCCTATATACATAGCGTTTACCTCATTTGCTTCCCACATGAAAACCAACTGTTTTATCTTTTATTTTTCCGTATCTTTTATGCAGTACATTTTTTCCCTGCATATTGTAAATTATAACTTTTTCTCACTTTTTTCGCAAGAGAAGCTGCCGCCCCCGCTGTCTTTATTCCATAGACATTTCCATATTTCCAGCAATACTACCATGGCCAGAGGGCCTTTGATGATTCCTGATATTCCAAACAGCTTTACACCGGCATAAACAGAAAGAAGCATAAAAACAGGCGAGATTCCTGTTTTGCTGCCCATCAGTTTCGGTTCCAGGAATTCCCTGGCTCCCATACACGCCACATAAATTACCACACACAGAATAGCAGCGCCAAACCTTCCGTTCACCAGCTGCCAGAATGCAGTCGGCATAAGAACAATACCTGTTCCGATAAAGGGAAGGGCATCAAGCATCCCTGCCAGAATGCCAAGAAGAAAAGCATTTTCCACTTTTCCTATCCATAACCCTATGCAGCATATCAGCATTATCACCAGAAGAATCACTGCCTGCGCTTTCAGATATACTGCGACCAGACGGATAATTCTCTCCCCGATATCAAATACTTTTTCTATGATTTCCGAACTTTCCCCGCCCTCCTGCAGCCGTTCCACCATGCCGTCATAATCCTTGCACAAAAGAATGGAGGCGATAAAACTTACTCCCAAAAAAGCGGCAGCGGAAAGAATTTTTTTCAGATACCACCACGATTCCCTCATCACGGCCGGGAAAAAATCCGCCTGAAGGTTTTCGATAAAAATCTCAACCTTCTCAATAATCACCCGTTCCACCTTTACCGCATCCACTCCGAAATGCTCCTGTGCAAACAGACAACAGTCGCCAAAAAAACACTGTATCTGCTTACACATCCCATCCCAGTTCTCCGTAAGTACCCTCACCTGCCCCAGGCCGCACTGCAGCAAAATCCACAGAACCACCAAAAGCACTGCCGCAGCACCTGCCATAACTCCCGCAAGCAGAATTTCCTTTCTGATATGGGTTTTCCTCTGTACCCGGTTCAGCCAGGGATTGCATAGATAAACGATACAAAAAGAAAGCAGGAACGGCGTGACAAGCGGAAACAAATAGCGGAATCCAATAAATACGCCTAATCCTGCCGCTGCGGCAAAAATCCACTTTTTCGAACCTTTTTCCAGTAATTTCCCCATACCCTTTTTCACCCGTTTCTTTCAAAATTTTCACGAGATTAGTATAAGGATTTCTATTAAATCTATCCTGCTTCAGAAAAGATTAGAGCTGCCAGTTTCAACCACCGGCAGCTCGTTTTTCCAATTATTTTCTTAAATTAATATTTTTTATGAATGCTTACGCTCATTGATACGCACAGCGCTTTCCGCCAGCCCCATTACAATAAATAAAAAGGGGGTGCAGCAGACCTGCTGATAACAGAAAAAATTATGTCCTGCGTAGGCCAGAATGGAAAGCATTCCTGCCAGAACAAACGCTGAAAGCCATGTATTTTCCGTGCCCTCTGAATTTTTTTCCCATGCCTTGAAAAACCTCCATACTCCCATACCAAGCATGGCCAGAAAAGCAAACAGTCCCACGATTCCTATGCAGATAAGCAGGTTCAGGAATTCATTATGCGCATTGGTAAGGATATTCGGCTTCCAATATTGGTACAGCAAATCGGCATACTCAGGGATACTGTAGCTGTAAGCTTTAAAGCAATCCGGTCCTGCGCCGAATAATTTACGGAGCGGCGTCATTTCTGCAAACATACCTGCGGCAGCTTTCCAGGTAAAGCCCCTGTCGCTTCCCCATTTATTATCAAACAGCAGATATTGATTATGAAAGGTGATTCCGAACCATTTTTCCCAAAGTCCAGCCGTATTTCCTATAATAAGCAGCAGCGCCAGCACTGCCGCTGATAAAACCCCAATTATACAGATCAGCCGCAGCTTTTTTTTCCATTTTCCCCATTCTTTTTCCACTGCCGCCTTTCCTTTTTTTTCTTCAAATTGAAGAAGTACAATTAAGCAGATGGAGAAGAACAGCAGAAGCAGCCAGGAAAGCCATCCCCGGGAAAACATAACGGACAGCCTGCCAAGCTCCAATGCCCTGTCCGAGAATCCCCACTGAAGGAATCCGATTGCCTTGAAAGAAGCCGCCCCCAGAATTGCCGTCTCCAGGAACCGTTCCATCTTATCCGGGCTGCCGCACGCCGCCACAAATAACCCAGTAAAAAGCAGGGCAAGCGATGCGAAAGCGCTGTCACTATTTTGAGTAACCAGCGTCATAAATCCCAAAACACAATAGAGTCCCGAAGCAATCCGTATTTTATTGTTCTCCGCCGTAAAAAAGATACAGAGCCCAATGGCAAAAACAGTGCAGACATAGCTGGAATACCAGGTCGCCTGTCCAATAGTTGACAGGAATAAAATCTGATAGGAACTGCGGATCCCTTTATACATCCCCAGCGGATCCACTCCAAAGCGGTTAAGGATCCCCAGGATAAAGGTAATCCCGGAGCCTGAAAAAAAACCATAAAGAATCAGCTTCCCTCCCAAGCCGGTTCCCCGTTTCTCTTTCCCGTTTTTCCACGGAAAAAAACGAGAAATAAGGAAATAAGAGGCACCCATAAGCAGCTGGGTACGCAGGCCCATATTCCAGCCGCTTACCCCTTCCCATGCATCTGTACGGAAATCACTCAATACAAAAGAAATGGCCGAGGCCCCCATATACAGCAGCACACCGATATCCGCCAGGGAAATTTCCTTCTTCCATTCTCCGCAGTCCCTTTTCATCATTTTCCCAAGCAAAACCACCACCGCGAGAACCGCTGCGGGGAACAGTATAAGAGTGGAGGTCCCTGAGAAAAAAGAAAATTTATATCCGCCTATTTCATGGTATTTGTTACCGAAATACAGCGGAAATATTGTGAGCATAAGAAACATCCAGCAGCCCGTAAGGAATTGGGCAGCATCCCTGATATTGCCGAAGAACCAATCCGTACCTTTATCCTTATTCTCAACGCTTTTTTCCTGTTCATTTCTTTCTGTCAGTTGATCCATGGAAGCTCCTCCGTCTGAAAATCCATCCTTCTGCCTGTTGCCGGATGATAAAAACTCAGGCGGCAGGCACATAAACAGATGTTGGTTATTCCCTTCCCTGCAGAATATTCCCTGCTTTTTTCAGTCCCGTATCTGGCATCACCCAGCAGCGGCAGTCCCGCATGGGCAAACTGTACCCTGATCTGGTGATGGCGTCCGGTCAGCAGCCGGATTTTGACAAGGGCCTGTTTTTCTTTTTTTTCCTTCACTTCATAAACCAATTCCGCCCGTTTGGCATCCTTTGTTCCGGAAGGCACCACAGCAGAAGTATTCTTTCTTCCGTCTCGGAGCAGATAATCCTCCAGCTTTACGCTTAGGCCGGGTTCAGGTAAATTCTCAGCATCTCCGGTAAAAACAAGAGCACAGTACTCTTTTTCCATAAAGGACGCCGGCTTTTTCTTTTTTCCGGATTCCTGTCCCGTTTCATGGGTTGCCTGACGGCTCAGGGCTGCTGCCGCAGCCGGCGTTTTGGCAAAAACAAGGATTCCTGAAACAGGCTGATCCAGTCGGTGCACCACACCGAGATAAGGATTTTTCCCTCTCAGATAATTTTTGAGTTCACTGACCATATCCGGTTCTCCCAGCCTGGCGCTCTGGACGGCTATGCCGGGAGGTTTATAGCAGACGAGGATGTCTTTATCTTCTGCCAGTATTGTTGATTTCATTTATTTTCCTCTTGGATGATTATTTTTATATGATTTGGGCAGGTTTATTATAACATGGAAAATATCAGTGTACATATACTTGTTTATAAATTAAGAGGCATCGGTCTGAAAAAGCTCCGATACCTCTTTTTGTATTCGTTTATTTATCAGATTTCAGAATCCATCACTTTACTTCCCCATCTAAACGTTCCGGCCGGAATACCTTTCTGCTTTGCCAGGTAGTCTGCCATCAGCTGTATGGGCAAAATCTGAATCAAAGGCACAAGATATTCTTCCGTCTTCTCCAATCGTATCAGGAATAATCTTTCGTGTGCTTCAACCCGACAGTCTTCATCCGTGATCAAGACTGACATTCCTCCTTTACTTACTATATTTTCTGCCATTTTAATATTCATAACAAATCCGGGACCGGCAGGTGCAAAAATCACCGCATGAAATCCGGGTTCAACCATTTCCAATGGTCCATGCTTAAACTCCGCTTCATCAAATGCCATAGCGGGAAACTTAACAATTTCTCTGAAAAATAAAGCTCCTGCCTGAACGCTTCCCAAAGAATAACCTCTTCCCATAATAGACATAACGGGACAATCCTTTAAAAACTTCTGCATTATCTCGTTCCATGTATATTGCTCAGATAGTGTCTTCTCCATTAAAAATAAACACCTTTTGATTCTTTGCATCATACCAAATGCATTTCCTTCTGCTATAGCCGATGCCAAAAGCATTGAAACACAAATGGAAGCCATATAAGTCCTTGTTGTAACAGCTTCTTCTTCTCCTACGTGTAAAGGAAGTACCAGTTCCCCTTTCGATGCCAGTGTACTTTCCGTTTCATTCGTAATTGCGATTATGGTTACTTCTTCAGAAAGCTGTTCCAGCAGATTTACAATTTCTGCACTCTCACCCGATTGCGAAATCAATATCAGCAAAGTTTTTTTATTCAGGATTTCTTTTTCATAATAAAGCAGTTCCCCTGTTGAAATCACCTGATTATCAATTCCATGCTGTTTTAAAAATATTCCCGCTCCGACAGCACAAAAATGGGAGCTTCCCATACCAGAAAAAATAAGTTTTTCAAATGGCATTCCATACAATTGGTTTATTTTTTCCAGTAATCCGGATTTTTCATAATATTCCAGGCACTGTCCTATCTCATCCGGCTGACTGAGGACATCCTCCATATAATTCCCCACGTTATATCTCCTCCATATCCCTTCCATATCTTATGTAATACCCGGCTGCTTTATTTCCTAAACGAAGGGAATCTCTTAACCCTAATTTATTTAACATTCCACAGCAAAACCCCGCATTGAAATGATCTCCTGCTCCTGTAAGGATTTTGGGTTGTTCAACCTTTTGGGTTGTTTCAACAACCTGTTCTTGTTTCCAATAACACCGTGCACCATCAATTCCATGTATTACAATAATGCATTCCTGCAGTTCTGCCGCCAATATTTTACCGGCCTGTTCCCCTTTTACTTCTACATTCATAAAGTACAGTTTACAAGGGACTACACAGGGTAGGTATCTGACGGGAGGTGTGCCGCCCGTCAGATTTTCCATGTGATGTTCAAGCTGTCGCTTGTGGCGGCTACGGTGGTAATCATCAAATCTACCACACGCCGCTTATCGTCAAAGGATACGCTGTCCCATGTATCGAGGTAGCCGGAAATCTGATTGACCTGTTCCGGGCTGATGGCTTCCACCGTCAACTCGGCTATCTGCTTCACAAGTTCCTGCTTGCGCCCGTCCAGTTCCGCTATCTTCACATTCACATAGGAGAGCAGGACATTGTTTGCACCCGTCAGACTGTCCACCAGCTTTTCAATCTCGCTGTCCACATGGGCAAGATCCACTTGCAGGGCGGCAATTTTCGGGTTTGCCTTTGCCGCTTTCTTTCTGCCTGTCAGCGTCTTGTAGCTTGCCAGTTTCTTTACCATCTGCTGATAAACAACTGTTTCCAGTTCCGAAGTAATGATTTTCCCGCACCCGGCACAGCTTTTATTGTCCAGCCGCTTTGTGCAGCGGAGATATTGCTTTCCCACAGGATTGTTAATGCTCATAAGAGCATACCCGCAATTCCCGCATTTGATTTTTCCCGCCAGCCATGTATGGGTGGCTTTTCGGGCAGACTGGATTTTCATGTTGTTCATCAGCTTCTTGCGGCAGGTCAGCCAGATGTCGGAGGGGACAATGCCCTCATGGGGAGCCAGTACCAGCATTTGGTCTTTCAAGTCGTTCTTTTTGCTGGGCTTCACATCCCGCCCTTGATACAGATAGCAGCCGTTCATGCCAGTAAAATCGGCAGCGTCATTGACAATGACTGTTCCTTGACTTTTGAAAAATTCGTACACATCAAGGTCTGCCTGCACATAGACAGGATTGCGTAACATCTGCGCCAGCGTGGGGCGTATCAGCTCTTTGCCATGGAACAAAATGCCCTGTTCGGCAAAGTACCGGGTAATGTCCCCGTAGGAGGTAGTGGGCTGGGCGTACATCTCAAACATCAGCCGGATATTTGCCGCTTCGTCTGGATTTACCACCAGCTTTTTTGTGTTGATACCGTCCATCTTAATCGGCTCTGTATGAAAGCCGTAAGGGGCTTTCCCACCCATCTTGAAGCCTCGCTGGCTGCGGGAATAGTAAGCGTCCGTTACCCGCTTCTGTATGGTTTCCCTCTCAAGCTGGGCGAACACGATACAGATATTCAGCATCGCCCGCCCCATCGGGGTGGAGGTATCAAACTTTTCCGTAGAGGACACAAACTCCACATTGTACTGTTGGAACAGCTCCATCATGTTGGCAAAGTCCAGAATAGAACGGCTGATACGGTCGAGTTTGTAAACCACGACCTTTGCAATCAAGCCCCGCTTGATGTCCCGTACCAGTTCTTGAAACTTCGGACGGTCTGTGTTTTTGCCGCTGTACCCTTTGTCTG